>Ga0164242_10002864_pt1 | contig 19860 bp, 20 predicted proteins | sample OricomgcompostMG_FD_108783 | JGI IMG/M metagenome (GOLD analysis project Ga0164242, IMG submission 108783) | Miracle-Growth compost microbial communities from Emeryville, California, USA - Original compost - Miracle growth compost (MG) ... | reverse complement strand
CCTCGGTATTAAGTTTGTGAGCCCGGATGTGGACCATCTCTCCTGGCTCAGTTTCGGAAGGCTCCGGCCGGTGCATACCAACAGTGTATTCTGGGGATGGGCTTCCCTGGCCATGATCGGCCTGGCTTATTTTGTCATTCCCCGTACTTCCAATACGAAGCTGTACAGCCTTAGGCTGGGCTGGACCTCCTTTTTCTTCATCAATGCTTCGGTCGTGATCGGAGATATTTGCCTGATGGCCGGAGTGAACAACGGCGGGGGAGAGTACCGGGAATATATCTGGCCGGTGATGGCGTTGTTTGGTCTGGGGCTGTTTCTGACGCTGTACAATTTTTATAAGACGATCGCTTTAAGAAAAGCTCCGGAAATCTATATCTCGAATTGGTATATTCTGGCGGGACTGGTGTGGACCCTCACGATGGTCACCATCGGATATCTGCCCTGGTACCAACAAGGGCTGGGAGAGACGGTGGTTCAGGGATACTATATGCACAATGCCGTCGGGATGTGGTTTATGACTTTCACCCTCGGGCTCATCTATTACTATCTGCCGGCTGCCTTGAATAAACCGATCTACTCTTATTCGTTGGGGGTATTGGCTTTCTGGACACAGATGCTTTTCTATACCATGATAGGCACCCATCATTTTATTTTCAGCCCGTTACCCTGGTGGTTACAAACCATCGCTATTGTATTCAGTGTCGGAATGTTCATCCCGGTGATATCCGGAACCACCAATTTTTTGCTGACGATGAAAGGAAGCTGGAAGGCCATCTCCGACAGCTATGTCCTTCCTTTTCTGTTGGTAGGAGTAGTATACTATTTTCTGGGATCATCCCAGGGGAGCTTTGAAGCATTTCGTTTCAGCAATTACGCGTGGCATTTCACCGACTATACCGTGGCCCATTCTCATATGACCATGTATGGGATTATCACCTTTATGCTCTGGGGATGTATCTATTACCTGCTACCCCGGATGACCGGCAAGGAGCCGCGCCAGGCCTTTGTCGGGATGCACTTCTGGCTGGCGTTTGTCGGTTTGCTTATTTACGAATTTTCTCTGATGATCGGTGGTACGATGCGGGGCATGATGTGGATGGAAGGACTGCCATTTATTCAATCCGTGGTGAAAATGGCTCCTTACTGGCTATGGCGGGCCATCGGCGGATCGTTGATGTTGTTCTCCCATTTGGTATTTGCCTACAACATGTATTTCATGCTGAAGCCAGGAGGTAAAGAAAGCCCGGAAGAAAAAGTTTCTGCGTTGTCGTTAGCTTAAATTTTTTGCAATGATTTTTAATTTTCATAAGAACCACAAGGAATTAGTGCTTACAATATTTGTCATGTATGCGCTTCTGAGTTTGTTTATCGCGGTAGTACCAGCCTTCGAGGTAGAGCAAAACAACGGGCCGGTTCCTGGAGAGAAAGACCTCACCCCGCAGCAAAGGAGAGGTCTGGCGGTATTCATTGCCAATGGCTGCGTGGCCTGCCACACCCAACAGGTGCGTAACATTGAAATGGACAAGGTCTGGGGAAGCCGTCCTTCGATCCCGGCTGACTATTTTTACAGCAAACGGAGAATGAGTGTCCTACAACAGTCGCCTTCCTTATTGGGAAGTGAACGTACCGGACCCGATCTGACCAATGTGGGAGAAAGATTACCGAGTGATCAGTGGCAGTATCTCCATTTGTTTAATCCGCGTGCGCTGGTACCACAGTCCATCATGCCTGCATTCCCCTGGTTGTTTGAAGTGAAGGCCCAGGCTGATTCTACCCGGGATGTGGTCGTCCAGGTGCCTAACGAGTTTCGCAAGGATTCTCAAGGGGTGGTAGTGGCTACTCAGGAGGCACAGGATCTGGTGGCTTACCTGTTGTCGCTTAAACAAGCGGATATTCCCACCGCGGAGGACTTTCTTCCCATGCCGCAATCGCTGAAAAAACAACCCGTACAAACGGCACGTGCTGTTGCCGCCGGATCTGCATCAGACTCTGCGGCGGCCTCAGGAGCGCCGTCAGCAGACGGTCAGGTGTTGTATCAAAGCACTTGTGCGGTTTGTCATCAGCCGAGCGGAGAAGGAGTGAAGGGCGCATTTCCGCCCTTGAAAGGTAGTCCCGTCGTGGATAACGATGATCCTTCTCTGCATATCAAAATTATATTGGAAGGGTATGATGCCAGGGCGGAGTATAGTGTGATGCCGCCTTTTAAGGACCGCTTGAGTGATGATGAAATTGCGGCCATCGTCAATTTTGAACGTTCCAATTGGGGTAATCATAGCAAGAAGGTGACCACCGCTGAGGTCACCGAAATCCGAAACGGGTTGAAGTAGATCATCCCCGTCAATGAGCACATTGTGTTTAAAATAGCTAATTTATGAAGAAGATTATTTTGTTTTTCATTGCAATGACCGGCATGCTCCCGGCCGCGCTGGCCTGCAAACTTTGTGAACAGGAGCAGCCGGCTTTCCTGAGAGGTGCCGTGCACGGGCCCGGCCCACAGGGTCCCTGGGATTATGTGATCATGGTGGCCAGTATGGTGATTGTCCTGGTAGTACTTGTGTTTAGCATCAAGTTCCTGGTAAGGCCAGGGGAGAAAAATCCCGACCATGTCAAATACAGTATACTCAACACAAATGACGCACCTTATGGAAAATGACAGCAGGGTAGTCCGGGTCTACATCGATGAAAGCCCCGTGCCATTGGCCGAATACCGGCCTCCCGTTAAGATGATGCTGGATACCACTAAACTTACTGACGGCCCGCATGTGCTGCGTATTGTAGCCCGTTCCACCGACGGACGAGAAGGAGTGAAACAGGTGCCTTTTATCGTCCGCAACGGCCCGGCGATTACGGTGGTGGGCCTGCAGGAAAACGATGTGGTGGATCATCATTTGCCTATTATTATTAATGCATACGGAAGCGAGCGGCCCGACATGTTTATCGTGACTGGATCGGAAACGCCGATGGCAATTCCTGCCTGGGTATGGGTGCTGGTGATCGCCTTTATTGCGTGGGGATTGTTTTTCCTGATCCGTCATCTCACCCCGGCAAATTATGCAATGTTCGTACCTTTGGGCTTGTTTGGGTCGTAGTACATTAACCCACAAACGGTATGAAGGATATAAGCAATTTGGAGGACATAAGGCTTTTGGTGGATGAATTTTATGGGAAGGTCCGGGCAGACAGTTTACTCGGTCCCATTTTCGAGGAGAAAATAGGGGATAGGTGGGATAAACATCTGGACATCATGTATCGATTTTGGCAGACCATATTGCTGGGACAAGGACAAACCTATTTCGGCAATCCGTTCATGAAGCACGCCGGATTACCCATCTTCGCCGGACATTTTGAGCAATGGCTGGCGTTGTGGAAAGAAACGCTCGAGGGACACTTTTCGGGTCCGATTGCCGAGGAGGCATATGAACGGGCCGTGAAGATGGCTTATGTCTTCCAGGTCAAGCTGGACCATATCAGAGCAGAGGGAGGCACGCCGCTTTTTTAAATCACAACACATGACACAGATACCGATTCATTTATTGATCATGATAATCGTCTGCTTTGTCTGGGCAGGATTCATGGCGGCGATCAGTTTTATGGAATCCTGGCTTAAGTTTCGGGCGAAAGGTGTGGAGTTGGTGGCCGGGCTAAGTATTGGTCGATTAATCTTTAAAACCCTTAACCGGGTAGAATGGGTATTTCTGGTGATTCTGTGGGGAGGGTATATCCTGGCAAAGCCGGCACTTTTACCCATGGAAGCGCTGTCTTATTTTCTGCTTTCCCTGATTTTGATCAGCCAGACGGTATGGTTACTTCCCGTATTGGATAAACGGGCGTTGGCCACCATTGAAGGCCAGAAGCCTCCGCGCGCCTATTGGCATATCTGGTTCGTGGGTCTCGAACTGATCAAGTTTTTTCTTTTGCTTGATGCCGGTATCAGCCTGTTGCATATACTGAAGGCTTAACCGGGGCATATTCTTCCTGCGCTGCATATCCCCCCTTTTCTTTATTTTGCGCCCATGGCGCACACATCAAACAGCCCCTGGACCATCCTGGACCAGGATCTCCGTTATGATAATCCCTGGATTTCGGTGACCGAATACCAGGTGCTGAATCCCCATGGAGGAAAAGGCATCTATGGGAAAGTTCACTTTAAAAATCTGGCCATCGGTATAGTGGCCCTGGACGACGAAGGCAGCATTTATCTGGTCGGACAATATCGCTTTCCGCTGGATTGTTTTAGTTGGGAAATTCCTGAAGGAGGCGGACCACTGGATATTGATTCTCTGGAATCTGCCAAACGGGAACTGCTGGAAGAAACGGGTATTAAGGCCCGCAATTGGGAACGGTTACTGGGCATGCATCTTTCTAATTCTGTCTCTGATGAATGGTGTATTGTCTATTTAGCCACCGGGCTGAGCCAGCATGAAGCGCAACCCGAGGACACAGAGCGGCTATATGTAAAAAAGGTATCTCTGGAGGAAGCCTTTGCCATGGTGGATCGGGAAGAAATTACCGATGCAATTACTGTAGCGGCCCTGTTAAAAATGCGACTGCGAACGCAGCCCACGGCGGCCCGGCCCTAGAGGCCGGCGGGTCGGGATATGGTCGTGGCCTCCCCGGATCTGATCTTCGACGACCGCCGGGCACCACAGCAGTAAGAAAACCAACCGTCCCGGGGGAACATTCATGCTGATCAATTATCTTGTTGGAAATCAATGCGATTCTTCGCCTGAATTGATTAACAGCGAAAGTTTTGCCCCCCATCAGAAAAACATCAGCCGCGTAAACATTTTTTTTAGTTTTGTTGTTTTATGCCATACTCCGCATTATCTCAACAACTGTATTATCTTTCCCTGGGAGATGAACAAGCTTTTCGCCGGGTGGTACAGCAATTTGGGGATAGGTTGTATCAGTTTGCCCGCAGGATGGTAGACAATCCTCAGGATGCGGAGGAAATTGTGTCAGATGTCTTTTTTAAGATCTGGCAGCTTAGAGAGCATCTTCCTGAGTACAGCCAGTTTTCCTTTTATCTGTATCGTGCGGTAAAGCACACTGCACTGAATTATCAAAAGAAGCAGCATAGAAAAAAAGATGCGGAACGGACCTTCCGGATCGATGTGAATAGAGATTTTACACAGAATCCGGAGGAGATGATCATTAGTAAGGAAAACCTGTCAAACATACAACAAGCCATTGATGCCTTACCATCGCGGTGCCGCCAGATTTTTGTCCTTGTGAAAGAAGATGGACTGAGTTACCGTGAGGTCGCCGAATTACTGGACATTTCGCCGGCTACGGTGAATGTGCAGATGACACTAGCCGTTAAAAGATTATGGCAGGCATTGGACCTTGCTTTGCAAGGCTCTCCTTCCTGAAGTTTCAGCCGGACATAATTGGATTCTTGTGTTTTGCTGTCTTTACAATAGGCCGGAATGACAGGCCCTGCGGTGCAGTGATATCAGGTAGCCGTCCCGTGAGGGAGGATGGTTTTAAGGCATTCTGATTGTGGACATAGCCCGACCACCCTTGCTTCGCGGGGTGGTATATGGATGTCAAAGCGTAGACACCAGTTTGATTCAATCGACACCAGCTTAATTCAACCGACCCAAAAAAGGAATCGTGGCGCAATTCCCCCCATGGATTTTAAAAGGATGGGTTTATTTGCCGCCAATTTTATGAATGAGCGACTGGGAGAACTGCTGGCCCGATACTGGACGGGCCGGATCAAATCCGATGAAAAGGCGGAAATGGAAAAGTTGCTCCTTGAACATCCGGATTATTGGCTCAAAGCCGGTCTGATGCAGCAAATCGATTGGAAGGTGAAACCCATGCTTTCCTTATCCGATACCGACCAGCTGGCCGACCGGATCGTAGGAAAACAGATTCCGCCCGAACCTAACAGGAGTAAATCCCGCGGAACGAGAAGATTTCCTTCCAAATGGTGGAAGATTGCCGCCTTAAGTCTTTGTGGCTTGTTGGTCGTGGGCTTGCTGGGGTTTTTGCTGCACCATGGGCGGGCAGGGGGCCAGCTACAATGGCAACAGGTCGTTACTGCTAACGGGATGAGGACCACCGTAAGGCTTCCGGACGGCTCGGTGTTCTGGGTGAATGCGGGCAGTGAGTTGAAATACCCTGCTCGCATGGAGGATGGACAATGGGACATTTATCTGACGGGGGAAGCCTATTTCAAGATCAAAGCCGACGCCTCGCGGCCCTGCTATATCCATACGGCGGATATGGACATCCGGGTGTTGGGCACGGAGTTGGATGTGAAGGCTTATGCAGATGAACCGGTATCGGAGACTTCATTGATTTCTGGGACAGCCGACATCGAAGTGCGACACCTCGGCGAAGGACAGCAGATTCACCTGAAACCTCGCCAAAAGATTATTGTACCCCGTATTGCCGATGACCTGGAACAGCCTGTTCATGCCGCGCCTATCGCTGCCGGCCCCGTCTCTACCATGGGCCGGGATGTAGTGCTCAAACCCATTGGCGTGTGGGATGATGATCTCATTCCGGAAACTGCCTGGAGACAAAATATCTTCCTCTTTGATGACGAACCGTTGAGCGAGTTAGCCAGGCGGATGGAACGATGGTATGGCGTAGAGGTGAGGATCGAGGATTCCTCCTTTGCGCAACAAAGGTTTACCGGGAAGTCGGGGGATGTGTCTCTGGAGAAGTTTTTGCATATTCTGCAGTTTATTAAACCATTTCCCTACGCGAAAAAGGGTAAAGTGGTTTCGATCCAATAGGAAGTCTCTCTTCGGTGGAGTGGGGCTCCCTACCGTTCAAAGATCAAACGGCCAGGTTTTTGAAAAAATGGTTAGTATTGTTCGTCTCAACCACAATCATGGAGCGGTCGTACTGCATTGAAGGCTATTGGATACGGGTTGTCTTGCGGGACGGCCTCATTCAGATTTTTAATGACGAAAATCTTCAGGGGTTGTTGGAGCAAGACCTTATCGCACGTACAGCGGCGCTCGTGGCGTCCGTAAAGGCGGATTATGCCGAGAAAATGAAGAAACCATTAGCGGTTTCAGAGGATTCCCTCGTGGTTGAAATCTGGGCCCATGTATATGCAGAGCGCTTTACGGTGGCCTTGAAACAAGCGATTGATCTGCCGCTGGTGGAGGAGATGGCTGATTTCGTCATCCATCGAAGCGAAGTCATCGATTGTGGGGAGAGAAGCAAGGATTCCAACCGTTTTGTTTGGGATCTGCTGGCCTCATTCAAAGCTTTTTTGGCCCCTTTTCTTCCAGAAAAGCGGCCTTCTGAACCATGACTAGGGCTAGAGTTTCTCAAGAAAATCGGGAATTTTTTGAAGCAAAGATATATGTATTTTTTATAATGAATCAAGATTCAGATCATCCATCCTTAATTTTAGCCGATCATCATGAAAATATAACGATTATACATATTTAATGTACTATGCATTGCATAGTATCTACTTTTGTATTGTAGTTTGTTTAAGATAGTATTCTGACATTGTCTTTTTGCATTTAAAATACCTTTCATGTTTACATTCCTTCGTCAGGGCTTTAATAATATACATCAGACCGGTTCACTCATGGCCAGTTCTGTCTATCTGTCGCGGCGGATGACCGGCCCGATCAATTTCGACAATGACCTGCAAATTGTCGAGCTCGGGGCAGGGACGGGGAATGTGACCCGTTCCATTTTGTCGTCCATGAATAGTCAGTCGGATTTGGCGGCCTTTGAAATTAACCCGGTGCTGTTTGACAAGCTGGACCGGCTTCACGATCGGCGCTTAAATAAGATTAATGCGGACGTGAATGCTTTATCCCATTATTTCGGTGACCAGTCTGTCGATTATATTATTTCAGGTTTGCCATTAGCCAACATGAAGATGAGGCAGAAAATAGGGATTTTAAATGCTTGCAAACGCATTTTGCGGCCCGGGGGTTATTTTATTCAATTTCAATATTCGTTAAACGATCTGGGTTTGTTGAAGAAGAAGTTCGGGACGGTGAATTATGGGTTTACCCTGTTCAACATTCCCCCTGCGTTTGTTTATTACGCGCAAAAGTAAGGTAATGTATCCCGAGAAAGTAAAAAGGAATATCCGCATCGCTTGGATCTGCCTGTTGGTGGCCTGCTTGGGAACCTATTTTCTGGCGGCTTCCCATTTTACCCCCCAGGCCATAGCGGCGTTTCTGGAACAGTATCAGGGTCAGGTCTTTGCGGTATACTTTATCCTATGCCTTTTACGGGGAATTACGCTGATCCCTGCTACTCCGTTTCTTTTTGCCGGTATCATCTTATTTCCCAACAGGCCGTTTTTGTTGTTGGGTGCCTTTCTGCTGAGTCTGTTTTTAATAGCCCTTTTTCTGTACCGGGCCGCACGTTATGTAGGAATGGGGCCGCGTTTTCTGGGCGCGCATCAAGATAAAATAGATAAAATAAAGAAGAGGATGCATGGAAGAGCAGGCTTCTGGTTTATCCTCCTCTGGGCTTTTGCTCCCTTTACCCCCACCGACCTGATCAGTTATGTGGCGGGATCGCTGAAGATGCGTTTTTCGAAATTCATCGTTCCGTTAATCAGCGGGGAGGCGTTGATCTGTTCCATTTACGTGTTTAACGGCACGGCACTTGTGCGTCACTATTTTTAATCATCCACAAAAGCACTACCCAGTTGTAACATTTTCTCGGATCGCTCGTCTTATCGGTATGAAGCACTTACCGGTGCAACTCATCCGCAATTTTCAGTCCTTATAAGAGAGGTTACAGGAGATTACCGGTAAAAGACCGAATGGGCGTGCTATGCCATCTCATGTCTATCAAATTTAGCTTATGAAAAAGTTTATCCCGTTTATTTTGTTGATAATTGCTCAATGTAGTGTTCTCTGTCCGGCCAGGGCGCAGCAGGGAACCATTACAGGCGTCGTCAAAGATGACGCAGGACAGCCTCAGACCTATGCCACGGTGGCGCTGTTGCATGCATCAGATTCTTCTCTGGTCAAAGGAGCGGTCACCGATGAATCAGGACGGTACGTTTTTACCCCCGAAGAAGCTGGGCGGTTCATGATAGTGGCCTCGGTCGTAGGATTGATTAAAGGATACAGCGCTCCGTTCGACTTTGAACGGTCAGCCAGTGTACAGGTGCCAGCCCTGGTACTGACAAAGAATGCCCAATTGCTTAAAAGCGTCAATGTCACGGCCAGCAAGCCCTTCATTCAGCATGAAATCGACAAGACAGTGGTCAATGTCGAAAACAGTATTGTCAGTGCTGGGAATAGCGCCTGGGAGATTCTGCAAAAATCTCCAGGGGTGAGCGTCGATAATTCCAATAACACCATCCGGTTACAGGGCAAGACCGGAGTAGTCGTGTATATGGATGGCAAGCCCACGTATCTTTCCGCGGACCAGTTAGCTAACATGCTAAAGAACCTGAATGCCAGCGACATCCAGTCTGTCGAGATCATGACTCAGCCTTCGGCTAAGTATGATGCGGCAGGAAACGCAGGCGTTATTAATATTGTCACCCGAAAGAGCCGGAAAGTGGGATTCAATGGTACTTTGACAGCGGGATACACCCAGGGCCGGTATGGTCGCGAAAACGCGGGTGTGAATCTAAACTACCGCCATAACAAGATTAACTTGTATGGCAGTTACAATTTTACTCATGCCAAGTGGTGGAACAAAAATTATATTACCCGGAATTTTTATGAGCAGGGGGACAAACATTATAGTACGCGGACCGAGCAACTGGGAATTCGCACGAGCCCTTCCAACTTTCACAATTTCAAAGCGGGCGTGGACTATTACCTGGATGAAAGAAATATCCTCAGTTTTATGGTGAACGGTTCTTTGAACACATTTACCCCTTCCGGACAGAATACCACCTGGTTTATGAATGGGGATGGTTCTGCTCAGTCCAGCAGCCTCACCCGGAATAATGAAGTAGGGAAGTGGACAAACTACACCTACGACTTGAACTATAACCGAAAATTTGACAGCACTGGCCATGAACTGACTATAGATGTAGCCTATTCCAGGTTCGATAATTCGATGCAGCAACATTTTCATACCGACGCGTATTATCCGGACGGGAGCCCGCTTCCCGACGAGGAGGCAATGCCCAACCCCAATATTCGCAAGGGTAGTCTGCCTTCTATCATCGATATAAAAACGGCTAAGATCGATTATACGCTGCCTCTGAAAAAAGATATGAAACTGGAACTTGGCGCGAAAAGCAGCCTGGTGACCTCGGATAACGATGTACGGTATTTCCAACTTGACAATGCCCGTCAACAGTGGGACTATGACTCGGCCACCAACCATTTTAAGTATACGGAGAATATCAATGCAGCGTATGTAAATTTCAGCAAGCAGTTTAAGAAAGGGTGGGCGTTGCAGTTGGGCCTGCGTGGGGAGCAAACCGTATCGAAGGGACGTCAGTTTACCAGTGATACTGCCGTGGACCGGAACTATCTGCAGTTGTTTCCGAGTGTCTTCCTCAGCAAAAAGTTGAACAAGGATCATGCATTGAATTTTTCTTATAGCCGGCGGATCAATCGGCCCAATTATCAGGATCTCAATCCTTTCCGCTATTATCTTGATCCCTATACTTATCAAGAAGGGAATCCGTTTTTACAGCCGGAACTCACGCATTCCCTGAAGTTATCTTATTCTTATAAAAGCTGGTTCAGTACTTCTCTAGGCTACAGCCGGACGCGAGACGTCATGAGTGAGGTGCTAAAACAAGACGATTCGGCCAAGATCACTTTTGATACGGAAGACAATCTCAGCCGGATGCAGAATGTTGACTGGAATACGTCCTTGTCGATTCCTGTGACCAAATGGTGGATGAGTAACACTTTTGTCGATGTTTTTTACAATTTATATCAGGGCAAATATCTGGGGGGAGATTTGGATTTTGGGAGTGCCGCCTACACGATCAATTCGACCAACACTTTTACCTTGCCCAAAGGATTTACCCTGGAACTGAGCGGCTGGTACCGGTCGCAGGCGCAATGGAGTATCTTCACGGTCCATCCGCAGGGCGGCCTGAATTTTGGGGTCCAAAAGACCTTGATGCATGATAAGGCAACCCTGAAACTGAATGTCAATGATATTTTCAAGACTAGCTATGGATTTGCCAAGGTGAGATATCAAAACCTGGATGTCACGGCTGAGAACCATTGGATCAGTCAATCCATCGGCCTCACCTTCTCTTATCGCTTCAACAAGGGGAACGTGAAGCCGGAACGGCATCGTCAATCTGCCATTGAGGAAGAGCAAAGCCGGATCAAAAAGTAATTCATGGCCGGTTTCTGGCCAAGGAGCTTAAAACAAGGATTTTTGTGGGATGTTTAATGATCAGGCGTGCCGAGTCTTCGGCGCGCTTTTTTTATCTATCGGGTGTGTTTGCGTCTCGCCTCAGGCGGATTTTCCGCGTATCTGGTCCGAAATTTTCCAAAGACATGCAACCTTTTTTTGCTTGGCCGTCCTTATCTTGTACATCCCATGGATAAAGAAGCTCAGGCAGTTGAATGGATAGTCGCCCGTTGCAAGCAGGGGGATCTGGATGCTGCCCGACAGCTATATGAGCGGTATGCGCATGCCATGTATCATATTTGTCACCGCATGCTGGGAAATGTACATGATGCGGAAGATGTGCTTCAGGATGCTTTTTATCAGGTCTTTACCAAATTGGATACTTTCCGGGGAGAGGCGACAATAGGAGCCTGGATCAAGCGCATTGTGGTACACCGGTGCTTGGATCATCTCCGCAAGAAAAAGCCACTATTCGTTGAAGCAGAAGATTTACCTGTGATCGCCGACAGTATGGGAGAAGAATCCACAATAGATTTTACGGTGGAGCGGGTTAAACGGGCAATCACCCAGTTGCCGGATGGCTACCGGGTAGTATTAAGCCTTTACCTGTTTGAGGAGTATTCCCATAGGGAGATAGCAGAAAAATTGGGAATATCCGAGTCCACGGCAAAAACTCAATATATGCGGGCTAAGCAGAAAGTGCGCAAACTGGTGGAATCTATGACCCCTGAATCGGAACCGTAAATAAAATTGTGCGATGGATCATTTACGTGATTTAGAAAACTTTGTTCGGGCCCACCGGGAGGCGCTTGAAAATCAGGATCCACGGCCTGAGATATGGAATCGATTGTCTGATTCCCTGCAGGCTTCGGCCAAATATAAGCCTGCGGCCCGGCAAAAGCATGTCCTTTTTGGCATTCGTCGTCGTAGGCCTTGGATGGCTGCAGCAGCTATCCTGGGGAGTGTCCTTGTGCTGGCTGCCTTTGTGCGGAGTTATCAGGTGACTTCAGCCACCATGGCTGCCATTCCGGCCGACATGCAGGAGGCCCGAGCCTATTATGAGCAACGCATTGCCGCTAAAATAGAGCGGATCAAAACCCTGGAGGCGGGAATAAAAGACAGGGACACTTCCCTTTGGCATTTGTTCGGCCAGCGGGATGGGGAATATAGCCGTTTGCGCCGCGCCCTGGCGGAGAACCCAGGAAACGCTCATGTCAGGGCTGCCTTTGTAGAATATTATCGTTCGCGTCTCGAAGTACTTAATAGCCTTGAAGACCATATAAAAAGACAGGACGTTCCTCACCCTTAAACAGGATACCGGGAGGAGTAGGCTTTTGTAATCACTTATTTTACATAACATGAAAAAATGGTTTTTTTTAGCGCTATGCGCGCTATGGATGGTGCCGCTAAGCGGATCGGCTTCTTTCATGAGGCTGGTACCTTATCAACGGACGGTTACCAAGACTTATACCGTAGAAAGTGGGGCCAGGGTAAATATTGAAAATAAATATGGCAAGGTGAACCTGCATACGTGGAACAAAAATCAGGTGCAGGCAATAATTACCATTACCACGGATGGCCCCACCGCCGAGAATGCACAGGAACTCTCCCGGCAGGTGGAGATTACAGCCAATGCATCGGCGAATAGCGTCAGCCTGTTGACAAAATATGATCCCAGTATTTTGGGTGGGGGAGGATTCTGGAAGAAGTTCTTTGGCGGGTCAAGCAATACTACCAAATATGTCCACATAGATTATGAAGTGTATATGCCGGGCACTGTGTCGGCGACGACCGTCAAAAATAATTATGGAGATGTGGCGGCAGACGGAATACCAGGCGACTTATCCTTGCAGATCAACTATGGAAATTTTCATCTCAATAAGATTGGGGGCAAGCTGGATTTGAATGCCAATTATTGCAAAGGCGTGTGGACCGGAAGCGGCGCAGGTGAATTCCGGACCAATTATACCGATGTCAATGTGGATGAGGTGGGAGATCTGGACATTCGTGCAAATTACTGTGATTATAAGATCGGGAAGGCCGGCAAGGTCAGTTTTCACGGCAATTATGGGGACGTGGCAGCCCAAGATGTGGAAGGCATCGAAAGCCAGTCCAACTATACCGATTTTAAAATAGGTACAGTAAGGCGGCAAGTGAATATGTCGCTCACTTATGGCGACGTAACCATTGCACAATTAGGCAGCAATTTCAGCGGTCTTTTTCTAAAGGGTAGTTATGCGAATGTATCCATTGGCGTGCCCACGAGTTTGAGCCTTCGCGCCGATATTCGACTCTCCTACGGAAATATTCATACCGGTGACTTACACTTCCCGTCTGTGCAAAAGGATGATCATGGCAAGACCTCCACGCTGAAAGGATCCACAAGCGGAGCGACCGCGAATGCACCTTTGCTTCAGGTCTCAGCCAACTATACCGATGTGTCTTTAAAGGCTAATTGAGGCTGTTTATCATCCAGGGATGGGAAAGCGATGCTGGAGTCCGCTTTGCAGCCACTCATCTATCGCGTCGGTGAGGCCTGGCAGTACCGAAAGATCGGTATCCCACAAGCGGGTGTCCCGAAGAATGGCCTGCGCCGGACCATCGGGAAATTTCTGCCACCAGGCAGCCAGTAACCCCGCATGGTCGTCCCGGACAGGATAGGTTTTCCCCTGGTGATTTCCCTGGAAGCTTCCATCCGATAGCTGTGTGCTTCGCATAAAAAGCATATAAGCGGCGAGACCGGCAGCCATATGAGAGGGTGCCTGATCCGACTGCTGGTAATGAGCGAGGAGCAAAGGAATGATCCGCATCCGTATTTTGGCCGTATACTGTAAGGAGATATCGATCCAAGGATGGATGATATAGGGGTTGGCGAAGCGTTCCAGTACGGTATGTGCAAAGCGATCAGCCTCCTCCTCACTGATCAAGCTACCTGACAGGATAGGGGCGATCTCCTTTAGCATCAGCCGTCGGATAAATCCGCCCATGGCCTCACTTTCTACGGCATCTCCAACCGTGCGGTAATCGTTGAGAAAAGCCAGGGCGCAGCTTAATGTGTGTGTGCCGTTGAGCAGCCGGAGCTTTAGCTCACGGTAGCGAGTAATGTCAGCGGTTAATATAACACCCGGGTCAGCTGCGGAAAAGGAAAGTGTCTTTTCTGTCCTGCGGTCCGGAACCTCTATGGCCCACAGCCGGTAGGGTTCTGCAGCGATCATGAGCTCATCCTGATAGCCCAGCATCCGTTCTATATCCTTGGATTCTTCGTCTGGCAGACGACCCGGTACGATTCGGTCTACCAGGGAGTTGCAAAAGGTATTGGCGGTATCCAGCCATTGCAGAAAACTTTCAGGTAAACCGGCATTTTGGGCGAGCGCGGTCAGAATTTCTTTTAACTTGGTGCCATTGTCCACGATCAATTCCGTGGGGATAATGATCATTCCTCGCTGCGGGTCCCCCTGAAATGCCTGGTAGCGCGCATAGAGAAAGGCCAGCAATTTTCCCGGGAAAGAAGCAGGCGGCTGAGCCCCAATATCGTCTTCGGTGAGCTGAATCCCGATCTCAGTAGTATTGGAGATTACAATTTCCATTTCCTCCTGCCTGGCACACGCCAAAATAGCGTTCCATTCATGGCGGGCGGACAACACCCTGGAAATCGCATTGTTCAGAAAAAATTGTTCCGTGCGCCGGCCGTCTTCTAACCCTCGCACACATAGCGTATATAAATGATTCTGTCGATCAAAAGCTTGGGTGCTTCCTTTTTCGGTGGACTTCACAACGACAATTCTTCCCCCAAACAAGCCTTGCTTATTGGCTTGATTAATGAAATAGTCGGGCAATCCCCTGAGCAGCACGCCAGTACCAAATTGCAGGATCTTTTCGGGAAGCGTAAATGAAGCCGGATCTGGAATTTGTAACCCGGTTCGGGGGCGGATATCTTTTAAGGTGCTTTCTGATATTTGCATTTGCATAGTGTGAACCACCCATCCACGAAAAATCAGATGGGCTTGAGCTAAATAAATTCGATGAAAAAGCTGCGCCTATGTGATTTTGCCCCAATAACAAGATCGGGCAATTTATGCTTATTCCTCTAATTTTGATACAGCACAAGACATGGCGCAATACTCATTTTTCGGTTTAAAAAAGCGGTGGTAAATATAGCAATTACTGTTTCATTTTAAAAAGAATTCGGCCCGGATTTCGCGATATGGGCATGGAGGGGCTGGAACGACTGTATGAACATGGATCAAGAACAGCTGGTGGCCGCTTCATGCTGTGCCTTACAAGAAATCCGCCCTTGCCGGAGAAAATACATCGATTAATTCTCCTTCTTCCAAGGCGGTCACTCCGTGGAGCAGGTCCGGAGCGACGATAAAAGAATCGCCCGCCGCCAGCGTATCTTTGCGGCCGGCTATGGTCACTTCAAAACGACCTTGCGCGACATAGGATATTTGACGATGGGGATGATGATGTATATTTCCCTGCGCACCTTTTTCAAAGTGAACTGCCACCATCATCAACTGCTCATCGAAGCTTAGGATTCTACGTTTTACCCCTTTTTCTGCGGCTTGCCAGGGAAGGGAGCTCGCCTGTACAAAAGGATGGAGTTGTTTTAGGCCCATCGGGTTGTGTTTTGACAAAGTTGAATGATCGTCTGATTCCGTGAATCTCTATGCAAAAGCATCTTTCAAAGGTCCGTATTTTCTCCAGTTTGGCCAATAAGGGCGTAGACCAGGGTCCCACAGCACAGACAGCCCGATTGATCCTCTTTTTTTAGTGTCTGGTTTTCGTTATTTTTGTTGAAACGAAATACGGTTGTTATGCCCTCATTTGATATTGTAAGTAAGGTCGATGCCCAAGCTTTAGACAACGCGGTCAACGTAGTCAAGAAAGAACTCTCCAATCGATTTGATTTTAAAGGCACACCCTTTGACATTACCCTGGACAAGAAGGAAATGACCCTCAGTCTGGAAGTGGAAAGTGACATGAAGATGCGACAGGCAGAGGAAATTATATTAAGCCGTGCGATGCGGCAGGGGATCGATGCCCAAGCCCTGGATATGGGAAAGGAAGCGCATCAGTCCGGCAAGGTGTTGAAAAAAGAGATTCCCGTAAAAAGCGGGATTTCCCGGGAAGATGGCAAGAAAATCACCAAACTCATCAAAGACTCCGGGCTGAAGGTGCAGACCCAGATCATGGATGACAGTATTCGGGTGACTGGAAAAAAGATTGATGATCTTCAGTCGGTAATCCAGTTATGCAAAGAAGCGAACCTGGGAATTCCATTACAATACATCAATATGAAGAGCTAAGCGGTTGCCGCTTCATACATGGAAGCGGTAATTTTAATTCGCTGACCCCATTATTATTGTCTGCCCGCTCGTTGCGTCGAATTGCCGGATTCCGGGTATTTTCACGCTCAGATTTTGTTTTGCGATCCAGCCCCCTCAAGAGGTGATCAGCGGGCCTTAATGACTGTCTGATCTAATCGGAGTACAGGTGTTTGCGCTGGCCGGGTATTGATCAGCATTTTTTCCCGTTTGGCAAGATAGGCATCCTGGAGCGTGTGGCTACGGATGCTGTCCAGCAATGCATGATCGGCGGAGCTGATTTTTGTGTCAGTAGCCACTTTATCCATTGCTTTGAGCGAGTTATTCTGTTGACCGATCACGGCATAGGATCGTGCCAATACGCGCATTTTATCGGCCTGCACATAAGTGGGGATCTTCACGTTGGTCAATTGTGTGCTTATGGCATGGAGCGTAGCGGAATCCCCATTGGATCGTTTGAGCCTGTCTAGCAGACTGCCGAGCCGATCAATCGATAGGGAAAAGCTCCGGTGTTCATCTTCCCTTGCCTGAAGTGCATTTCTGATTTCAGCGGTTTCGGCCGAGCCGGGCATGAGACGTTCTGCTTGTTGTACATAGATGGCAGCAGAGTCGTATTCACCCAAGGCGACTTGAGCCCTTGCAATGGATGCCAATGCCTTCGCGCTGGATTGACTGCGGGTATCCGACTTTAAGGCAGCCACTTTTGTTTCCAGGCTGGCTCTTGCCGTGCTGTCCTGGACATTGTTGTTCACAACATTTGTCTGCTCGTTCATATTTAAAATTGCATCGAAGAATTGAACAGATTTAATTGAGGGGTAGCCCACCATGATTACAGGGATAATAAAAAACGGTAAAAAGGTCGTTATGGCACGCTGTTTTACGACATTCCAAACGAGTATGAAAAGGAGTACCAACAGCACAAGAACTCCCATGACTGCTAGAATGATCTGGAACGGAAGCATGCCCGCAAAGAATGATTGCATAATGATTATTTTGGGGTTTGATGACTAACTGAGTGCGATGATGTCCTCTCTCAGGTGGGCCGTAACTGCTGAGTGATCCGTAAATGAATAAATTCTGCAGGGCGGAGAGGAGCAATGCCTACTTCCAACTTCATCATGCCCGTGGATACATCCTGTGCATTCATTGTCTCTCCTAGACCAATCTTTGCATAATAGGCCAACTGGGGTTTGTTGCCCGAAAATGCACCGGCTTGCCACAGTCCGTCAAGATAATCTAAAGCATGACTTCGTACCATCGACCAAGTCGTCTCCACATTGGGTAAGGAAGTCACACGGGCCGTGATGAGGTTTAGAGCTCTGGTGATGAGTTGCGTCATGCGCATCGTGGGGATATAACGCCAGTCTGGATCCATACCGTTCAGCGTATGAAATCCCCAGAGAAGCGTCCCTTTGCCTGCAAAATGCCGGATGGCGTTTATCGTGACCTTTCCTGCTAATAAAGTTTGCATCTCCGAAGTAATGCTTAAGGCAGGTCCACTCACACCTTTTAAAGGAAGTCCCGAAGGAGTTTTCCAGACCCCCTCAGCCTTATCGGATGCTACAAGTACTCCCAGCACCGATCCCGATGGTGGCGTGCGCGAAAAGGCCTTTTTCCAAGCAGCGATAGTGCGCGGCGGGAAGGTCAGTGCATTGTTCTCCGATCCAGAGGGACTCGTTTGCTGTGAAGCGGGTAGGAGGGCTTGATCTGCCAAGTGATGTTGGATTAGAGTGGCGTGGAAAATGAAAGGTCGTGTGCTATTCTGCCAAGGGGTATAGGCGGCCCCATATTCCAAATTTAGGTCGCCGATCTGCTGTTGAAACTGATGGATGGCACTCACCCAGCTATCGGGGGTACTATCTTGCTCAGGAAGATCTATAATAAAGAATCGGGTCCCCATTTTCTTGCAATGGGCCAGTCCCATTTGTATTAACCTGAAGTAATCCGTTGAAGTCAGCAAAACAGCATCGGGGATGGCCAATAGGGTAGGGCGATCGAGGTATTCAAGCTGCTTTAACCCACCGCCTAATCCCGCTGTCTGCGCTGCGGATCCATCTCCCAGAATCACCGTATTTGCGTAATGACCTACCGAGAGGATATAGCATTCTTCTCCACCATTCTCATAGAACTGACGAACTGCCTCATAGAGAAAAAAGGTCTTTCTTATTTTCATAGTGGGTACCTGTGGATCATCATCAGGGCAGGAGAGAGGAATTAGGTCCTCCTTGCAAATCTTATAAGGGCCTCCGAAGTATTCGACGTATTGACTAAGTGAGCGGATTCTCACCGGTTTCATCTCCAGGCTTTTGCCCTGGTCGACAGACTTTTCGGTATAGCCCACAAAAGCAGCAATAGCCGTGGGAATCTCCATGAGAGAGGAGTTTACGGAACTCTCCTTTCGGAGGCCGGAGGATTGCACAGGAGGTATAGTAACCATAGAGAAGAATTATCTGGACAATTCTTGGATCCGATTACGTGACATCAAAATATGATCGCGCAAACAGACCATCCCTGACGTTTCACCCCAAAAGTGTATAAAGGTATTCTAGCCCTGCGTTTTTCCGGGCTATTCTGAAGCGGCCGAATCTTTACTGAAACTGAAGCTACCGAAGAGCGCCCAGGCGGTAAAATTGTCGAAAGCGGTGATAGCGGAATAGGACCATGATTTCATATTTAGGGGTTAAACGGAAGTTAAAGATAATCATATTTTTTAAAAAATAATATATCTTGCCCCGGTTTTTTTGCAATAATCGGTACGTGCATGTTGATATCGGTAGGCTTGCTTGCGCAAAAAAATTACTTTTGAGGGGGAATAGATTTTGCTGCTCCTCAGTGAGCCAGACGGTAACATACCCCTGAAGACAATGGAATACCATAGCGAGACGGTGTAGTTTCCCGCATTCGGGCCAAGAACTCTGAGATGGTCTGTGAGGGGAAATGGGAAGCGGTAAAAGGAAATATTACGGATTAGGGCTCAGGCCACGTTCACTCTTGGAGAGGGTTTTTGAAGGGGATGTTTACTTGTATCATTCTTAACCAGTTTAATTTTCTTGCATGATTCGCACATTAATAGTGGGCTGCCTGGTCTTTATTGTGCTGGCCGGCTGTACCGCTACAGACCCCATTGCAGGACACACAGAGATCACCCGTTGGCAGGACGGCAAGAAAGGTGCGGTGTCGATCACCTATGATGACGGAAACCGCAACCAGTTCAAAGTGGCGCTGCCCTTGATGG
>Ga0164242_10002863_pt1 | contig 19863 bp, 23 predicted proteins | sample OricomgcompostMG_FD_108783 | JGI IMG/M metagenome (GOLD analysis project Ga0164242, IMG submission 108783) | Miracle-Growth compost microbial communities from Emeryville, California, USA - Original compost - Miracle growth compost (MG) ... | reverse complement strand
CTCCAAGGCATCGGCCCAGTACTGCAGGCAATGGATTTGCACGCCCGTACGGGTCAAACAGCGGTTTTCGCGCGGCAGGAACGTCACCAAGAACTCAATCGGGTTGAGTACCATCACCCGCCTCCATCGCACGTCGCCATGCCTCAAGCGGTGGGATACGCAGCATCCGGTGTTCGCGCAGGTGATACCGCCCCAGCAATTGCTCGACAAACCAGCGACGAACCTGACTGAGGGTCATCGCGGCGTGTTTGGCACTGTCGTAGTCGCCTTTGGCTTTGACAGAGTTCTTGGTGGTCCCCGGCAACAAGTGGCATTGCCCCACCATCGTGCCAATCAGACGCTCGATCGTGCCACCGTAGTGCGGACTACCTACCGGCCGAAAGGCAAGCACGATCCCGTATTCGTCGCATCCACGCTGAAACGCCTTCGAAACGAAATCACGGCCGTTGTCGACCATGATCATTTTTGGCAAACCATGCATCGGCCAGTCTAGCGGCACGCCAAATTCAGCTGCCGGCGATTTGGGCAAGACCGCATGCGTCAAGCACAGCGCCACCGACAGTATCGAAGGCGGCTCAAACCCAATATGGATGCCCAGCACGCACCGCGTGAACACGTCGATCGCCACGGTCAGCCAAGGCCGACCGATGTAGTCGCACAGCGGGTCGTCCGAACACACCATCACGTCCATCGGAGTGTGATCGATTTCAACGCGCTCCAAAGCCGCTGACGCCTCGACGTGGCCCGGCATGCCCACAAAGGAGTATTTGGCCTTCTTGCTGCCGATGCGGCGACGCTGAGCGTCCCGAGTTCGATAGGCGTCCAGTCGGATCGCCACCGCTTTCCGGCTCGGCGGCAAGAGCTTCTGGTTACGACAGGTAGTCGCGATGCGCTCGACGAGTGCCTTTTGTGTCGGCCGCTCCAGTTGGAGGTAATACGTTTCGATCTTTTCTGCGATCACACGCTCCACGCCGGGATCGAGCATCCGAGCGCCGTGCTTGCGCCCGATCACTTGAGGTAGCAAGCCACTGACAGATTGATGCTTCGCGTAGCTACGCAGCAAGCGCCAGAACTGACGCTCCGTGATACCCAATGCAGCCGCCTGTCGACAGGCCTCGGAGGACCGCCCAGTTTTGAGCCCCATTACCGTGCAGATGGCGGTGGCACGCTGCTTGGCAATCGCCCACGCATCGGTGGAGATTTGCGCCAGATCCGTATCCGCCAATATTGCGGACGGCGAGAGGATGGGCAGCAATTCACTGCGGCGCACCTGATGGAGATGATGATCGTCGCCCATGGCGATCACGGCTTGATCGTGCCCTATCAATTCAGCGACCTTCACCAACACACTCTTGTATAGAGCGGATTGACCTACCTTGATGTCAGTAGCCATGGCGGATCTCCTGGCGCATGCGCGGGAGATCGCACTCGGTAACCAGCACGATCGGACAGGCCGTCGCGGCGCGTAACACAGCAAACTGCCGACGTAATTTCGTTTCGTGTCGGAGAGCTCGCCACAACGGCTTGACCTCGATGAGGGTCTCCCGAGCGAAGCCGAAAGCGGCCAGTTCGAGCGGGACCGAAGAAAACGACGCACGGAAATCCGGCGTGTAACGCACTCTCCGTCCGTCGTGCTTGTAGAACACCGTCACAGGTTGGCTTTGAACACTCGTGAATTCCGCGAACGCCACAAGCGCCGTGAGCACGCGGCATTCCAATTTGCTTTCGAACGGCACGGCACCATGATCAGGTCGCACTGGATGCCAACCACGCACATGGTGGCCACGGGACAAGGGGATCACCCGGCGACCATGCTCGATACGATTGATCGACGCCGCAGGGGGGGAGTCAGCGGCTGCAAGACGCTCACGCAGAGATTGCGCTTCGGGATAACTGAACAACATTGACATACTCCTCAGTGATTGCCGCTGAGCGGCGGGAACTGAGGCCACGCTCTGAAGGATCCCGGCTGCATCTATCCGTCGCGCGACCATTGCAGGCCGCACGGGGATATGCGAGGATCGGGCTGTCAGGTCACAAACCGACAACATCTGCAGAGATGACACGAGCTCGAAGTGTTCGCGCACTTCGGGCTTTTGCCGTTCTGGGCCTAGTAAAGTCTCTTTACGATCAATATTCAGTCGATAGGGACTACCTCCGTCGTAGGCCACTCAGGCCACCAAGACTGCGGTCACGTGTTCGGCGGGCGCTTAATTTCTCTTGGTGCCGGCACTGATCGATACGCCGCACTGATCCACTCAGCCACATCGGAACTGCGCAAAAACCAGCCTCTTCGTCCTGGAAGCTGGAAGCACGGCACTGGCACGAGCCCATGCGAGGCCGCTTTTCTAGCCGCTTCAGCACTTGGATACGACAATTGACGCCAGATCTTTCGCAGCGGAATGTATGGCCCAAACTCGTCGGCTAATTCGCGACGAAGAACCGCACATTCCTTCAGATCAAAAGTCATTTCATGACCACCGCCTTCACGAGTTGAAGTGGAATAGACCATTTTATTACGACTGACACAAGTGGTTAGGAACAAAATATTTAGTCAATTTTCTATCGTTCAACATTTATGACGATCCAAGTCATTACGCTATTAGAAATCCATTTCTAGCGATGCTGTCAACAGCAATCAAGATAAGCACCTCGATTTTTGGGGACGCCCTTTAAATTGACTATGCACGTGGCGGAGCTCGTTAAGCCCCCTAGGCGAATCCCCTGTCTCAAGCTATGAGCCGTCGGCAACGCATGATGGCCCCCTGTCGAGCGGAGAGCAGCCATGCGGGTCTGGAAGTTTGACGAAAACCGAGCAGATTTCATCCCGGTACCTACCTTTGACTTCGAAGAGGCGGTGGAGGCCAGCCGGGGTGATCTCCGCTGCCTTCAAGACGGACTTACCTATCTGGTTCTCGAACGTGAACCAGATGCACCCTCCGATGCACTCCTTTATATATATGAAAGCGGCCCGACACGACGGCTGTGCCCCTGGGAACCCACATTCACTGTCGGCGTGACATTCGACCGCGAACGTTTCGAAGTGGCCGGGCTGGAATCGAATCCCACCGAGGCTTTGACCAGCCACTGGCTTCGAGCCTTGATGGCGTCAGTGCGCAACGAAGGATGATGTCGATGGAAAACAGACAAGATGCCCCCCTTGTCGATCACGGCCCGGCCATCGTGGCGCGGATCAAGGAAAGTCCCGAGTTTGCCCAGGCGCTGCAGGACGAAGTGCAGCGATTGCTTGAGCAAGGTGATTCCTTGACTGCCATTCATCTCCTCCGCCACCTGATCGAAGGCGGATGGCACCTGGGAACGACGCAGAAGCTGCTCGACAGCCTTACGATCCAGTCCCCATTGGGCCATGGTTGGAACGAACCGCTGCTCTACCTGGACTTCGATGGGGTGCTCCATCCGTACGAGGATGAAAACCGCCTTTTCGAGATCCCTTCGCATGCGCTTTTCAGATTCGAACCACTGCTCAAAGCTCAGCTTGAATCATTTCCACAGGTGAAGATTGTTCTATCCACCACATGGGCCAAGAACAAAAGTGGGTCCGGTGCACTTTTCTATTTGACGACAAACCTGCAGCGGCGCGTGGTCGGTACGACGTGGGATCAGGAAACACGTTCCTATCGTGTCCCCGCTGAAGATCGTCAACGATCGCTCACGCGCTACGAGCAGATCGCGGCCGATGTGGCCTGGCGAGAACCAAGCGCCTGGTTTGCTCTGGAGGACGATTTTAAGGACTGGCCAAAAGACCAGCTTCATCATCTCGGAAAGTGCGGGGTAACCATTGGCTTCAATGAACCTAGCGTGCAGCGAGCCCTGCAGGTGTGGCTGGATTCGCTATGAAGTCCAGGAAATCATAGTGATCGATCAAAGCGTTCTCTATCTTGATTTCGACGGGGTGCTCCATCCCGACGAAGCGTTCCAGGACACGAAGGGACGCGTGTATCTACGTGGGCCGGGCCAGTTGCTGGAACATGCCCCGTCCTGGCCGAAATCCTTGCACCCTATCCCAAGTTGCACATCGTATTGTCTACGTCGTGGGTGCGGGTGAAAGGTTACTCATGGGTGCGTAAGCGCCTGCCTGCGGATCTGCGGGAACGCGTCATCGGTGCAACGTGGCATAGCCGTTTCGGTCACGATTCGATGGAGTTGGAATGGTGGCGGGAAGCCTCGCGTTATCGCCAAATCTTGCGCGATGTGCAACGGCGTGCGCCGGTGCATTGGATCGCGCTCGATGATGATTTGGAGGGTTGGCCAGAGACTGAAAAGGCGCGGGTGGTACCGTGTAGCCCACTCCTTGGTTTGGCCAGCTTGGTAACACAGGCAAGACTCGCACAACGATTGGAGAACATGCCATGAGCAACACACTGAAAGACACCATCATTATCGATTGGCTGGATCTCGACCCCGAACAGCTCGCTACGAACGTGCGTGTTGAGATGATCCCGCGGCCACGCCCACAGCGGGAAAAAGATGGTGGCGGTGTCGTCATTGAAGAGTTTCCCTATGTCTCCTGGCAGGCCATTGAGGCTTACAACACACGGGTGTACCAAGCTTTTGCCGAATACAAGGGATCGCACACAACAGATGTTGGCGGATATGCTTATGCGGAGGATTGGAAGGAATTCCTGTACGCCCTGCGCAAGGCGCGGGAGATCGCTGCTGATCCGCTTTGGGAGGCGCCGGCTGACGGTGTTGTGTATCGTTACCCGGTCTGACTTTTCGTGAGCCGAATCTTTTTCTGCGGCGACCCCCACGGTCACTTCAAACACATTATCGAGGCGGTGCAGGTGCACCGGCCTGCGGCCGTTGTGCTACTGGGCGACGTGCAGGCAGCGGTACCGTTGGAGGTCGCCTTACGGCCGATCCTCGACCTCACGGAGCTGTGGTGGATCCATGGCAATCACGATACGGATAGCACGGGTGATTACGAAAACCTGTTTGGTTCGGCCCTGGCTGATCGCAACTTGCACGGGCGGGTGGTCGAGATCGCCGGCGTTCGTATCGCCGGACTGGGCGGGATCTTCCGCGGCCAGATTTGGCCTTTCCCTGGCCAGCCACGCTTCCTTTCGCCAGACGCTTTTATCGTCCAGTGCGGCAAAGGCAACCTTTGGCGCGGAGGACTGCCACGGAAGCATCGGAGCAGCATCTTCCCGAGCGACTACGACGCGCTCCTGCAGGAGAGGGCGGACGTGCTGGTCAGCCACGAGGCCCCGAGCTGCCACCCCCATGGCTTCCAGGCGATCGATGACCTAGCGGCTAGCCTTGGTGCGCAGAGGACTTTCCATGGCCACCATCACGAGCACGTCGATTACAGCGCGGGCGAAGCCCAACGGCTCGGCTTCTGGCCGTTCGGCGTCGGCTACGGCGAGATCCGCGACGAGATGGGGAATATCGTGCCCACAACGAGCGGAGGGGATGTTCCGTGAACATCGGCGAGTTGATTGCACAGTTGCAGAAGTACCCGGTCGAGGCGTGCGTGGTTACACCCCATTTCGAACGTGGGTACGACGAGATTGTGTCCGTGATGGAGCAGTCGATCGCCCCGTCTAGCTGGATCGGCTCCGGAGGTGGTGCATACCTTGGGCCGGACACTTTGCACGACATGGCGATCGCGGGAACGGAAATGGCTGTGATACTGGACTGGACAAAAAGTTGACCCCACATGGGGGGACACGATCCACATGGGTGAGCTGCTTTTCCTCGATACCGAGTGGGCGAACGACAGTCGCGATCTAGTGAGCCTAGCACTGGTCAACATCGATGGGTCGAGGCGGTTGTACGTGGAGCGGGATCCGCTGCCGCCGAACCCTTCGGCTTTCGTGCTCGACGTGGTGTATCCGCTACTGGACCGCGGGAAGTGGGCGTTGCCAGACCCAGCCTTCGCGGCGGCTGTGCGAGCGTTTGTGGCGGCCAGCAATACTCCGCGCATCCACTTCGATTCTCCGTGGGACAAGATGATGCTTGACCACGCGATGAGCGAGTGGGGACGGAGCCTGGCAGGCGTTCCGCCCTTCGTTCCGGTGCTGGTTGACCGTGCCGATGTGCGCGACGAGGTGGAGCTGTATTTCCAGAACACCCCGAAGGCCTTGGAGCAGCGGCACCATGCAGCCGTGGATGCCGACGCGCTATGCCGTACCTATATCGAGGTGGTGGATCCATGAGCGAACCCGGTGAATTTGACTTCAGTAACGCCAACCGTGCGAAGGATGTGCCGGCAGGCCGATGCCGACGTAGCGACCTTTAAATCATGGCCTTGTTTCGGAGTAAACCGAGTCCGGGACGAGGGAATGGGCACGAAAGCTGCGCCACTCATCGGCAGGATCGTGCTATTCGTCCACTTAGGCAGAAAGGAAAGGCCATGCGGGTACCGTATCACTTATGGAAACATGTTGGGATCCGCATCAGAATCCATCAGCGCCGTCGCATAGCCTGCGACGGGTTTGGTCAGGCCGGCGATTCCACCCCTCCTCCTTGCCCCTTGCCGGGCAAGATCAAGGAAGCCGCGTATCTAGACTCTCTTGGTCTTTTTCCGTAGCTTAGTGCGGACTAGTCGGCGTAGGGGGGCGCATGGATTTGCATTCGATGATCGTAGCCCTGTATCCCCAGGGCACACCAAAGCAGCCTACCGACCAACAGGTCGATATCCTGAAGCATGCCACAGGGCCCGGATGGGTCTTGGCTGGTCCTGGCTCAGGCAAGACGGAAGTCCTCTCCCTGCTTGTTCTACGCCTTCTCTACGTGAACAACGACCCGATTCAACCCGCGCGGATTCCGCCGGAATCGATCTTCGTAACCACCTTCACGGAGAAAGCAGCCAAAAATCTGCAAGACCGCATCGGCAGATATCGGGACAAGCTCGTACAAATTGATCCATCTCTGGCCAACATCGACTTGGCGAAGTTACGGATTGGTACCCTGCATGGCTTAGCTAACGACGTCCTCCAAGAGTACCGCGCGGGCAATTACCGTAACGTGCGGCTCATGGACGAACTCGAAACTGCCATGTTCGTGCACGAGAACATGAGCATCATCCGCAACTCCGACGATACCGTCGACAGGCCTTTCTGGTCACACTTCGCATTCCTTATCAATCCTTACGATTGGAAGCCGAGCTACAAAGTTCTTCCAACGGAGTGGGTCAGGACACGGACTCTGATTACTCTATTCAATCGGATATGTGACGACCGAAAGAGCCTTGCTGCCATGCGCCAAGCAGGCGGTCCGATCGAGCGCCTCGCGGATTTGTACGAGGAATACAAGACGCATCTCATTAATGAACATCGCTGCGATTTTTCACAACTTCAACTCCGATTTCTCGAGTTCCTCGAATCCCCAGCCGGACAACGCTTCAGAGATGGGGCCCAAGGTGATGAAGATCACCCGGGAATTACCCATGTGCTGGTGGACGAGTACCAGGACACCAATCTCGTCCAGGAAGCGATCTACCTTGAGTTGTCCAAACGCCCTCCACACAACATCGTCGTAGTCGGCGATGACGACCAAGCGATGTATCGATTCCGTGGCGGCAGCGTCGAGTGCATGGTTTCGTTCGACGAAGCGTGCAAGACTTTTTTGGGAATTCCTCCCAGCTCGGTAAAGAAGTATCCCCTGGTTGGGAACTTCCGCTCGCACCCAGACATTGTGGAGTTCTGTAACGATTACTTGACATCATTCCCGTCGATGTCGACGCCGGGAGCTCGTGTGCCGGGGAAACCGCGTATGACGCCTCTCGGCTCGATCGATGGCAAATATAATGCCGTAGGCATCGTCTCCCGGGGAACCTTGTCGCAGGTAGCAGCCGAGTTCGCGGATTCGGTTTGGGATCTGAAGAATAGTGGCGTGGTTGCAGACTACAGCCAAATCGCACTCTTGCTACATAGCACGAAAGAGAGCAAGCAGAACGCTGGTCCCTATGTCGAGGCGTTACGCGCCAAAGGCATCCCGGTATACAACCCGAGAAACCGCACATTTCTTGAACAACCCGAGGTCGCGGGACTTTTGGGTTGCTTGATGCTCCTACTGGATCCGCATGCCGCGCACATTCCTAGCTGGGCGCCACGCGAACTTCCAGGGGTGATCCAAGTGTTCCAAACTGAGTCCGCAGCACTCTTGGCTAAGCATCCAGAGCTGGCCAAATATGCCAAAAATGTCCAGAAAAACCTTGCTTCTAAGCCAGGCACTTACCTGGATGCAACATTGCAAGAACTGGTCTACTACCTGTTATCCCTCCCACCTTTTAATAGCTACATGACTGCTGTTGAATCGAGGCAGCGCCTTGCCAGGCTCACCGCCTTGCTCGAGAGTTATGCATCCATTCCAGTACAGGGCCAACAGTACGTGTCCCGAGGAAATCTGCAATCCAATGCAGATGGTTCTGGTTCGGTGCACCCGGGATGGCTGAAGACCTTCTACCGGCGATTTTTCGGGTACCTGGCCAAAGGTGGCGTCAACGATGCGGAAGACGAATCAATCATCTCACCTCCCGGAATGGTCTCGGTGATGACGATGCATCAATCTAAAGGTCTGGAATTTCCGTTCGTCTTTGTGGGCCACCTTGGTGACAGTGCCAGCCCGGAAAGTACCCACGAACTTGAAGACATGTTCGGTGCCTTCCCCAATCTGTCTGGACGTAGCTTCAAGGCACTCAGCGCGGGGGTTAGGGCAGTACTCGACACTGTTCGCAAGTATTACGTCGCCTATTCCCGTGCCGAGCACGCACTTGTTCTGCTTGGGACGAAAAACCAAATAGCGAAGGGAGCGACACCTTGTGGCCCGACCAAGGATTGGTTGCGCACCAAGGTCTACGAGCTTTGAGGAACCTATGAGCATCGCGAGCCTGTATCCATTCAAAGTCCCACTTGTGGCCGGCACACCGGCGCGGCCGCGCTTCAGCTTGACATCCGATATCCTATCCTACCGGCGCTGCCGGAAGCAGTATGGCGCGTTTGGCCAAGATGGTTTTGTTCCTGCGCGTGCGACGCAAGCATTTTTCGGAAGTGCCATCCACCAAGTTCTGGATCTCTGTCATCGCCACTACAGTCAGGGCAGCGGTACTCTGCCCGACGATAATGACATTGATCACTACTTCACCGAGGTGGCCAACGCCCTACGATCGCATGGCATTAGACCCGCCTCCGGATCTGTGTCCGACAAGGCGCGGGAGATTCTGAAGCGCTTCAATACGCTAGAGGGGCCACATCTCTACCCTCGGGTTCGGGACACGGAGTTTCGCATGGAGTCTGAGCGCCCGAACTATGTTCTTCGGGGTGTAGTCGACGTCTTAGCCAGCGATCCCAATGATCCACAAGATCCATCGAAGATGGAGATTTGGGACTACAAGGGCTCACGTCTTCCCAAAGCGTCCGACCCCCGCATGAAAGAATACGAGTGGCAAATGACGGTCTACGCTGAACTGTTCAAGCGGAAAAATGGCGCTTATCCCAAGCGGGCCATCCTGTACTTCCTCAATGAGTTGGACATCAATCCCGCCCCAGCCCAGCGCCCCCTTCGTGCTGTGCACATAGTGAATTTCGATCAAGCCAGCGTGGATAAGGCGCTCACGGAATTTGATGAAACCGCTGACGAGATCATCCAGTGTGATGCACAGAATACATGGCCAATGCCTCAGGTCGCACCTGACAAGGAGACCTGTGACATCTGTGATCTTCGCTGGAACTGCGCAACCAAAAACGGTCCCTACAAGCTACGAATGCCGATCGTTTAGACCAAAAAAGGGTGACGTGCTCGCGGGACGACATCAGAAGGTCGGTGTCCCTACCGACCGATGGCCTTGGCATGGAGGGTGGGTCAGTCACTTGGACTTCAAAACCGTCCCGCTACTCAAAGCGGGGGACGTCGCAGCCACCCAAATCTATAGAGGCAACGTGGATGCTCTGGAAATCTGCGACTAGCGGCGAGGATCTCTTCCTGCTTCTTCACAAGAAGATCGGCGGTACTTTAGATCTAAGCAGCCGAACCGGCATTGGTCTCGACGCCCTGGTCTCACCAGAAGATTTTTCAGAGTTCGTCCAGTTAACGGCAACCATGGAGATCTTCTTTCGCTGCGTACGCAGTGCGACCAGCTATATGAAGGCTGTTAACAATCCAAGCGCAAATGAACTAGCTTCCGCTGTTCGGCGGGACATCGATCTACCTGGCCACCTTGGGCGCGACCGTATGTTCAGCGAACACCTCTTACGGACGGGCCGAATTGCCTACAAAACTCCTCGCGACAAGAGGGTTGAACAGGCTGCCATGGACGAAGTCGGTATGCGGTGCTATATGTGCGGCATCGCACTGACGCGACGAGGCAGCGGCAATGGCCGAGACAAATATACGATTGAGCATTTGTGGCCGCTTAGCTTCGGCGGAGAGACGATCGAAGGGAATCTCATTCCCGCCTGCGCCAATTGCAACAATCGACGAAAGCACATGCTGAGTTGGGCGTGGGGTCCTGTTCAGTCGACCTACTTACACCCAAGCGAATCCCCGTCGAACGAACTAAAACTGTCGCTTGGATTAGCCCGCCTGCTGCATTTTGCCAAGTCCGGCAAACATCCCAAGACCCTCAAAGAAACCGCGCTTCGGTACCAGCCGCTCCAAACAGAGCTGACCCTTGAGCAGGATAAACATCATTTGTACTACGAACTGATGCAACAGGTGCGCATCTCATGAAGAAAAGAGCAACTGAGCAGTACAAGTACGGAGCGTTGAAATATTCTCAACGCGCGACCGAGGGTGGTCCGGATTTCTTGATATTTCATGCACCCGCCTCCGAAATTGTTGCCTGGGCCGACGTGGACCGTCTCGGCCCTGAAAATCGTACCGGTGCACAGCGCCCCCTGAGGAAGCTTAAGGTCAACAAAGTTGTTCGCTTCCTCAGATCCAACCCAAAGAACACCATCCCGACGTCAATCGTAGTTGCAGTGGATCCGAGAGCGATTGAGTTCAAGGGCCAAAAGGCCGCGAGCGGCAAAGGACAGGTTGGAACGCTAACGCTGAACGTCTCTTCTGGTAAAGACAAGCCTTGCCTCATCATCGATGGACAACATCGTGTCTTCGGTGCAAACGCATTTCATCCGAGTATGAACCTCAACATTGTTGCGTTCATCGATAATGACGATTCGGAGCGCGCCTTTCAATTTGTCGTGATCAATAATTCAGGCTCTCGAATTAGCAAAGACCATATAAAAGCACTGAACCTCAATTTCGATAAAGAAGATTTGAACCAGCGTCTCATCGGAAGCGCGGGCTTCGGGCTAGGAATTAGGGATGAACGATATGATGAATTACAGGTAATAGACGAATCGGAACCTTTTAAGGGCCTGCTGAAGTGGCCAACTAATGCAGAAGGATTTATTCCTCCCAATGCCATAGAAAGCGCGCTGGCGGAGACCCATGATCGATCTGCGCTACTGGGCATACAGGATTTGGAGCTCGATCTCTTCTTGTCGATCTGGTCAACCATCAAAAAAATCCGCAAAAACGTATGGAACCAGAACAGTCAGCTTCTTCGGAAAGTGTCGATCTACGCGCTAACTCACTACATGCTCGAAAGCATGGTTGCTAAGCAGCGAAATGAAGATGAGCCGGTTGATTTTACTGATGAGGACACGTTAACAGGGTTGGTAACGCGTGTAATTAGTCGAATTCCGGAGGAATTCTGGTCTTCCGAGTGGAAGGTTAAAGAGCTCGATACAAGTCTTGGACGTCAGAAACTCCTGGAGAATCTACAAATAATAGATTCAAACGCTCGCTTTAGACGCCCCTGGTACGACAATGTAACGTTTATTGACCCAACTCTTTTAGCTGGTCAAGAGTACGACACGGCTGGAAAAAAGCGGATCAAGCGCACAGCGACAAAGTCGACCGCCACGAAGAAAGCGTCCAAGAAAACGAAACGGTGAATTAGCACCTTGGTCCACTCCAGCCCGTCGCAGCGAAGAATCTCAGACCGGAGCAAATACTATGTTGACGCAACTACGTCCGACCTCTATCGACGACCCATGTGATAGCTGAGAGGAAGGTGTCCGCGATATAGTCTGCGTCTGACTTAGATGTCTCACGGCCCCATAGCGGCTGAAATTTGCTTGGGATCAAAACCGCCAAGCAGCCCGCGGCATGTGCCGGGGCTATATCCCGACTTGGCTGATCCCCAATGACAACGACCTCGCAATTACCGTATCTTCGCCGAAGTCGCAAGAACTGTTCTGGCCCTTTTGTGATCTCCGAGACTCCAGTCAAAAAAGCAGACAATCCATGCTCTTCAATAATTCTTCGCTGAATTTCGGCTCGTCCCTCAGTGATCACGTGGACGTCAAACGCAAGAGCTTTGGCTTCTGAAAGGCCTTCTGGGACTCCCGGCAACAACTTGGGGGTTCTTTTCAATGCAATGAAATAGTCGGCCAGGATCTTCTCGATTGTTGGCTCGCTTATAGCGCTGGAGAACACTCTCCCCTTGATTACTACTTCGGCGACCTCGGCAGGCTCCTCACCTTTCAAGCCAGCCTCAAGGCCACATACCAACATACGAGCCGGGTAACGAAGATGCAGGTGGTGCGCCGCGGCAATCGACTGATCGAACGACCTAACAAATTCGAGACGATTTGACGAACCTAGCCTTTTCCCTGTAGCTGCTTCAACAGAGTCAAGCAACCGCAGTTGCGCACGCACGAAGACATCGTCCGTATCCCACAGTGTATTGTCTGCGTCGGTGAGAATGACTACATGTCTCCGCTCACCCATCTGATTTGCCTTGAAAGCATCGCACTCGATCTCCCCTTTCACCGGATATGTGTTTTCCGAGGTGCAACTTTTTTGGATCATCTTTGCTATGACTAGGCAACACTGACATTCCTTTGACTGAATTCATCTGCTCCGTCCCCTTAGAGGAAGAGTCAAAGCTTATAGATAGACTTTCGTGTCGCGTGGAGCCGACCTGATTTTTCAAAAATGGTTCCGCAGCCACTGGCCGAACGAGGGCCGATGAAATAATGATAAATACTAGGAGCAGGAGTAGCAATCTTATTGCGCTCGAAAGAAGAGTCTGCGCCGGTTCTAGATAGCGCACCTTGTCACCGACCTTTGCGGCCACCAAATAGGTTTCAGCGACATAATTTCGAAGATACCGGAGTCTGAGCTCATCCTCCGGCACAATAGCGTTGCCCGAACTGTCAGAAAATGATTTCGCCCAGTGCTCCGGAGTCGACTGAATGATCCCGCGAAAGAAGAGATATGACTTTGGCTGCCTGGCTGAAGCCAATGCTGGATCTTTCCATACAAACCGCGTTCTGGCGGCGTGAAAGGCGACCAGAGCCCCCATACCAACCAACAGTAGGAAAAGGGCGAAAAGAACGTAGACTCCGCCAATAAAAAATAATTCGATGCACTTTAGATGACGGTCGAAAGTCTCAAATGGTGGATACAGCGAAATGAACTTTGACATAACCACGCCAGCGGCAGCGGTCAGAAATGCGACTATTGTAAGTAGCCTGGAAATCTTTTGATCTTGATATGACGTCAATTCCTTCACCTCCTCAAGGGAGGACTTCGCCAACTCTACATGAGGTGCGAGATCCACTGCACCCGGATTCAAAATGACGCTGTTTACAAAGGAAAATACTTCACCAGGATCCAACGCTTGTCCTGCAGTATTTCGCGGATAGTACGATGTCTTCTTACCCACAAGAGCGTGCCAACAAGCTCTAATGCAGCCCACTGCTTCCATCTCAATCACTCCATGAAAAGAAAATATGAGTACACAGCAGATATCACTTTGAAAGTTAGAACGCCACCGAAATCGTCAGCATCACAACCACTCATCCGGTCGCAAATTACTTGACCTTAACGGGGCGATAGATTCGCCTCGATTTGAGTGAAGCTTTTCCATCCTGCAGCACGCAATTCGCAGGCTGGGCATATGCCGCACCCAAACCCCCAATCATGTAGCGTTTCTCGCGAACCCATGTAGCATGTGTGCGTCTGCTTTCGAATCAAATTGATCAACGCGACGCCGCCTAAGTTCTTAGCAAGACACCACGTAAATGCCTTATCAATCCACATCAACGGCGTGTCGATTACGAACCTTCTCTCTGTGCCAAGATTAATGGCGACCTGCAAGGCTTTTATTGTGTCATCGCGGCAATCCGGATAACCCGAATAGTCCGTTTCGCAGACGCCTGCCACCAGCCTCTTTATACCTCGTCGATATGCCAGGGCGGCGGCGAATGTGAGGAAGACAAGATTCCTACCAGGAACGAATGTATTAGGCAGGCCTTCCTTTGTCATTTGAATCTCTGCAGACTTCGTAAGCGCGGTGTCGCTTATCTGGCCCAGTGCGCCAAGGTCCAGGATGTGGTCGTCGCCGAGGCGGTCGCCCCAATCAGCATTGATACCCCGCAGACCCTCGCGAACCTGTCCGCGGACATCCATCTCCACGGCGTGACGCTGCCCGTAGTGAAACCCTACGGTTTCGACGTGACTATATCGGGCCAGCGCCCATGCGAGACATGTTGTCGAATCCTGCCCTCCAGAGAAGAGCACGAGCGCGGAGTCAGTCATACCGGCAAGCCCCCTGGGCCATAGAATTCGCATCGCTCTCCATTCTGCCTTCTCCGAACAGTGACACGGTAAAGTTGAGGCAGTGATGACAGGCGTCGCCAAACGAAAGCGGCAATGTTCTCCATAGTCGGTGGGCCGAGCTCCTCGATCTCATTCAGTAAGCGGTGGTCGAGCTCTTCTCGGGCGGCGGCGATCTGGCGCTCGAGCTGTCCCATATCTACAACCCAACCGTACTCTGTGCGGGGACCCCGAACGCACACTTCGACCTGATAAGAGTGCCCGTGCAGTCGCCGGTAGCGCGGATCAGCATCCGCACCACCATCCAGTTGATGCGCCGCATCGAAGTAGAACTCCTTCGAAACGTCGAAGAGTGCGTCTTTCATGGAATCCCTAGGTACTTGTGTGTTTGGAGACTCAGCCGCCACTTGGGGTGTGACATGCAGTATTCGATTGCTTGACGTGTGTTCTGCTCGCGATCTGCTCCGTCCATCGGCTGAAGCAGATAGTGATCAGCGGCGAAGGCCTCGAACCGGTCAGGCATCGCCTGTGTCTGGGGAAACACGAGTTTCAACTCGTGTGCGTGTAAGAGCGATAGCTTGGTGCGCCCCTTGGGGCTCACCGTAATCCAATCGAGGCCAGGAGGTGCGTCCACCGTGCCATTCGTTTCGACGGCACATTCGAAGCCCAGCGCATGCAGTGCGTTGATCAGAGGCTCGTCGACTTGAAGCAGTGGCTCCCCACCCGTGAGCACCACGAGACGATTTGCGGTTTCACTATGCGGCCAGAGTTCGGCGATCGCGTAAGGCAGTGCACCGTCTCGCTCGTACTTGCCACCGTTGAGACCATCTGTCCCGACAAAGTCGGTGTCGCAAAAGGTACATTGAGCGGAGGATCGATCCTGCTCTCTTCCCGACCAAAGATTGCAGCCAGCGAATCGACAGAAGACAGCAGGTCGACCCGCGTTGAGCCCTTCGCCTTGGATTGTGTAGAAGATCTCTTTAACCGTGTACATGAGCTCCACCTAGACGAGATTTCTCGAGGGCCACCTGTACCTCTCTCACAAGGTAAAAGGAGAGGTGCTTCCAGTCCGAGGAGACGTTCTGAAGGCTATTCCATCGACGGCGCTCGGTTCCCAGCACCCACTCCCCCTCCGTCCAGGCCGTGATCGGACGGAGCGCCGTGAGTGGCTCAATGAAGTGCTCGCGCTTTGTCGCACCGGTCATAGAATGAATTGACTCCATGACATAGCCCATCGCCGTGATACCTACACCATGGAGTAGGCGCGACGACTTTGGCGTGTGGTTCACCCAAGCATCGTGGAATACATGCTTCACCGCGTGAAAATATTCACTGATGAGGTCCACCCCTTTGGACTGAAGTAGCTTCGGATCGTCACGATACAGACGCAGCGCACCGTCCGACATCGAGTTCATGAGCAAGCGCTGGACAAGTGTGTCCTTGATGACTCCGTGCGGATTGGTCTGACCGTGGATCAGGCCTTTCAATGAAGAGCCTCTTCGGTAGTTCAGAGCCTCGACCAGGCGAGCTGCCTCCGCTCGCGAAGCGTATCGGTAGGGAAGCCCACTGATATCAGGAAGCAATTCGTAGATGAGCCCCTTGGGTAGGGGCTTCGTGTTGTTGATCAGGATGAACTGCTTACGCAACTCCTCTTCGGTTTCACAGATGAAGGCCGAGACCGGCACCTGGAAATCATCACGGGCGATCTCCGCGAGCGCACTGAAGCGCTGCTGGCCGTCCACGATCCATCCCGGAGCTCCTTCCGAGATGTCCACGCTCAGTTCGCAAGACCCGCTCTTCGACTTCTTGATCGACGCGCCACCGACGAAGCCGAGAACGATGGGGTTGGCCAAGATGGCGTCTTCCCGACGAAGATAGTCACCAATCTCGCGGATGTGGCCGGCTATTTGAGGACGCTGAAAGCCACTCGCCTCTCCCTCTTCGCTCCTCGCCAGCCGCTCAATCTTCGCGATCCGCGAGATCTCCGTCACCGTGGTGACGAAGAACGCTACTTTGGCATGGTGCGCCTGCTTCGGGACCAGCGCGTCGAACTTTAGACGAGTCATGCAAAAAGCCTGTTTGCTAAAAGATGCTGATAGAAGACATGCAGGTTGTGCATGCCACGGCGCTTGTTTCGATTGCTGTTGCGGAAGAGCAGAGCCTCCACCCCGCCCTCTTGGCAGACCCGGCATGGACATCGCTTCCATGGCTGATCTTTAAGTGTTCTCTGATAGATGGCGCGCTGTTTCGCCGCTGATCGTTCCTGCCGCGCCTCGTCCTCGTCTTCACGCCAATTCAGAGCCTTCCAGTACTCAAGGACGTGATCGAGCGTCTTTTCGAGCGGCCTCTTTCCAGCCACGTAGCCGCGGATCGCGTCGAGCGCCTCGGTCTCCAACCTAAGCGCGGTCTCTTGATGGAGGACACCGCGCCGAGCCTTGGCCTTCAATTTGTTGTTCTCTCGTGCTTGCGGCACACGTATCGCGGTGTAATAGCTCAACTCCCCGTCGGGCGTGCGCGCAAAGTAGTTCTTTACCGCATCCTTGAAGGCTCTCAAGAGGGGGGATGTGGTATCGAAGCTGGCTACGCCGTATTGCTGAAACTCAGCGAGGTTCTCAATCTTTCCGAACCCTAGAAGGTGCAACCGGACCCGGGAAGGGATGGCGTCACGAATCGCCGCCAAGGCTGCATGAATCTGCGCGACCTTCAACGGGACCATGCCACCCACAGCCAGGTAGTCATACCCCATGCGCACCAACTGGGTCGCTGCCCACGCCATGCTCGGCCCAGACCATCCTTGGATCACCCCCATTGGAGTGAAGCCGTCCAGCCTCTTGCTCTCTGCGCGAAACTCTGAGGCGAGCTCGAGCGTCAGGTCGTACCGCGCGAGGATGTCTGCGGGAACCTCTTCCCGCGCACGCCCCTTGCCATCATCGAAATCGAAGATGAGGTGATCCACCGAGCACCCGTGCGTGAAGCCACCGTCTGCATAGAAGTCGATGGTGTCAGCAGGCGTGTAAGGCGGAACCTTCTCGTTCCTGTAGTTGAAGGCCCCGCAATCTCCGAATAAGAGGCTTCCTGGGTATTTGTCCTCGGTGTATCGGAGGAACTGGCGCGCACCCTCGCGCCGGAACCGCATCATCTGCGCAAGCGTGTACTTACCTTGCCAATTGATATCGCCCACGACCCCGCGAGACACAAGGATGCCGTCGTAGGGCGCTTTTTCGAGGAATTCATGGGGGTACTCGTCGTCCCAGTGAACGACGCGACCAGCTCCATTGCGGTCGTTTTCGAAGTCGAACTCCGGATCAACGAAGTCCATCGCGTCGGCAAAAATAAACTTCATCAGGCTACCTGCCGTACTGTCCACGCACTTGCCAAGCGGACCAACTGATCGGTCAGACGTCTGATATCCCTCGGCGTGCTCTCAATTTGATTCCAAGCACATTCCAGGTCCGGCCATCGACCCGTGGTCCACGCGCAGGTCTTTGACATCTGTTGGAGCGTGTTCCGGATGAACTCCTGGGGATTGGCCTGCTGACTGGCACGAGGAGCCAAGTGGTCCATCAGCGCCCCCATAGCTTCGATGCCAGCGCTATGCATCAGTCGACTCTGCTCAGGAGGAAGGCCCCATGCCTCGGCGAAGACGCCCCTCACTTCCCTCCAAAACGTCAAGACGGCCTCGTACATGCCGTTCGGATCGCTACTCGCCCCATCAACAGAGCGGTAAGCCGCAAGAGCACCGAGCGGTTGATTTATCTGCCTTTGTAAGGTGCGCACCAGCGCTGAGTCGGTCACTACACGCCCCATGTCCTTCGCATTCGAAGTCCGGCGGATCAGTCCGAAAAATGGGGAAGCAGGGTCTGCATCCAACCGATTGACCAAGGCGCTGGGGATCTGGCGAATCGCCATGTCCGCGGGCAAATGTGTCGGATCAATTTCCGGCAGGAGCTCGTCCACAAGACGCCGAGGCAGTGGCCTAGCCTTGTTCACTAGAATGAACTGCTCGCGATGCGTCTGCAGGTCGTCTGAGATAAAGCCCACTACCGGGACTGGCAACGCTTTATCCGTCGATCGCGCCAATGCAGTAGACCGCTGCTGACCGTCCACGATCCAGGCGCACTTGCTTCCATCGCTTGGGCTAGGAAGTTTAAGCAGCCCAGCCTCACCTGCCCCAATGAGTCCACTTGGAGTCGGCCCGCGAGATCGAACGAAGCTTGCACGTGGCGAAAGCGCCAGGAGGATGGCGTTTGGGAAAAGAACGCTACCGCTGTCCAGGTACTCGACCATCCCATTGATGTGGCGCTGAATGGCCTCTCGTTGAAACCCATCCAGCCCATCTCTCGAGCGTGACAGGCGATGGATGTCGGCAATCTCCAAGACCTTCGCACCAGGCAGAAAGAAGGTGTAAACGGGTGTACTTGCCTGGTAGGACCTCAAGGCTCGAATCGAGATGACCTGCCTCGTCATGCGACCACCTCCTCATAGAGCCGCCGAAATCTTCGCTCTTCGCAAGCGATCTGTACGTCATCGCGAAGACGCCTTAGGGCCACGGATGCAGACAGCCCCGCACGGGCGAAGCACGCCAACTGCTCTTTCAACATCTCGTCACTCAGACGTTGCCTGACTGGCGCATCAGGGGGGCTGACACCGCTGAGCGCGGTTTCGACGATCATTTGGTCCGTATGGACATCCGTTACCGGACACCGATGAGTGAGCGCTGCGAAGTGAGCCAAGGCACGTGCCCCCGCGTCCAAGCGAGTCCCTGGGCTCAGGACATCAAGGCGATCGTCATAGGAAATGACGTTCGACCGAAGTTGCTCAGGCAACCGTGGCCCAACCCCACCACCGAAGATGCGCAAGCGCATGCGCATCTCCTCGGGCAGAAGCGCCAGGGCCGACCCGACTAAGTCTGCATATGGCTGCGTCAGCGCCACGAGGATTCTTCCGGGACGCCTACCCAGCGACTCCATCGAGCAAGCGTAAGGTCCGGATTGGATCGCGGACCACCACTTCACAGGGTCCAACTGCCCCCTCAATTTGGCCTGGAGGGCTTCTTCGGCATGGGGTGACAACGTCAGATCATAGGAAGGAACACGCGAGGACCCTTCAACCAGCCCCAACCCCGCGGAGATGATGAAGAGCGATCCGCTAACGGCGCTCGCGGCAGCACGAGCCACCTGGAAACCCCGTCCCTTGTAGAGATTTTCGGCAGCGACGAGTGCCCCCTCATCCGCCGGCGCCTGACCAAGCCTTTCCAGCCATTGCCTG
>Ga0164242_10002862_pt1 | contig 19864 bp, 16 predicted proteins | sample OricomgcompostMG_FD_108783 | JGI IMG/M metagenome (GOLD analysis project Ga0164242, IMG submission 108783) | Miracle-Growth compost microbial communities from Emeryville, California, USA - Original compost - Miracle growth compost (MG) ... | reverse complement strand
GTTTTCCAAAAAGATTGCAATGACGATTCCGGCAGCCATCAGAATGATCGCGACGATCGTCAGACCTTTTGCTTGAAGTTTCATTTGGGGAGTCATACCCAGCAGAATAGCGTAAAACCGAGCGAGTGACCAAAAGAAAACGAAATTCGTTGAAAATAACGCGAAGCAAAGTTCGCGTTGGTCATCCGTATGGAACGGTGCTAAATTACGAACCCATGATTGGGGCGAAAGTTTTGACGGTTTTGGCCGTCGTTTGGAGCATCTTCCTCTTCCATCCGGTGGCGCATGCCGAAGCGACGGCCCGCCAATGGACGCATGAATTCGACGAACTGACGGACGGAAGCTCGATCGATTCCGGCGAGTCTCCCGCCGAGGCCGAAGCGCTCTCGCAGGGCTCGGATTCAGGCTCGTGGGACCGGTTTCTGCTCTCGCTTCCGAACAGCAAATTCATTCAGTGGGCACTTTCATGGGGCGGCGTTTCGCCGTACGAGAAAAACTCCGAGCCGCCGAAGGCCATGTCGCCGGCCTCGGTCCAAAAAATCCTGACTTCGACGACGGCGCTTCGGGTGCTGGGCTCGGACTTCCGATTCTCGAACGCGTTCGAGGCGAAGCTCGACCCCGCGAGCGGCACCGTTTCGGGAGTCGAATTCAGCGTTTCGGGCGATCCGACCTGGGCGCATCCTGCTTACGGTGAAAAACTGATGGATCGGATGAATCTCGTCGTGGATCGCCTGAAAGAGCGCGGCGTTCAAAAAGTAGTCGGTCCGATTCAAGTCGTGTTGAATCAACCGGGTCTTGCGAATTTTACCCGACCCGAGCAGTGGAAGCAAAGCTGGCTTTTGGAGTGCTATGCGACCCTTCCGACGGCCGTTACCCTGAACGGAAACTGCGCCACCTTCAGAATCGCTTCGACGAAACGGGCGACGTGGACGACGGCGGGCGTTTCGACTCCGCTCGATGTCAGGCTTTCAAAATCGACCCGCAACTCGATCGACATCACGCCGATCCTCGACGATTACGGACGCGTGGCGAAGTACCAGATTCGCGGCGGATTTTCTTCGCCGTCGAGCTTTTCGGTGCCGGTTCAAAACAACGAAGAATGGCTGAAAAATCTTTTTACGACGGCGCTGAAATCGGCAGGCATCGCCTACGGCGCGTCCGCGTCTGCGCCCGAAAATAGTACGACGCTTCCGCTGTTCGTCGATCTTTCGTCGAAACCGTTGCGCGAAATCCTTCCGCCGTTTCTGCAACAAAGCATCAACCTGATCGCCGATCGGCTTTACTTGGAAGTCGCCTATCGCCTGGGATCGTCGCGAATGGACGAGCCCGAGCTTCAAAGTTTGAGTCTACTTCTCGAAGACCCGAATGCAACCGACGGGGTCGTCGCGATCGACGGATCGGGATTGATCGCCGCCGACCAAATGCCGGCGAAGACCTTGCGTCGCTATCTTGAGGCGCTTCGGACTCAACCCTATTTTGCCGATTTTTTGCAAGGCCTGCCCGTTGCCGGAAAGTCCGGAACGCTACGCTCACGCCTGACGGGATCGCTGACGAAGGGACGGGTGTTCGCCAAAACCGGAACCATCGACGGCGTGGCAAATTTGGCCGGATACTATCTGAAGGGCGATTCCACCTACGAGCCGTTCGTGATTTTTACGCACTCGAACTTGGCCGCTTCGACGGTGCGGGCACAAATGGACAAAATCATCACCGAATTCGCCCGACAAAACACGAGCCTACGCATTTCGAGAAAACCTTAGATCATTATTGCGGCGTCCATCCCTCTGAACGTCCAACGAAAGTTGACTCGGAGGGAGAGGAGTTGTAACTCTAAGTCTATGCAAAATCTCAATATTGTTTTCCCGGATTTCGTTAAAAACGAAGAACTCAAACGTTGGGTGAAAGAGGTCGCCGATCTGACTCAGCCTGCGAGCGTTTATTTTTGTGACGGCTCTGACGCCGAAAACGAACGCCTGTTGGGCGAGATGGTTCAGAGCGGAATGCTGAAAAAGCTCAATCCGGAAAAACGTCCGGGCAGCTACCTTGCGCTTTCGGATCCTTCCGACGTCGCGCGAGTCGAAGGCCGCACTTTTATTTGCACGAAGAACAAGGACGACGCCGGCCCGACCAACAACTGGACCGATCCGGTCGAGATGAAACAAACTTTGAACGGTCTTTTGAAAGGCTGCATGAAGGGCCGCACGATGTACGTGATGCCGTTCTGCATGGGCCCGCTCGGATCGCCGATTTCTCAGATCGGCGTTGAAATCAGCGATTCGCCTTATGTGGTCGTGAACATGCGAATCATGACCCGCATGGGTAAGAAGGTTCTGGATCTTTTGGGCAACGGATCGTTCGTTCACTGCCTGCACACCGTGGGTGCGCCGCTCGAAGCCGGTCAGAAAGACGTGGTTTGGCCGTGCAATCCGACGAAATACATCACGCACTTTCCGGAAGAAAAAACCGTGATCTCGTTCGGAAGCGGCTACGGCGGAAATGCTTTATTGGGCAAGAAGTGCTTCGCGCTTCGCCTCGCTTCGCACATGGGTAAGAGCGAGGGCTGGCTGGCCGAACACATGCTCATCCTCGGCGCCGAAAACAAAAAAGGCGAAAAAACTTATGTCGCGGCGGCTTTCCCGAGCGCCTGCGGAAAAACCAATTTCGCGATGATGATTCCGCCGAAGTCGCTTTCTTCGGAGTGGAAGATCACGACGATCGGTGACGACATCGCCTGGATCAAGCCGGGCAAAGACGGACGTCTGTATGCGATCAACTCCGAGGCCGGTTATTTCGGCGTGGCACCGGGCACCTCGTTCAAAACGAACGAAAACGCGATGAAGACCATCGCGAAGAATACGATCTTTACGAACGTCGCGATGACCGACGACGGGGACGTGTGGTGGGAAGGCATGACTGAAACCGCTCCCGCGCACCTGATTGACTGGCAAGGAAACGACTGGACGCCCGAGATCGCCAAAGAAACGGGCCGCAAGGCTTCACACCCGAACGCGCGCTTTACCGCTCCGGCTTCGCAATGTCCGTCGATTGATTCGGAAGCGGAAAACCCAGCCGGTGTTCCGATCAGCGCATTCATTTTCGGCGGTCGTCGCGGAACGACGATTCCACTCGTCGTTGAGCCGAAAGACTGGGATCACGGAGTGTATTGGGCCGCCACGATCGGCTCGGAAACCACGGCTGCCGCAACCGGCGCTGTCGGACAAATCCGCCGCGATCCGTTCGCGATGCTTCCGTTCTGCGGTTATCACATGGGCGATTACTTCGCGCATTGGATGGAAATGGGCAAGAAGGTCGCTCATCCGCCGAAGATTTTCGGCGTGAACTGGTTCCGCAAAAATGCCGAAGGCAAATTCATGTGGCCGGGATACGGCGACAACATGCGCGTGCTCGAATGGATCATCGGCCGCGTAAAAGGCACGGCGAAAGGAACCGAGACTGCGATCGGTACGGTCCCTTCGTATTCGGATCTGAACTGGTCGGGCCTCGATCTGACCGAAGCGCAATTCAAAGAGGCCTTGAAGGTGGATTCCGCCGAATGGACGGCCGAACTGAAGTTGCAAGACGAGCTGATTGAAAAACTGAAGGCGCGCTTGCCGAAGAAGTTCTTGGAAATCCGCCAAGACCTTCAGAAGCGCATCGAGTCTTCCTCCCCACGGGGGTCGGCCAGGCTAAGCTCGAACGAGCCGGCTAGCGCCTCTATTTAAGTCTCGATTTCTTGAATTCGATTGAAAAGCCCTGTCTGGTTGCCTAGATAGGGCTTTTCAATCGAATTCAATGACTTGTCATAATAACATACTTTTTAACTCAAGTTTTGGGGCGCCGTACCGATAGGAACTAGGTAAGGGGAGGTAATCACCTATGGGAAAAGGCAAGAAACCGGAAATGACGGTAGCAGGAACAGAGCATTGCAAGTGCGTCGGTTGCAAAAAAACCGAGGCACGTTTTTCGTTTTGCGATGAGCACTACGATTGGTTCAAATTCGGACTCATCACCAAGACGGGCCAGAAGGTTCCGGACTTCGACAAGAAGTTCGACCACTACACGGCTTACTTGGCGAAGCAAAAACAATACGCGGCTTAAGGCCGCAAAAAGTTGCCCCTCATGTCCAAATTCGGAGTGAGGGGCAAAGACGCTGTACCCACCACCTCCTCAGAGATGGGCCCAAGAGATGCGCAAAAAAGCGTGTCTTTTGGGCTCTTTTTTTTTATCATCATCGAATCATGAAATGGCTGATCTTAAGGGGGCTTGTCCGGGAGCAACGGCACTGGGGCGAGTTTAAAAATATTTTCGAGGCGGAGCTGAAGAAGACTGATCCGGAGGCAGAGGTGTACGCGCTGGATTTTCCGGGTTTCGGAACCGAGGTCGAACGCTTTTCGCCCGCGTCGATCGAAGGTATCGTCGACGATCTTCGCGCGCGCTGGAAAAAAATCGCGCGTCCCGACGAAAAATGGAACCTGCTTGCGATTTCGCTCGGAGGCATGACCGCTATGCAGTGGTGCGCAAGCCATCCCGAGGATTTTCAAAAGCTCGTTCTGATCAATTCGAGCTTAAGCGATCTTTCGCCGATCTATAAACGGATGAAGCCGCAAAATTACTCAAAGGTGCTTTCGTTGTTGGTGAGTTCAGGTATCGCCGAGCGAGAAGCGCAGGTGCTCAAAATGACCTCGAATCTGACCGGGATTCAACTCGAAGAGCGCGCCCGTCAGTACGCCGCTTTCGCGCTTCCGATCCGAAAACGCGACGCCATTTCGCAACTGATCGCGGCGGTCCGTTTTAAGGCGCCGAAAAAACTTTCGCTTCCGATGTTGGTGCTCGTTTCTCGCGGCGATCAGTTCGTCGATCCGTCGTGCTCCGAAGAGATCGCCAAGTACTACGGCGCCGAAATCGCGTATCATCCCAACGCCAATCATGACCTTTCGACCGACGATCCCGAGTGGATCGTCCGGCAGGTTTCGGATTGGATCAAACGCTAGAAAAGCCTGGCACCGCCACCCAGTTCCACCAATCCTTGTCGTTGTCGCTCGGCGCGACGATGATGGGTTTTCCCTTGGCGTCTTTCTGAATCATGCGGAAGAAAATCCCGTATTTCGTTTTCTTCACCATGACTTGAATTCCGCCCGAAAGCTTCAGCACGTCCCATTTTTGATCAAAGTCGCCGGCGAACTTTAAAATGCCGGCCTGCACGAGGATCCGATGGAATTCTTCGGGGGTGCGGCCGAAGGTGAATTCGTTTTTGAAATACTTCGGTTGATAAGGAATGTGAAGCTGATCGCTGATCGGAATGGCGCAGAAATTCGGCGGCCGCTCGGACGGAAGCTGCGGCGGGCACTCGATCGTCCCCAAATGTTCGAAAATGTCGTCGGGGACGCAAAATTTGATCAAACGGTCGCGAATTTGTTTAAGGTGGGCCATCTGGCGAGACTGGCTGGGCTCGCGTTTGAATAAATAATGATCGTAATAGCGGGTGTAGCGCCCGATCGGGCCCGAATATTTTTTACAGCTGCCGAACCCTTCTAAGAGCGCTTTTTTCATGTCGCTTGCGTTCAGCGACCACAGCGGCTCGGGGTCGATGAAGAACATCTTCTTGTCTTTCTTCAACTCGGGATGATTGAGCGGGCGGATGAACCCTTCGGGCGTGATCTTGAAGCGATAATCGATCTTGTCGTACTGCAGGCGCACGAGTCGTCCGTCTTTGAACTGAAGCGTCTCTTCGGGGTCGTGATGGAGCCATTCCTTCAGCGACGAGGTGTCGCTCACTTCGTGAAAGCTCGCCCACACCTTGGCCGTCATCGGTTTCGGAAGCAAGTGGCCGAGCGGCGAGTCGCTTTTGAAGACGAACGAACCTTTTTCGAGATGGCCGTTTCGATAATGGCGTTCTTCGAGCGTTCCCGTGACTCCGTAACGAATCTCTTTTCCGTCGCGCAAGGAATCCTTGATCCCTGCGATCCGCAAAATTTCGGTTTGGTTTGAGAATTGAATCAGGAGGTCTTGATACAGGCCGTTTTTGTCTTTACAGCCGGCCCACAACGGATGAAGGGCGTTCGGCATGAAAACTCGCGTGGTTCCCGCCGGGCAGGGCGGAATTTCGACCTTCGGCGCGGCCCAAGCCGATGCGAGCGTCAATCCGTTGACTGCAAAAATACACAATTGAAATAGAATCCTGGAGCTGCCCATCATCTTCATTTTGACTCGAAAGTCCAGCTATGAAAAGATAGAAGTGATAGAGCCCCGTCGTCTATGGAGGGACAGGTTCATGAGTATTCATCCGAAAAACGATTCAAATTTGAATGAGGCCGCGTCGAAAGCTGAGACCGCAAAGTCGACCCAGCAGCGCCTCTGGGTGCGCGAACAAGAGATCAACGCGCTGAAAATTCAAAACCGCCATCTTTTGGCGAAGCTGGACGAGGCCGAGCAAAACTCGAAGCCGAACCAGATCAACACCCAGCTCGTCGCCAACGAAGTCCAAAAAAATTTAAAACCCGTTTTGGCTGAAATCGAAAAGTCGCTCAAGAGCGCGTTCGAATTGCTTCAAAGCACGATGCGCGGAATCTATCAGCAAAGTTCGAGGGCCCAGCAAGCCGTGGAAGAAATGACCCAACACACGCGCGACATCCAAAACCACATGCAAGACAACGTGGCTGCTTCGATGAGCACGTTCTGCGACCGCCTGGAGCGCCAGATTTTGAGCCGCTTAAACGGCGTCGAGACCATGGTGCAAAAGCAAAACGAAATGCTGATGGACGTCGAAAGCATGAAGCTGGCCGTTCAGCTGATGCAGAAAAATTCGGATCAAAACCGCACCGAAGTCTCGCGAATCGAAAAAGAGGCGATCGAAACGAATCAAAAACTGATCGAAGTCCAGATTCAGTCGCGCAATTCCGAAGAAGTCGCGCGCGACGCGCTTCAACAGATTCGTAACCACCGCTCGGAGTTCAAGCTTCTGCGCGGCGAAGTGCGTGCCGTACTTGAGAACTCGTCTCGTCTGAGCGATAAAATCAACCTGATCGACGAGCGCCTGTTCGAGGCCGCGGGCGACATTCAGACGCGTCAGCGCGAACGCGAACAGATTCAAAAAGAACTGAAAGAAATCGACGGAATCGACTCGATCGAGGATTTGATCGCGATCAAGAACGACGACATCGTGAACATCGAAAACGCGATTCAGGCCGGCTCGGCGGACGCTTCGAAGGAAGATCTGACGATGGTGCTCGAATTGCTTCAGGCCCAGAAGTCGGACCTGAAGCGGGTCGCGAAAGACGCCGAGAATTTTCTTCGCGGCGTGAAAACGAAAGACGCGAACGAAAACTCTTCGCCCCTTTCGAACGAAGAAATTCATGTCACCGATTTGAATGAGCCGTCGCCGGCAAACGAGAATCAAGAGGCTCCGCATTCGTGAACAATCGACCGCCTCAGCGGCCGGGACCGCAAGCGCCTTCTCCGATGAATCGACCGGGCACGGCGGGTAGACCCGGCGCCCCCGGAAGCAGACCCGGAGGCATGCTTCCGCGAGGGAGCGCTCCGATGGGACGTCCCGGAGCTCCGGCGCCCCAGCAACCGTCCGGTCCTCAAGGCGTTCGTCCGCCTTGGTATAAGCGGAAGTATCTGGTTTATCCCAAGTTCCAAATGACCCTGATCATGGTGAACAGCGCCGTGACCATCGTCTTGTTCGGGTTTACGTCGTTGCTGGTCGTGCGAAGCCACATCTATCTCGAAACGCTGGTCCGCCAGACGCGGTTGCCTGCGCAGAATCTTTTTTCTCAGCTTTTGACCCAGCAGCTTCGCAATCTTTTGATTTACATGTTCATCGCCGCGTTCATCGCCGTGCTGACCATGGGGATCACGGCGCTTTTGCTTTCGCATAAAATGGCGGGTCCGATGATCAAGCTTCGTAATTTTTTCAATGGCATCGCCAAGAGCGGAGATTTCCCGGAAACGCTTTCGTTCCGGGAAGGCGATTTCTTTCAGGATCTCCCGCCGACCATCAACCAGGCATTCACCTCGCTGAAGAAGAAATGGCACCGCTAACCCGTCGCAAGTTTCAGAAAATACGATCTTTGCTTCTGCCGGCCCTCGCGCTGACCTTGTTGAGCGGCTGCGCCGAAATTCGCACCATTTTTTCGGTCCTTTTCAGCGGCGCCACCTCGCTCAGCACTTCGGCGTTCGAAATCGACGACATGAAATCGGGCGACCGCGTGACCTGTTCGATCTTGGGCGATAAATCGCTTCGCTGCCTGGGCTCGGGGGTGAAGGGAAGCCTCGGCCGATTTTACGGCGGCCCGGTCGTGGGCCTGAAGGACGTAAAGCAGATCGCGCTCGGAAATGGGTTTACTTGCGCGATCGTCGGTGAAAAATCGGAAGTCTTTTGTTTCGGAAACAACGACAAGGGACAGCTGGGGAACCTGAAGGTCCGGGCATCGGTCGATCCGCTGCCGGTTTTGGACACCGAAAATTCGAACGCCCCGCTGGTCGATGCGAAACAGATCGCGGCCGGAGAAAATCACGCCTGCGCGCTTTTGAAAAACGGTCGCGCCGTCTGCTGGGGCGATAACAGTTTCGGCCAATCCGGAAATCCCGCGACCACGGGCGGGGTCAAAACCGTGCTTGAAAACGAGCGCACGCAAAAGCCGTTTCAAGCCATTCACGGAATCTACGCGGGTGCGAATTCGACTTGTATCGTCGCGAAAGACGATTTTTCGCCGTATTGCTTCGGCGAGCGCTACGGTTCGACCCGGCAGTTCAACTGGGTGCCTGAAAAAATCGATCTTGCGGGAAGTATCGGAACGCTGGGGAACGTGAAAGAAATCGGCTTGGGCCGGGGTTTCGGATGCGCGCTCAGCAAAAGCTCGCAAGTGTATTGCTGGGGCCGGAACGACTTAAACCAGCTAGGCGCGCTCGTGAGCCTTCCCGGCATGACGAAGGCGACCCCCGTTCAAGTCACCTATCCCGCCGAGGCGCCGATCTCGCGGGTGGATGCGATCTCGGTCGGCGAAAATCAGGCTTGCGCCCTTCATCGCGACGAGAAGACGGTGTACTGCTGGGGCGACAACCGCTACGGCCAGTTGGGCAACACTTCGATTCGCGGGCTTCCCGAGCAAGTTGCGCTCGGATCGAACAATCTCACGTTGAAGGGCGTTAATCAGCTTTCGGTCGGCTCCGATCGAACGTGCATCATTTCTTCGCGGGACGAAGTGTTTTGCTGGGGGAACGGGGCGCACGGAGTCTTGGGAAGCGAGAAGGTGCTTTCGCCTTATCCGGTGCGGGTGCTCGACCCGAACGGAGACATGCTGAGTTCGGCGGTATCGATCGCGGTGGGATACGATCACGCGTGCATCGTCGATACTTCGAAAAAAATGTATTGCTTCGGTCTGAACGAATACGGGCAACTGGGCTCGAAGTTCGTCGCGGGCCCGGTGATTTTGAATAATCTTCAGCCGGTCTCGAGGGTGACGGCGATCGACACCTACGGACTTCGCACCTGCATGGTTTACGGCAAAGACCAGAGCGTCGCCTGCTTCGGCGACAAAGAGATCGACAACATCAACCAGAAAAACGAATTCAACAGCTTCGTGCCCGAAGAGATCAAAAAGGGATTGCAGCCCTACCATGGCGCGATCGGCGTATCGGTGGGGAAAAACCACCTCTGCGTGATCACGTCGGGCCAGCAAGTGGAATGTCTGGGCGACGGTTCAAAAGGACAATTGGGCGGCGGAGAAACCCAGTCGGCGAAATACTCGGTGGTGTTGGACGACCACAATCAACCCCTGAAAGACATTTGGCAGGTGAAAACGCGCGAAGACTGGAACTGCGCTTTAAGGCAGGAATCCGGCGCGGTCTGGTGTTGGGGCGAGTGGAACGGGCAGCGCTGGCTGACGGCGAAGCACATCACCATCGGCGGACGGCCGAGTTCCGATTTCATCCAGATCACGATGAGCCTCGATCAAATTTGCGGAATTCACGGCGTCGAGCGCGATCTGTTCTGTACTCAACGGGGCGAAAAATCGGCCGACCACCTCGATTTCAAGCAGGTCTTCGACGCCGAAGGAAAACCGATGAAGAAGATCATGATGTTGACCGCGGGCCTTCATCATGCCTGCTCGCTCGACGAAGACGGAAAAGTGTATTGCTGGGGCTTGAACGACGCCGGTCAGCTGGGCTTGAAGTCGGTACGCGAAGCGGCCCGTCCGATCCGGATCATTTTCAAAAACGAGCATTTGCGAAAAATTTCGCGGATCAGCGCGGGAAATCGCCACACTTGCGTCTCGACCAGCGATGACGCCGCCTTGTTTTGTTTCGGCGAGCGGTTCTTCGGCGAGGCAGACTCGTCCGATCCGGTCGAGTATCCTCTATGATCGATCGCCTGGTCCGATCGAGGTTTCTCTATCTTTTGATTTTCGTGTTTTATGGAATCGGGCTCTGGGGCATGAGCGTGCCCTTGACTGGCGATCAGAAGGTTTATCTTTCGATCGCGCTTGAAATGCGCGAGCGGGGAGAATGGATCATCCCCTATCTTTTCGGGGCGCCTAATTTTCTGAAGCCGCCGCTTCAATACTGGGCGACACTTTTGGGTTGGAAGGTCTTCGGCCTAAGCCTTTTCGGCGCGTTGATTCCGTCGGTCTTAGCCTTGATCGGTTCGGCGTTTTTCGTCGATCGGATCGCAAAGCGCGAGTTCGGCGCCCACTCTCGTCTTTCGGGCCTTCTGTTCGCGGCAACCTTGGGAACGATGACCTACGGAACGACGGCCCAGATGGAAATTTGGATCGTGTTTTTTTATCTGTGGGCCTGGTCCGAGTGGTTGGAGGGGCGCACCCTTCGCGCCTTTCTCGTCGTCGGCGTGATGGCCTGGGTGAAGGGGCCGCTGTATCCTGCGCTTTGGGTGCTGAGTTCGTGGGGGTATCTGTGGCTGAAAAAAGAGCCGCGCCGGGTGGTTTCAAAACGAATGCTCCTTTCGTTGATAGCCGGGATCGCCGTCGGTCTTTTGTGGTATGCGCTGGCGGCGCGGACGCAGCTTCAGGCCATGATGGACGTTTTTTTATTGCGCGAAAACGTCGGCAAGATGCGCACTTCGCAAGGAAGCATTCCGGGCCTTTGGGGCAATTTTTTGTACTCGCTGTTTCCGTGGGTGCTGCTTTTGATTCCGGTCGGGTTGGATCGGTCGTCGCGCGGAAAGCTTCGCGCACATTTGCCTTTTTTGCTGGGATACGCGGCCTTGCCCGCCGTCTTTTTTACTTTTTTTCCGTATCGGGTGAACACCTATCTTTATCTGCTGACACCGATCGCGGCTTGGATGGTCGCTGAGGCTTGGCCCGAAAAATCGGATGCGCGCAATCGCGTGACCCGGATGTTGGGCGGACTCACGCTTTTATTTGCGATCGTCGGCGTTTTTCTTTTGCTTCGGCTCGTTTTGGGCGGTTGGATCGGTGTGGAAATCGGAGTTCCCTTGGCACTCGCATTCGCGCTGTGGACGATTTTTTCATGGAAGGGCGACCTGACAAGGATCGCACTGGTTTCGCTTCTGATCGTGAATTTGATTCGCATCGGCGCCGTCGAAATCGGCGAAAACGACCTGGCCGGACTTCGGAATTATCATGCGCAGGTGGCCGGCCCGATCGGCTATTGGTTGGAGTCGAAAGACATTTGGCATGAATTCGGCCTTGTTTCTGCCGCGCTTCAAACCGATCTTTCGAGGTTGGAGGGAAAAGCCCAGGTCGAAGCGTTTTTGAACCGGGGGGGGAGCGTAATTTTGCAGGACGATCAAACCTGGGCCGAGCCCGGAGTGGAGTGCGTCGATTGGATCCGGCTTCGGCGCAGGATGAAATTCCCGCTGATTCGCCTTTTAAAAGAAGGCCTTGCGCATGACGACCCGGCGCTGATTCGCCGCTTTCGGATTTGCAAAAAGAGCTGACAAGTCGCTCAAACTCCCTCATGCTTTGAAAATGCGAACACGCATCTGGGGCTTGATGCTCGTGCTGGCCGTCACCGTTTCGGCGTGCAGCCATTTCAGAACTAAATCCGATCAAGAGAACGAGTCGAATCCGTCGACGGAGAGCGAAAACGCGTCCCCGATGGTCGATGTCGACGGACGGCCACGTCATTCGCCGACGCCGCAGCCGTCCGCCTCGGGTTCGCCCGGGCCTTACGACGCATTTAAAAGTACCGGCAAAGAAATTTTCGACACCGACCGGATTCACTTCAACCTGAACCCGAACGAATGGACCTTGATCGCCGACGAGGACGGCATTCAGACTTACGAAAAAACGAAGGAAGAAGAAGGCATGGTCGTTTTTCGCGGCGAAACCGTGATTCCCGCCTATCTTCCGAAAATCGCCACGATTTTAAACGACCTCTCGCGCCGCAAGGAGTGGATTGACTCGCTGGTCGAAACACGCGTCATCGAACAGAAGGACATTTTCGATCGCGAGGAATACAATCACACGAAAGTGCCCTGGCCTTTTGAAGACCGGGATTTCGTCTACCATGCGCGCGTCCGCGTGAATCGCACGCCGCCGACGATGTTGATCACCATGCAATCCGTCGTCGACCCGCGCGAACCCGAGCACGACGGATTGGTGCGCGGAAAGCTGATTTATTCGTACTATTATCTGAAGCAAATCGAAGGCGTCCGCGCGACGAAGATCGTCGTCGAGATGGCGGTCGACCCGGCGGGAGCCATTCCCAAGTGGCTGGTGCGGCTGTCTCAGAAAAAATGGCCGTTCAACACTTTGGGTAGCCTGAAAAAGATGGCCGAACGAGAAGATATCGTTGTGTCGAAAGTCATCGGAGATTACTTTAAAGTCAAGAAGACAAGGGGGAGAAAATGAAACATTATTTAACTTTGGGATTGGCTCTGAGTCTGGTTCCGGGCCTGGCATCGTCCGCGATGTCCGCACCGGTGCACGTTCGTTATTCGCAACACGCTCAGATCGTTGACCCGGATCACGCGTTTTTGAAATCGGTGAATCACCGTTCGGAATGGATCGTCGATCACGTTAGTTCCTTGGGTTACGAAGTGTACGGTCCGACCGGGCTATTTCAGCAGCTCGATCGCATGGGCATCGACTACGCGCCGGTCGTTGAAAAAACCAATGAAACAACAAATGCGCAATACCCGACGGCCGAACAGTCCGTTCAACAGATGCAAGACCTTCAAAAGCAATACCCCGATCTGATTCAGCTGATCGAGATCGGAAAATCGATCGAAGGGCGCTCGCTGATGTTTGCGCGAGTCACCGCTCCGGCTGCAAACGGAACGAAAATGGAGGCGCGCCCAGAGTTTAAATACGTGGCGAACATGCACGGCGACGAAATCGTCGGCCGCGAAATGATGGTGAAGTTGATTGCCGATCTGGCCTCGAATTACGGCAAAGATCAGCGCATTACGAAGCTGATGGATTCGGTTCAAATTTACATTATGCCCTCGATGAATCCGGACGGAGCCACGCATCGCGTGCGTTTCAACGCGGACGGTGCCGACCTGAATCGCTCGTTCCCGGATTTTACGAGCGACAACGTGAATACGACCGACAACCGCGAGCCTGAAGTCCAGGCGATGATGAAGTTCGAAGCCAAGCACCACTTCAAACTTTCGGCGAATTTTCACGGTGGTTCCGAAGTCGTGAATTATCCGTGGGACACGACGGCCGATCCGCATCCGCAAGAAAACCTGGTACGGGAGCTGAGTCTCGATTACGCGAAACGGGTTCCGTACCTCTACAACTCGACCGAGTTCGAGCACGGCATCACCAACGGTTACGCGTGGTATGAAGTCGACGGCGGAATGCAAGACTGGAGCTCGCATTGGTACGGCGATCTTCAAGTCACGATCGAGGTGACGACGATCAAATGGCCGTCGTACTCGACGGTCGAAGGAACGTATCAGGCGAACCGCGACGCGCTGTTGGCGTTCATCGAAGATATTTCTCAAGTCCCTTGAAGCCGGTTCCTTTGAAGGCTCGCAGCATCGCGGTCGTGGTCACGACCTATAACAATCCGCGCAGCCTCGAACTTTGCCTGCTGTCGTTTTTGAATCAGACTGCCCAAAATTTCGAGGTTTTCGTCGCCGACGATGGATCCGGCGACGAAACCCGCGATTTGCTTCAAAAGCTGAAGCAGGAGTGCTGGTTTCCGATTTATCATATTTGGCATCCCGACCAAGGCTATCGCAAGGCCAAGATCAACAATACGGTCTTTCGGCAGCTCGATCCCGATCGGTATCCGGTCGTTCTTTGTATCGATCACGACGTCATCGTTCATCATCGATTCGTCGAAGACCATTACCGCGCGCATGAACGCGAAGGTTTCGACCCTTTGCTGTTCATGGGAAGACGGGTCGATCTGAGCCCCGAGATGACGGCGAGGATCACGCCCGAGAACGTCGATCATTTCAATCGCGGGCTGACGTTCGATTTATGGAAGTCGGGCCTTCGCGGCGAAACCCGAAACGTCCTGCGGTCGGTACGCTTGGACGGGCCCGCCTGGTTATTGAAATGCTTGAAGCGCGACCGAGTTCAAGATCTCCTGGGTTCGAACTTTTCGATTTCGACCCGGGTGATGTTTGAGGTGAACGGGTATAACGAAGACTTTCAGTCGTACTGGGGCGAAGACGGCGATCTTTTCGTGCGCGTCCGCAACTCGGGCGTGAGGCATTACGGTATCATCGGTTATGCCATTCAGTGGCACCTTTATCACCGCCGTCTGGAAGAAACGGCCGAGCACGTCGAGGCGTACCGGCGGCTGCTTCAGGACCGCGAATATCGGGTCTGCAAAAACGGAATCCGAAAACTCTGAGTCACGCACGCCCGAGGTCGGGCCTCGCTTAAGCCAGAAACAGCATTTCCCGGTAAGTCGGGAGCGGCCAGTAATCGTCGCCGATCGTCGATTCGAGCGTGTCGCATTGAGCGCGCAGCGATTCCATCGCAGGCTTGAGTTCGCTTGCGATGTGTTTCGCGCGCTCTTCTTCGTTACCGACGGCGAGCGCTTGCTCGATCGAACGCGATAGCTTTTTCAACTCGCTTTGAGCGCTGGCGATCGTCTGAGAAAGCTTGTTAAGCGCTTCCGACTGCGGAGCCTGAATTCCCGCCGTCTTTGCCGCCGCCACGCCTTCGGTTAGCACACAAGAATACTGATAAGCGGCCGGCAGCACTTGGGTTTCGACGATGCGTTGAAGCGTTTCAGCTTCGATCATTACCTTTTTATTGTAAATTTCGATCCGAACGTGAAAGCGCGAGCGGATTTCGTTCTCCGAAAAGACATTCAAGCCCGTGAGGAGCCGGACCGATTTTTCGGTGATGAGTTGATGAAGCGCTTCGGGCGTGGTCTTCAGGTGGGGGAGCCCGCGTTTTTCGGCTTCGATGACCCACTCGTCCGAATAACCGTTTCCTTCAAAACGAACGGACTTCGTTTCTTTGATGACCTCTTTGACCACCGAGAAAATCGCTTCTTCGAGGCTTTTCGATGCCTTGAGCTTTTGTTCGAGCGATTGGGTGATTTCTGCGATCCCGTCGGCGACCGCGCAGTTCAGCAGCGTGATCGGAAGCGAACACGAAGCCGATGCGCCGACGGCGCGGAATTCGAATTTGTTGCCGGTGAAGGCGAACGGCGAAGTCCGGTTCCGGTCGGTGTTATCCTTCATCACGGTGGGCAGGCGGCTTACGCCGAGCTTGATCACCGCTTCGGTGTAGCTTAAATCTTTGTGCGCGTCTTTTTCGATCTCGTTCAGCATGTTGTCGAGCATGTTCCCCAAGAAGACCGAGATGATGGCCGGAGGCGCTTCGTTCGCGCCCAAGCGATGGTCGTTCCCGGCCGAGGCGATCGAGGCGCGAAGCAGGCCTGAGTGCTGGTTGACCCCTTTCAGGGTCGCCATCAAAAACAGCAAAAAGCGCAAGTTTTGGTGAGGGGTTTTTCCCGGATCGAGCAAGTTGATTCCTTCAAGGTCGGGGCCGCCGTCCGACACCGACATCGACCAATTGTTGTGCTTGCCGCTTCCGTTCACGCCGGCGAAAGGTTTTTCGTGAAACAAGCATTCGAAATCATGTTTCTTCGCGATCCGGCGCATGACTTCCATGCAAAGGTGGTTGTGGTCGATCGACACGTTCGCCTCTTCGAAAATCGGCGCGGCTTCGAACTGCATCGGCGCGACTTCGTTGTGGCGAGTCTTTGCCGGAACGCCGAGCTTGAACAGCTCCTGCTCGACTTCGCTCATGAACGCGAGCACGCGGGTGGGAATGCTGCCGAAGTAGTGGTCTTCGAGTTGCTGGCCGCGCGGCGGTTTGGCGCCGACGAGCGTCCGGCCCGACATGATCAGGTCGGGGCGAAGGGTGTAAAACGCGCGATCGATCAAAAAGTATTCCTGTTCGCAGCCGAGGGTCGTAGTGACGGCGCGTGCGTCCTTGTCGCCGATCAGGTGAAGCAGTTTGCATGCGCGGTCCGAAAGCGCTTCGTTACTGCGCAAGACCCCGGTTTTTTCGTCCAGCGCGTCGCCGTGATAGCTGATGAACACCGATGGGATGCAGAGGGTTTTGGTCGAGCCCGATTCGTTGATGAAGATCGGCGAGGTGGGGTCCCACGCGGCGTAACCGCGGGCTTCGAACGTGCTTCGCATTCCGCCCGAAGGAAAGCTCGATGCGTCGGGTTCGGATTGGATCAGCTGCGCGCCCGAAAACCGTTCGAGTGGGTTTCCTTGTCCGTCGAGGGTAAGAAAGCTGTCGTGCTTTTCGGCGGTCGTGCCGGTTTGCGGCTGGAACCAGTGACAATAATGAGTGGCGCCGTTTTCGAGCGCCCATTCTTTCATCGCGTGCGCGACGACGTTGGCGACTTCGAGGTCGAGTTTCTTTCCGGTCTGAATCGTTTGGGTCAGCCGTTTGAAAACATCGTTCGGAAGCTTGGGTTTCATTTGCTTCAGGCTGAAGGTGTTCATCCCGTAAAAATCGGAGATCTTCAGCGAGTTGCCTTTTTCATCCTTGGGATGTTCGATGTCTTTGGGTTTACGAGCGGTGACGGTTTGAATTGCGCTAAATCGCGGCTGCGATCCGTTGTTGGCCATGGGTTTTCTCCAGTCTCTCAGACTATTTTTTCATCTGCTTATCGCCATTTCAATCGGGCGGCTAAAAAAAATTTAAATAATGCAGATTTAAAAATTAGGGCGTCGCGTAAAGTTCGAAAAGACAAAAGACGGACTCAAGACCCCCGTTGTGAAGGGCGTACTTTTTTGACGGTTTAAGCGAAATCGCATGAAGCAACTGTTTATCGGAAGTAATGACCCCGCAGGTCCATCCCGAATACCGGTGCTTCAGGGTGCTTCCCATGGCCTGATAGACCGGAACGAGCGACTCGAGTTCGCCAAGGCGGACTCCGTAAGGCGGATTCGTCACGATCAATCCCCGGGGCTGAAAGGGTTGAGTTTGCTCGAAGGCCGACTGACTGAGCTGAATCAAGTTTTGGAATCCGGCTTCGTCCCGGTTTTTCGCTGCGACCTTCAATGCTTCGATCGAAGCGTCCGAGCCGCGAATTTCGGGCAGAAGCTCGGGGTCGAGAAGGCGGCGTTCTTTGAGTCGTTGATGAACCGCTTCGAAAAGCTCGGGGCGGTGATCTTTCCACGAAAAAAAGCCAAAGCGCTGACGATACAGGCCGGGCGCCGTATGGGTGGCGATCAGGGCGGCTTCGACGAGCAGGGTTCCCGACCCGCAAAACGGGTCGTAGAACGGAATTTTTTCGGCGGCGAGTTTGTCCCAGCCTGCGAGCAACAACAATCCGGCCGCCAGGTTTTCTTTCATCGGCGCTTCGAGGGTTTCGACGCGATAACCGCGTTCGTGAAGGCTCGGGCCTGAAAGGTCGAGATAAATTTTCAAAATCTGATCGTGCAGGTGAAAGCGGATTTGGATGTCGGGCTCTTTGCGGTCCACGTTCGGGCGCTCGCCCGTGCGTTCCCGGAACTGATCGACGATGGCGTCCTTGGCTTTGAGCGACCAAAATTGAAGATTGACGGGAATACGCCGGGGCTTGGTGCTGGTCTCGGTAAAATGGATGGCGAAGGTGCAGTTCGGCGTGAACACGTCCGTCCAGCGGACCTCTTGCACGGCCCGATAGAGCTCCTCGGGCTTGAAGATCTTTTTCAGGCTTTTGAGTTGAAGCAACACGCGTGTGGCGGTTCGAAGCGAAAGGCAGGCCAGGTAAGCGGTTTCGAGTTTTCCTTCGAATTCGACGCCGCCGGGATAGGTCGCCAGAATCGGCGCGCCCAACTCCTCGATCTCGCGCTTCAACACGTCGTCCAATCCGCCCGGACAGATCGCGAACAACCGGTACACCGGTTCGGGCTTCGGGCGAAGCGTAATCTTAGGCGCAGTTGTGACGGGCACGCTCATGACGACGGAGTCTCCAGCGGTCCGCTCGGATTACTGAAGCCGGGCCGCGGCGTCGGCGAAGGCGATTCCGACGGGTTCAAATCGCGCGGAAAAGTATAGGCGGGCTCGGGCGGTTTTTTTACGCCGCAGGCGGTTCCGGCGAGAGTCGCGCCTGCGACCGTCGCCGTGATCGCAAAAAGTCGGAAAAGTTTTTTCAGAAAGGTCATGATCGTTTCACCATTTCAACGCTAGGCCCGCGGTGATGCGATCCCAGCCGACCATCACGCGAAAGTACCATTGCGGCCCCATGTTGTACAGAATTCCGGTACCGAGCGTGTGCTGCACGCCTTGGATGTTTTGAACCGTTTCGGCGTCCTGCGGGTAAGTCGTCGTGTTGACGTTTTCGGTCGAAAGAATGCCGTTGTATTCGATCCCCAAATAAAAAAGCCACGCGAAGGTTTCCGAGAAGTGCAACTGATAATCGAATTCGGCGTAAATCGGCGCGACCTTGTAGACGTCGTTATGTTGATCGAGATCGACCCGACTGTAGTAGCCCAAACCGAAGTCGAGCGAAAGCGAGTCTTGGGGACTTTTCCCTTCGACGAACAGATCGCGCGCGACCGTGCGCGAGTATTCGAGGGCGATCCCGTTATGCGTGCCGCCCTTGAAGCGCATTTGCGACATGTTTTTGAAAAATCCGGCGCTGAACGAGATCATGTTGTTAAGCGGATCGATTTCAGGAATCTCGCGAATCTCGGCCGCGGTTTTCGGCAAGCCGTCATCGTCTTCGGGGCTGGAAGTGCGCTCGACGTCCGAGCGATCCTGCTTCAAGTTCCGGGGCGAGGTCCCGCCGTCCAGTTCGTCGTCGTAATCGTAAATTTCAAGATTCGGCTCGTTCTCTTCGCTCGCTTCCGGGGTCGCGGCCGGCGCTTCTTCGACCGACGGCGCTTCGGCCCCGGACGGAACCTCGGCCGGCGACGATTCGGGGGCGGCTTCCGGAACCGGAGTCATCGACGGCATCGGGGTCGGCACCGGCGTCGGCGAAGGCGCCAGATCCGGGGCAGGTAAGGCCAGCAAATCGGCGACCTTTTCGATCGAAAAGTAAGCTTGGCCCGGATTGAGTTCTCCCGTCGTATCGTAACGGCGAACGCGTTTGGCGATGTATTGAGATTTTTCGGTGTTCGTCTGCAACACGCGGAACGCCATCGCGGGCTTGTCGTGGTCTTGAATCAGGACGAGATTTCCCGTCTTCGGAAGATCGTTCGGCGCGGCCGAAAAGAGATAGACCCGGCCGCTTTTACTCATCCGGATCGGAGTCGACTGAAACTGATGGGCCTCGATGTCGGGAAGGGGCTCGGCATGAAGACCTGACGCCGCGAAGCAGACGCAGAAAGAAAGACAAAATGAAAACAGTCTTTGACGAACAAAGCGTTTTATCTTCACACTGAATTCAAGTGTAACTTATGGTTTTGAAAGCTGCATCTATTTTGACTTTTCTCGTCGTTTTGAGC
>Ga0164242_10002859_pt1 | contig 19876 bp, 12 predicted proteins | sample OricomgcompostMG_FD_108783 | JGI IMG/M metagenome (GOLD analysis project Ga0164242, IMG submission 108783) | Miracle-Growth compost microbial communities from Emeryville, California, USA - Original compost - Miracle growth compost (MG) ... | reverse complement strand
AGCCTAACGACATTCGCTTTGAGCTCATCGTCGTATTTTCGTCTGGATTTAATTGTGGACTGTTTTGCCATAATTTTACAAATTTAAGCAAATTTCACTGTCCGGATTTTTCGATACATCTCAATCTCCTGTGCTTAAGGTGAATATCAGTTTGTTTGTGACCTTATAATAACCCCCTGCGCAGGTAACCTTTTTGCCTGTTCGGTTAATAGGATATCCCCGCGACTTTACCACTTTTAATAATTGCAGGTGCCCTGCCCTTTCATACTTTTCTCGACGCAACATCCTTAATAAAAGCATTTCTTTTGATGTAGAACAATGTTAGTGTAAAAGTAAAAGGCCTAGAAATCGGTACAATGACTGACAGTAAGGGCCATTTTGACCTGAAGCTGCCCTCCGGACAAATTTTATTGGAATTCAGTACTGTGGGGTATCTCCTCATCGAGGAAACGGCCGGTGACCGTAGTGTGATTAATGTTACCTTATCCCAAAACTTGCTGATCTGGATGAAATGGTCGTTATGGCCTGTGGTAAAGAGAAGAAAGAATCGGTGGCAGGATCCATCATCATGATTAATCCGGCTAAGTTGAAGATACCCACCAGCAATCTGGCGTAGGCGCTCGCTGGGAAGTTGGCCGGGGTTATTGCTTATCAGCGCATAGGTGAACCGGGTGTCTATTACACGGAGTTCTTTATCAGGGATGCGACCATCATGATGAAGAATGTTTTGAATCGATCAATAAAAAGAAAACTGCATTATAGGCTGTAATACAAAAATTAAAAAATGCAATAATTAATTGATATTCAATTTATTATTGCATTTTTATGTGGGAGCCGGCGGCCAGATGTTGAACTTTTTGAAAGATATGGATTTAATTATCAATTGCTCTGAGTCAACTGGTTGTTGGTCTGTTCGAAAACTTGAGATTAATTTCTTTAAATGCTAAAACGTGTCTTATCTTTGAACGTCATTATAAGAATTGCTTGAAGGATAGACGACTACTCAATAGACTATTTGTTAATAATTTGTTATAAGTATAATGAGGGAAATAGAAATTTACAGCACTAAAGATGGTGATATAGAGGTAGAGGTTCAGTTCGATGGAAATACTGTTTGGTTAACCCAGCGCCAACTTATAGATTTATTTGAATCGAGTAAGGCCAATATAAGTGAACATGTCAAACACATTTTTGAGTCAGGAGAGCTTGATCGTAGTTCAACTGTTCGGAAATTCCGAACAGTTCAAATGGAGGGAAAGAGAAAAGTCGAACGATTGCTTGAACATTTTAATCTGGATGTGATTATTTCAGTTGGTTACAGGGTTAATACTAAAAGAGGTATTCAATTCCGTCAATGGGCTACAGAGCGCATAAAAGCTTATTTAGTAAAAGGCTATACTGTCAATCAAAAGAGGTTGAAGCAATTACAGCAAACGGTTAAATTGATCAGCTTGGGAGCCACTTCCCTCGATTTGCAATTACAGGAAGCCCAAGGGCTTTTGGAAATTATCCGAAATTACAGCCAAACCTTTGAGTGGTTGTATAAATTTGATAGTAATAATCTTTCAGTTCAAATGAAAGGCAAAGAAATTACCCATATCATTCAATATGAGGAGGCGAAAGTTGCAATAAGTAAATTAAAGAAGCAACTTATAATTAATCAGCAAGCATCCACTCTCTTTGGTAAAGAAAAAGATGAAGGGTTTAAAAGTTCTTTACTTAGCATTGTGCAGACGTTTGCTGGTGAATATCTTTATTCAAGTATAGAAGAGCAGGCTGCTCATTTGTTATATTTTGTGGTTAAAAATCATTCTTTCAGTGACGGGAATAAACGCATTGGTGCATTTTTATTTATTTTGTTCTTAGAGAGGAATAAGTTTCTATTTAAGAACTCTGGAGAAGCAAAGATTAATGACAATGGCCTAACGGCACTAACTCTTTTAATTGCACAAAGCAAGCCAGAAGAGAAAGAATTAATAATTAAACTTATTATTAATTTGATTGCAAATGATAGTAACTAATTGGACTACATTCAGTCTCAACAAGCAGATTTAATATTTGACCGATATCCAGCGAGGCTAAGTGTTATTCACAAGAGGGATTCAATCTTCCGGCATTATACCAGTAAATAGCGTCTCGGTTATGCATAACCCGTATAGGGACGTTACATGTATCGTCCGCCCTATGTGACCATAAAAGCAATATGTCAACTTTTGCAGGGTAAATGTATTTAAAAGTACGGACAAGTAAAGTAAAAAATAAAGCCCTAAAATGAAAAAAGCCCCGAAACACGTATGTTTCAAGACTTTTTCCCGTGTGGTCTCGACAGGGATCGAACCTGTATCTAAAGTTTAGGAAACTTCTATTCTATCCATTGAACTACGAGACCTAAAAAAGTGGAGCAAATGTAAGGGTTCTAAATCAAAAATTATTTAATTTGACCTAAAAAATATGGAATTATTCCGCTAACAATTGTAAAGAGCTTATCTTTGCAGCTCAATAAAACACTTTATGAAATTTTATAACTTAATAATAAAATATCGTTTTTGGTTAAGTATTGCTCTGATTGTTCTGGCAATTATATTTAATGCCACAGGGCAAGTCGGGTTTTGGGCTATGTTTCCATTGTACTTCATTGGTTTTATTGGTCTGCTCAGTCATTTTCTTATCGGTCCATTGCGTCTGGTACAAAAACCTATGGAAGAGGGTAATTTAGAAGAAGTTCAAAAGATTATTGATTCAGTATGGTTTCCCGGTCTTTTAATTAAACCGGTCCGTTCAACTTTTTACACCTTAAAAGGGAACCTTGCGATGATGAATAAGGATTATGATGAAGCCGAAAAGCATCTTAAAAAATCATCATCTATCGGATCTGCTATGCCTGAAGCAGAGGGCGCCAATAAATTACAATTAGGTATGATGGCCATGCAAAGAGGGGATATGCGCTCAGGAGAAAACTATCTGAGAGCTGCGCTGAAGATGGGAATTCCTGACAATGAAAGTAAGGCTGTTGCAAATCTGGGCATGTGCCAGATAATGATGAATAAAAGAGAATTCCGTGCGGCTAAAGATTTTTTCCGTAAGGCGAAGGCTTGTAATCCTACAACCCCGGAAGTAGTGTCACAGATTAAAGAAATTCAGAAATATATTTCAAGAGTACCAGGTTAGAGAAATATACTGCATTTATCGTCTGCAGTATACGTTCTATGGTATGCTTTTTTAAGCGTCCTAATTTATTTAAAAAGATGTCAGAGGAACAACTGACATCTTTTTGCTTTTATGGAGTGTTATCATTAGAACACACGGCTCAAATTTATAAATTTGATATATACATCTGCTGAAAGGGAAACGAAAAGCCGGAAAGTCACTGACGTAGATTTCGAATAAACCAGGCCAGGATTTTCCTGTAATCTGCAGAAAAATGAAGTTTTGCCTTTTTAGATTAAAACATTCGATAATTTATTACCTTTCCTTTATTATTAAATTTTTTCTTATGCCAAACCTTAAAAAAATTGCCTTCTGTCTTCTGATATTACTGGCTTTTAATAGCATTTGGACGGTAAATGGTCAGTCGGAAGTTAATAAAGCCTATATTGAAGCGCATTATAGCAAGGCAGAATTTATGATTCCCATGCGCGACGGCATAAAATTATATACTGCAGTATATATACCTAAAGATACGACCCAGGCTTATCCGATTATGATGAACAGAACCTGTTATTCAGCGGGGCCTTATGGTAAGGATAAGTTTCCTGAAAGACTGGGACCCTCCCCGGAATTTGTCAAATCTGGGTTTATTTTTGTTTATCAGGACGTTAGGGGAAAATATCAAAGCGAAGGCAATTGGACTGAAATTACGCCTTTTATAGAAAATAAGAAAGAATTACAGCATGATGAAGCGTCTGATACTGATGACGCAGTGGACTGGCTCATTCATAACATACCTCATAACAATGGCAAAGTAGGGGTATGGGGTATCTCATATCCTGGATTTTTTGCCACTAATGCCGCACTTGCAGGGCATCCGGCGATAAAAGCGGTCTCCCCTCAGGCACCGGTAACCAATTGGTTTTTAGGAGATGATACTCATCATAATGGCGCATTTTTCTTGATGGATGAAGTTGGATTTGACTATTGGTTTGCCAATTCCACCAATGGCCCCAACAAAGAAAAACTACCAAAACTGGAGTTGCCTATGAAAAATGCATATGATTTTTATTTACAGCTTGGTCCGGTAAGTCAGGTAAATGAGCTTTATTATCATCATCTTGCTCCATTTTGGGATACAGTATTAATGCATCCCAATTATGATGAATGGTGGCAGGCAAGAGATATCAGACAACATATGGGTAATGTTAAACCTGCAACATTACTGGTAGGCGGATGGTATGATGCCGAAGATCTTTGGGGTACACTTGAGACTTATAAAAATATTGAAAACAAAAATCCTGGCAACAGCAATTCCTTGATTATGGGACCATGGAATCATGGAGGCTGGGCTGGACCACAAATGGATCATTTAGGGGACATATCCTTTAATAGTAATACCAGTCGCTGGTTCCAGAAAAATATCGAATTTCCCTTTTTTGTACATTATTTAAAGCAAGGGCCATCTGCAGACCTTCCGGAGGCTGTTTTATATGATGTGGGCTTAAACAGATGGAATCAATTTGATAAATGGCCTACACCAGTTGCTAAAGATATTAAATTTTATTTTAATGCAAATGGCCGTCTAAGCCAAAATCAACCGACAGGCAGTAATAAATTTAGCGTTTATCATTCAGATCCAGCCAACCCTGTTCCTTACCAAGGAGGTGTCAGAAAAAATAGAGGGATTACTTATATGATTGATGACCAAAGGTTTGCAACTGAAAGAAAGGATGTTTTAAGTTTTACTACACCGGTGTTAACTGAAAATACAACTTTGGCCGGACCGGTGAAAGCAAATCTGAATGTTTCTATAACCACAACGGATGCTGATTTTATCGTTAAAATTATTGATATTTATCCTGACAGCGCTAAAGGGAAATTAAGCGGATATCAATCTTTAGTCAGAGCTGAAGTTATGAGGGGGAAGTACAGGGAAAGCTTTACGTCACCTACTGCCTTTACACCCGGAAAAATAACAGCTGTCAAATTTAGCATCCCGGATATGTTGTATACCTTTAAAAAAGGTCATAAGATTATGATTCAGGTACAGAGTTCCTGGTTCCCTTTAGTGGACAGAAATCCCCAGGTATTTGAGGATATCTACCAGGCAAAGGCCTCGGATTTTGTTGCGTCTGACGTAAAGGTTTTTTATGATAAACAACACCCTTCCTATGTTGAATTGGGGTTGATTGATCAGCAGGCATATCAGAGACATGCATTTAGTAAGGAATAAAGGAAATTATGAAGCTGTAATTGACCGTAGGTCAATGCCATAATCGGTTCAGGCTAAAACACAAATTTGCATTAAATCCTTTTTAGAATAAGGGCAATGAGGTACTTTTGTCACAAGGCAAAAGTACCTTAACACTCAGATGAATAAATTAGTATCCTTCGTATTATCTATTTTGATCCTTTCAGGGATTCTGGTGCAATTAAATAGTTGCGCAGTTATTGTACCGCCTGGAGGTGGTCCCAGGGACACAATTGCTCCTGTATTAGTAGGGGCCAATCCAAATGATTCAACGCTGAACTTTAAAGGCAAGAAAATAACCCTGACATTCAATGAGTACGTACAGATTCAGGATATATTTAATAACCTGATTGTTTCCCCGGTTGCCAAAAATGTTCCGAATGTAAAGGCTAAATTAACCGAGGTCACCATTGATATCAAAGATACCCTAGATCCAAACACGACCTATTCTTTTAATTTTGGCAAGGCGATTCAGGATGTGAATGAAAATAATCCAGTTCAGAATTTTACCTATGTATTTAGTACAGGGGATCACCTGGATACAGATTCTATTACCGGCAAGGTTATAATGGCTGAAGACGGTGCTATTGACTCTACTTTGATTGTAGCGCTTTATAGGGATTTATCAGATACGGCGGTTCTTAAAAACACGCCCAGGTATTATACAAGACTTGATAGTTTAGGAAGATTTGCCTTCCATTTTTTACCCAAGGAGGATTATCATTTATTTGTAGTGGAGAATACCTATATGAAAAACTACAATGACTCTACGGCTGTCTTTGCCTTTTTGGACTCTACAGTATCCACCAAAAGAGATTCCGTTAATAATGGTATTCAGTTATATGCATTCAGAGCATATCCTAAGGAACAGGAGGGCGCTAAAAAGCCAGCCCAGCTTTCAGAAAAGCAAATTGAAAAAAGAAAAGAACAGGATGCCAAAAAACCACTTACTGTAGCCCTTAATTTAGAAGAAGGAAAACAGAGTTTACTAAAGCCCATGACCCTTACCTTTAGTAAACCCTTGGAATCATTTAAACCGGAAATGATTAAGCTCACGGATACAAGCTTCAATCCAATTACGGACTTTACAGTTCTGGCTGATTCTACTGATACGACCAATAGTCGTTTTATCATTCAACATAATTGGGATACAGCTCAGGGTAAGGATTTCGTGCTCACGATGCCGGTAGAGGCTGCAACAGACAGCTTTAAAGTACAGCTGGCAAAAGCAGATACCATTAAATTCTCTGTTAAAACCGAGCATGATTATGCCACACTAGATCTTAACTTTCCGGATGTAGACACGACTAAACATCCGGTACTGCTTATTTTATCCGATAAAAAAATTGTAGATTCTTCTGTCATTCCGGATAATCGTAAGGTCAGAATAGAAAGGTTTGAACCTGGAGAATATAGTTTCAGGGTGCTGTATGATACAAATGGGGATATGCGTTGGACTCCCGGTAATTATGAATTGCATCTGCAACCTGAATTAGGAGTCGCCATTAAGCGTAAATTTAAATTTATAGCAGATACTGAAAACCAATGGGATATATATCTTAAAAAAGATCCCAACCAGCCAGACCCCAATAATCCCTATCAATTACAGCACTATTGATTCAAAGATTAAAAGTCTCCGATTTATTATCTTTGCACTACCGTTATAATTATGCAATTACCATCTTCTTTATTAGAAAACGCCGTTAATGCTTTTGCAGGTCTTCCGGGTATTGGCAAAAAAACTGCACTCAGGCTAGTGCTGCACCTACTAAAGCAAGACCAACAGCAAGTAGCTCAATTTTCAGATACAATTTCCAGAATGCGAAGCGAAATTAGGTTTTGTAAGAGGTGTCACAATCTCAGTGATCATGAACTGTGCGGTATTTGTGAGAATCAATTGCGTAATCAGCGACTTATTTGCGTGGTGGAATCCATTAAAGATGTAATTGCCATAGAAAATACGCAGCAGTTTAGCGGACTTTATCACGTCCTGGGAGGTGTTATTTCACCACTGGATGGGGTTGGCCCCGATAGTTTGACTATTGATTCTTTAGTAGAGCGGGTAAAACAAGATCAGGTGGAAGAGCTTGTCTTTGCCCTAAATCCCAATATCCAGGGAGATACCACGATCTTTTATATTCAAAAGCAACTTCAGCACCTGCCTTGCAAAATTACAACTATCTCCCGGGGAGTTGCCTTTGGCGGAGAGCTTGAATATGCCGATGAAATGACGCTCGGTCGAAGTATGATGAACCGTCTTCCTGTAGAAAATTATGTAAAATAAGTTGCTTTCCGCCCGGAAAACGTACAATTATTTGATAACCAATTATTTACAATTCAAAGTATGATTGATTTTGCATTTTATAAATTCCAATGTATTTTGTAATTTTGCAAAACTGAAAATACAGGTGGCAGTAGTCGCTTTTTTCAAATTTTAGGCAGATTTGTTTATTGTTCAGCCTTTTCAAAGAACTAATAAACGTTGAGGATATCGACTTCACTTATTTTAATATACCCCTAACGTTTTATTCTTCAGAAGATTAGGTAAACGAATAATCGTTTTGCCCATCTTGTCAGCAATACGTATTTATTGCTGATGGACCTTAAAATTTAAATGTACAGGTTATAATGATTATTCAAGAAGCATTAGAAAAAAGAATTCTTGTTATTGATGGCGCCATGGGAACCATGATTCAGCGCTATAAACTCGATGAGGAAGATTTTAGAGCAGAAAGGTTTAAGGATTGGCATCAGGATGTAAAAGGTAATAATGACCTGTTGAGTATTACCCGTCCTGATATTATCGAACAAATTCATACGCAGTATCTGGAAGCAGGTGCGGATATATTAGAAACCAATACATTCAGCTCAACAAGTATTGCACAGGCAGATTATGATATGAGTAATCTTGCCTATGAGTTGAATGTGGCTTCTGCTGCATGTGCCCGTAAGGCTGTCGACAAGTATCTGCAAACACCAGCAGGAAAAGAAAAAGCAATGGTGTGGGTGGCCGGAGCAATAGGGCCCTTGAATAAGACCCTGTCCTTATCCCCGGATGTCAATAATCCCGGATACCGTGCCGTCAGCTTTGATGAAGTGGCCCAGGCTTATGAAGAACAGATTAAAGGGCTGGTCGATGGAGGTGTAGATTTGCTATTAATAGAAACCATTTTCGATACATTAAATTGCAAAGCGGCTATTTATGCCATTAAGAACTTTTTTCAAAAGGATGGCCGACCGGAACTGCCTATTATGATTTCAGGTACGATTACAGATGCCAGTGGCAGAACTTTAAGCGGTCAGACCTTGGAGGCATTTTATGTTTCTGTAAATCATGCCAATCCCTTAAGTGTTGGATTAAATTGTGCTCTGGGAGCCTCTGAAATGCGTCCTTACATTCAAGAACTTAGTACGATCGCATCCTGTTATACTTCAGCTTATCCAAATGCCGGCCTTCCCAATGCAATGGGGGAGTATGATGAGACGCCTGATCAGACAGCACATTTTCTGGAGAATTGGGCTGCCAATGGCTTCGTAAATATAGTTGGAGGTTGTTGCGGTACGACGCCCGATCATATAAAGCATATAGCCGATTCGGTTAAAAAGCTTAAACCCAGGAAGCGTCCGGAAGTAGCCCTTACTTTATGAAGCTCTTTGGCTTCAATATAAACCTGTTTCTATGCAATTTTTATCATTACGCTTTTTAGTTTCATAAAATATCATGCTAAAACCTTATTTACAGTTAAGCGGCCTTGAACCTTTGTCAATACGTCCCGAAACAAATTTTGTCAATATTGGAGAAAGAACCAATGTGACAGGTTCCAAAAAATTTGCCCGGCTTATCAGGTCAGGGAATTATGAAGAAGCGCTTAGTGTGGCAAGGGATCAGGTTGAAAATGGTGCTCAAGTTATCGATATTAATATGGACGATGCTTTGCTGGATAGCAAAACGGCCATGACCACATTTTTAAACCTGGTACAGTCAGAACCTGAAATTGCTAAGATTCCAATTATGATTGACTCCTCTAAATTTGATATTATAGAGGCTGGTTTAAAATGCGTACAAGGTAAATGTATTGTCAACTCCATTTCGATGAAAGAGGGAGTGGAGAAATTTATTAAAGAAGCCAGAATATGTAGAAACTTCGGAGCCGCGGTTGTTGTGATGGCCTTTGATGAGCAAGGGCAGGCGGATACAATGGAGAGGAAAGTTGAAATCAGTTCCAAAGCCTATAAAATTCTTACAGAAGAAGTAGGGTTCCCTCCACAGGATATTATCTTCGATTTAAATATTTTTGCTATTGCGACTGGATTAGAAGAACATAATAATTATGCTGTCGATTTTATTGAGGCAACCAGAACTTTGAAGCAAAGGTTTCCGCTGGCTAAAATCAGCGGGGGAGTCAGTAATTTGTCTTTTTCCTTTAGAGGTAATGAAACAGTCAGGGAGGCCATGCACAGTGTGTTTTTATATTATGCCGTTAAAGTAGGCATGGATATGGGAATCGTTAATGCTGGACAGCTGGTGGTGTATGACCAGATAGAACCCAAACTCAGAGATCTGGCAGAAAAGGTTATTTTAAACCAGAATAATGAAGACAATAGTGCTACTGAGGCGCTGATTACTTTTGCAGAAACAGTTAAGGCGAAAGGGAAAGTCGTGAAAAAAGACGATGCCTGGCGCAATGGCTCTGTACAGGATCGTTTAAGCCATGCGCTTGTAAATGGGATAACAGATTATATTGACCAGGATACGGAAGAAGCAAGATTACAATATGCACGACCTCTAGAAGTTATTGAAGGACCGTTAATGGTGGGAATGGATATTGTTGGAGATCTGTTCGGGTCTGGTAAAATGTTCCTGCCTCAGGTAGTAAAAAGTGCACGTGTTATGAAAAAAAGCGTTGCCTATTTATTTCCTTTTATTGAAAAAGAAAAAAGGATTAACCACGTTTTGCCTATGGAGCCGGCAGAGAGTAAAGATGCTTCCTCGCCAGTAATGGCCCAGCAAATAAAGCTTTCTGATATGCTGGCTAAATCGGAAGTCGCCACCTGGGATTTTTTAATAAATCAATCGATAGGAGTAGACCAGGTAACGGTAGACGCACTTTCTAAATCAGCTCATCTGGCGATAGTAATTAAAACACCCGAAAATAAATTATTACCAGTAGCGGATGCTCAGGGTAATCCACCTACGAAAGAGGCGGAAGAGGCTGCTATAGCTCAAGAGACTTTATTAGAAGATCAGTTGGAACAATATGGATATCATTTACTTGCTATTTCTGAGAATGAATTGTTGGAAAATGCAGATTTGGTACAACATGTGATTACAAAAAAAATTGAACAGATTGAACAACTTGCTGCAAAACTAAAGGAAGCGACGGAGCAGGGCGCCCAAAAATCTGGCGCAAAGAAAATTCTTATGGCAACGGTTAAAGGTGATGTTCATGATATTGGTAAAAACATAGTGGGTGTAGTACTTGGCTGTAATGGTTATCAGGTACAGGATCTGGGTGTTATGGTTCCTACAGAGAAATTATTAGATACTGCTATTAAGGAAAATGTTGATATTGTCGGAGTAAGTGGACTGATCACCCCATCTTTGGATGAGATGGTAGGGGTTGCCAAAGAAATGAAAAGAAGAGGCATGACCATTCCTCTTTTGATAGGAGGAGCCACTACTTCACGCATTCATACAGCGGTTAAAATTGCTCCCGAATATGATAATGGTGTTATTCATACATTAGACGCATCCAGATGTGTCACCGTTGTGGGCCAACTATTTAACCCGGATTTAAGGGATGAATTCTTAAAAGTGACAAAAGAAGATTATGTAAAGCTCAAACACCAATTTGAGAATAAAAAACCTGTAAAAAAATATATTCCATTTAGTGAAGCGCAGGGCAATCCAGTACAGATTAACTGGGAGGGGTATACACCTCCTGTCCCGTCCTTTATTGGAACCAAGCTCTTTAAAAATTATGATTTAAGGGAGATTCGCAGTTATATAGACTGGAAGCCTTTTTTTATCAGCTGGGAACTACATGGCAATTTCCCGGATATATTAACCGATGAAATAGTTGGGGTGGAAGCCACCAAAGTATATAATGATGCAAATGCAATGCTGGATACCATTATCAATGAAAGGTGGCTACATGCAGATGGAATGGTTGGATTTATGGAAGCTGTAAAAACAGGGCCTGATACGGTAGAAGTTGCCATGGGTGATAAAAAGGCCACTTTACAGTTTATTCGCCAACAGGTAAAAAAAGCCGTAGGCCAACCCAATATTTCTTTGTCTGACTTTTTACGTCCTGCAAGTTATGGTAAAGATTATTTAGGCAGTTTTGCCGTTACCGTCCATGGAATTGACCCTCATTTAAAAAGATTTATTGAAGACAATGATGATTATAACAAAATCATGATTCAGGCTTTATCAGATAGGTTGGTAGAAGCTTTTGCAGAAATGTTACACCAGAAAACGAGAACGGAACTCTGGGGGTATGATAAAGAAGAACAGTTTAGTGCTGATGATCTTATTCACGAAAAATATACGGGCATCAGACCAGCTCCAGGTTATCCGGCCTGTCCGGATCATACGGAAAAAATCAAGTTGTTTGATTTATTACAGGCCACTGAAAATGTAGGCATAGAATTAACAGAATCATTGGCGATGCATCCGGCATCAAGTGTTTGCGGCTGGTATTTCTCACATCCGCAAAGCCAATATTTTGGAATTGGTAAAATCATGCAAGACCAGTATGATGATTATAAGCAAAGGCAGGGTTGGAGCGAAGAATATGCAGAAAAATGGCTGAGACCTGTAATGGAATAAAGGAAATGGGGGGAGATTAGTCAATAAGCGCCATTTGACACAAAGTATTTGCAGGATTTATACTTTTAGAGTATCATTGTAGTGGAGATTATACGAATTGAATACAGTTAATTGAAATCTAAAGTATTGATAATCATGTATAAAAAAATAATGCAAATAGCGGCCGGGGCTATAGTGACCTTAGCTATTATGCCTGCCTGTGCTCAAAAGGCAAATACTCAAAAGCTTTTAGACAAGACCATAACAGCATCTACTACGACCAGTTTGCTATCAACCTTGTCAGCAGATGATATGGGAGGACGTAAAATTGGAACTCCCGGTATCCAAAAGGCGGCAGCTGTTATCGCGAATGAATTTAAAAAGGCCGGGTTAAAACCCCTATCCAAAGACAGCGGTTATTACCAAAATTTCACCTTAGTGAATAGTCAAATCACTCAGAAGTCAATTGAGGTGAACAGCATTACATTGCCAGATAGTTTATCAGCCATTATTTCAACTCAGGCAAAGATTGCAGCAAGCGATAAAAAGGGATATGAAATTTTGACTCCAAAGGATCAGCAAGAGATTTATAAAATGCTGATGTCTCGTCGCAATCCAAAAAATAATGCCTTGGTCGTACTGCCTAGCCGATTTCAGCGCTTGCTAAAATTGGCATCAAGACTTCAAAGCAACCAAATTTCTTCTCCTTATAATACCATCATAATATGCCTGGATGAACCTGTTGAATCTTTTGATGTTCAGGCGGAAAATCAATTGCAAATTACCCATTTAGCCAATATCGTTGGAATATTGCCGGGGAAAACAAAACCCGATGAAATTGTTATTTTCTCCGGGCATTATGATCATTTAGGTATTGACCCGCAGAACCCAGAAGATAGTATTTATAATGGTGCTAATGATGATGCTTCAGGTACTACAGCAGTCATGCAGCTGGCAAAATATTATACCAAGTTAGGGGGCAATGCCAGGACGCTGGTCTTTGCTGCATTTACGGGTGAGGAGGAAGGTGGATTTGGATCTACTTATTTTTCCAAACAATTCGATCCACAAAAGGTAATGGCTATGTTTAATATTGAGATGATAGGAACTCAAAGTAAATGGGGGGAGAATTCCGCATATATAACTGGGTATGAAAAAACAAATATGGGGGAAATTCTGCAAAAGAATTTAAAAGGTACCGGATTTACCTTTTATCCGGATCCTTATACAGATCAGCATTTGTTTTACCGTTCAGACAATGCAACCTTAGCCAGGTTAGGGGTCCCTGCTCATACTATATCCACCTCCAAAATGGATGCAGAACCCAATTACCATAAAGTATCCGATGAAATAAGTACGCTGGATTTACCAAATATGAACCGAATTATCCGGTGCATCGCTTTGAGTGCACGTAGTATCGTACAAGGAGAGGATACTCCTTCAAGAGTCAACACTGCGGAACTAGATTAAAATAATTTTACTATATCCATAATTGTAGGCAGTAAAAAACCGGTTCATTTTATAGCTGAAAACGATCAACTATAAAAATGAACGGGTTTTTTAGGGACACCAAGAAGGCTATTTATTTGTAGAGAACTTAACTTGTTCCAATGCACTTATCATATCCTTACCGGTAGGAGACTCAAAAACTTCAAGCCCGAATTCGGGGGCTATGGTCAGTAAATGATCAAATATATCGCTCATGGTATCCTCGTAAGGGCCCCATCTGACATCTGCTGTAAAACACCATAACTGCAGAGGTAATCCTTCTGGCGTCGGATCCAGTTGACGAACAATAGTTGTGAGACTATGATTAAGTCTCGGATTAGCATCCAGGTAGTTTTTTGCATAAATTCGGTAAAGACCTATATTGGTCAGCCTCCTTGTATTTGCACTTATTTTCGCATCTGCACCCAGCTGTTGATTGAATTGTTTAATTTCATTTTCTTTTGCAATGATATAATCATGCAATAGATGATACCCTTTAAATTTTTCAATCATGTCTTCGTCGCAAAATTTAAAACTGCTCATCTTTAAATAAATCGGGCGTTTGATTCGTCTGCCGCCTGTATCGGTCATCCCACGCCAATTTTTAAATGAAGAGGTTAGAAAGCCAGCTGTAGGAACAGAGGAAATGGTTTTATCCCAGTTTTTTACTTTTACTGTATTTAAATTAATGGAGATTACATCCCCGTCCGTGTTATAATCAGGCATTTCAATCCAATCTCCAACCCGGATCATATCATAGGCTGAAATCTGGATACTGGCTACAAAGCCCAAAATGGTATCTTTAAAGATAAGCATTAATACTGCTGTCATGGCGCCCATAGCACCTAAAAAATAGAGAGGGCTTTTGCCCAATAAAACAGATAAAATTAGAATGCCTGCAATAAGGTAAACAAAAATATTTATAACCTGAATATAGCTAAAGATGGGCTTTTCCTTTAAAGTTGGCATTTCAGACAATGCAGCAGCTAGAGTATTTAATACTGCGACTATAACAATGGCAAAGATACCAATAATAAGTACATCCATCAATCCAAGCATGTAATGGCAGATTGTTGGCAAAGATGAAAAAATGATTGGTACTGCTGCCTTAATTATAAAAATTGGCAGTAAAGCACAAATTTTCAAAAATACCTTTCTTTTGATCAGATAATCATCCCATTTCGTTTTAGTCTTTTTGACGATTTTGTGAACAACCAACAGACATAGTTTTCTGGCAATCCACCATATTAGACAGGAAAATAAGATTACACTAATTAATAAAAGAGGAATTTTAATGTAATTGATATGATCACCGGTTAAATGAAAATTTTGAATGATCCATTCATCCATGGTCTTGAACATTGAATTTGCAGAAACATTGACAATACCCAATAGGGCTTCTTTAAAAAATAGCATACATAATTATTTCAATTGCCGCATCGGCAATAATGAAGAATCATAAACAGAAAAATAGTTTTGTACTTCTGTTTATTAGAAACATAGGGTATTGACCCTAATACAAGGTTACTTTGAAATAACCTGATGGTGGCAAACATAAGCAATAAGGAAGTACAACCCAAATAAGTTAGCGTCTAATAAAAATTTATTAAGATTTTTAAACTAAGAATTAGCAAAGAATCTTATGTTTTCTCCCTTTTATATGGGCAAAACAAAAGCCCCAATAGAAATTGGGGCCGCAAGTACAATGTAATAACTAACTAAGAAAAATTTATGGGTGTAATTTAATGAAAATTACACGAATTTTCCATTAGGGAGCCGGAGTAAAACGTAAATAAGGTTTTAACTCTCTAACTCCTTTAGGGAATTTTTGTTTTGCTTCTTCAGTAGAAATCTTTGGAGAGATAACTACATCTTCACCTTGCTTCCAGTTTGCCGGTGTAGAGAACCCTTGATTTTCAGTTAACTGCAGGGAGTCAATTACACGCAGGATTTCATGGAAGTTTCTACCTGTACTGGCAGGGTAGGTGATGATTAATTTTACTTTTTTATCTGGACCAATCACCAGCAAAGAACGTACCGTAGCAGTTGCAATTGCATTAGGGTGAATAAAATCATAAAGATTAGAAACCTGACGGTCTTCATCTGCAATGATTGGGTATTGAACATCAACATTCTGGGTCTCATTAATATCTTTGATCCAGCCTTTGTGGCTTTCGACACCATCCACGCTAAGTGCAAGCACTTTTACATTACGCTTTTCAAACTCACCTTGGAAAGCAGCGGTAGCCCCTAATTCTGTTGTACAAACAGGAGTATAGTCTGCAGGATGAGAAAACAAAACTCCCCAGCTGTCGCCAAGGAACTCATAGAAATCTATATCACCTATAGAAGTCTTAGCCTGAAAGTTAGGAGCGGTATCGCCTAATTTTATGGACATAGTTTTAATATTTAAAAAATGATAAAAGCGTTTAATGATGCAAATATATTATTACTCTACTAAAAAACAAGACTATTAATAAATATTTTTTAAATTAATATGTAAAAGCAAAATGTGACTAACTTGTATATATCATTTAATAACCATTTGTTGAATATCTCAAAACTTAACACGTTCTTTGCAGTATTAATTTATAATTAACTATTAAGAAGGGCGATCTATTCGAAGAAGAATTTATTTCTTTTGCATTAAAATTCTAAAATTATGTTATTGAGAAAAGCATTAAAACTTTTGGTAATCATGTTATTACCTGTTTTTGCCATGGCTCAGGTTACGACCAGTTCGATTATAGGAACGGTGAGCAATGAGTCAGGTGCCCCACTTGAGGGAGCAACCATCAAGGCCATTCATACTCCTTCAGGGACAGTCTATTCAACATTATCCAGAAGCGGAGGTAATTTCACCATTCCAAATATGCGTGTTGGCGGGCCTTATACTATTACAATTAGCTATGTAGGTTTTCAGGATTTAAAGTATGATAATATCAATTTGGATTTAGGAGATCCCACAAAACTGACACCTGTCTTAATTGATAGTTCCACCAACTTAGCAGACGTCAGTGTGCTGGCACAACGTAATTCATTGATTAGTAAAAACTTAACAGGTACAAGTGTTTCCGTTGGTAGACAAGAAATGTCGATGCTGCCAACCATCTCCAGAAATATAAATGACTTTGCACGGTTAAGTCCAATTGCACAGGTTCGTACTAGTAGTTCTGATGGTAGTCCAATGGGAATAAGTTTTGGAGGACAAAGTACTAGATATAATCAATTTACAATTGATGGTGCAAATGCAACAGACGTATTTGGTCTTTCCAGTAACGGCACAAATGGTGGTCAAGCCGGAATTAACCCCATTCCATTTGATGCGATTGATCAGTTACAAGTGATATTAGCTCCATATGATGTAACCCAGGGAGGTTTTACAGGAGGAGGGATGAATGCGGTAACCAGAAGCGGAACGAACGAACTTCATGGTTCTGCGTATGGCTTTTTCCAAAACCAGGGATTAGTTGGCAAAAGTATTGATACACGTGATAAGTATGGGAAATTCTCAAATTGGCAATATGGTGCAAGGCTCGGTGGCGCCATTATTAAGGATAAGTTATTCTATTTTATTAACTATGAAGGGTTAAGCCGTTCTCAACCAGTAGCTAATCAGCCAGGGTCCGGCTCTTCAAATCTCGGCAGCGATGAAATTGCAGCAGCACAGGATTTGTCTGATTATCTAAAATCGAAATATAATTATGATGCAGGCGCAATAACAGGCCTCAATCAAACCAGAAAGTCTAATTCTGTTTTTGCAAGAATAGATTGGAACATTAATGATAAGAACAAATTAATGATCCGACATAATTATGTTAATGGTAATAATTACAGCATCTCCGATGCATCAAATTCAATGTCATTCGGTAACAATGGTTATACTTTCAGATCTAAAACAAATTCTACCGTACTGGAATTGAACTCAAGCTTCAATAGTGGCCTTTCTAATATGCTTCGTTTAACTTATACGTCAGTAAATGATAAACGTGATGTAGGAAGTCCGTTCCCAAGCGTTTCAATTACTGATAATGGTGCGACCTATAAATTTGGTAATGATTACAGTTCTCAGGCAAACAGTCTGGATCAGCACATCGCCACCCTTACGGATAACCTGAATATTTACAAAGGAAATCACACCATTACCTTAGGAACAGATAATGAGTTTTATACAACGAAGAATATATTTTTGCAAGGGTTATTTGGAGACTATACATATAAAAGCCTTGATGACTTTTATAATAATACCAATTTAAACCAGTACCAGACAACATATTCTACCAATTCAAATGATCCTTATGCACCTGCGAGTGTAAAAATGGGGCAATTTGGCTTATATGCTCAGGATGCCTGGAGCATTAAAAATAACTTTAAACTTACCTATGGTTTAAGAGCAGATATACCGGTTTTCTTCAACGATCCAGTTGCTAATGATGATTTTAATTCTTCTGACATAGCAAAGGAGTTTAATGTTCAAAATAATCAACCACCAAAATCTAAAATTCTGCTTTCTCCCCGTCTTGGATTTAACTGGGATGTGTTTAATGATGCAAAAACTCAAATTAGAGGAGGTGTAGGCTTATTTACAGGTCGTGTACCAATGGTTTGGGTATCTAATCAGTATTCTAATACTGGTAAAGCCACTATTAAATATAAAGCAACAGCATCTGATGTAGCTGCAAATGGTATTACCTTTGATCCTAGCAATCCTTACAGAGGAACTCCAGCAGCCACAGCAACAGAAATTGACCTGACTGATCGTAATTTTGTCGCGCCAAGAACATTAAGAGCTAATCTGGCATTAGATCAGAAATTGGGTTGGGGACTTGTTTTAACTGTAGAAGGTGTATACACCAAAATTATCAAAGACATCATGTATCAGGATTTAAATCTTAAGGCAGCTGATACAACCCTGGATTTAGGCAACGGCGTGACCAGACCATTCTATGGCTATTCGCTTCGTGATTCTAGATTTACGAATGTTCTTTATCTGACAAACACTAATCAGGGACACGCTTACAATGTATACGTAAGATTGAAAAAGGAGTATTCCAGAGGTTGGATGGGAAGCATTTCCTACTCTCTTGGACATTCTTATGGGCTTAGTGATGGCACTTCTTCCACAGCGTTATCTAACTACCGTTTTGCCTATAATATTAATGGCTTAAATAATCTGGATGTAGCACGTAACAATACGGACCAAGGTTCAAGAGTTTCCTTAATGATTGGTAAGCAATTTAACTATGGAAAGTTTTCGACCAACTTGGGCTTGTTTTATAATGGACAGTCTGGTCAGACACTCTCTTATGTTGTATATGGAGACTTAAATGGTGATGATGGTTCTAAGTCTACTTCAATTAGTACTTCTGGCGGTGCTGATTTGATGTATATTCCTACAAGTGCAGATGACTTTGCTGCCTTTACAAAAAATGGCGCTACCGTTACCCCAGAACAACAATTAGAAGATTGGAATAAATATTTAGCATCTAACGATTATTTAAGCGCCAATAAAGGCAAGAATTTAAAAAGAAATGGAACTCGCCTTCCTTGGGAAAATCATGTGGATTTCAAATTTGCAGAAGATTTCCAAATAGCGGCTACTCATAAAATTACCTTATCCGTTGATATTTTCAATATTGGTAATCTGATTAGTAAAAATTGGGGTAAAGCTTATTATTCTGGGAACCAAGAGTTGACTCCATTGACTCTTAAAGGTTTCCAGACGACTAGTGACCCTAAAGTAATCAAACCAGTGTATACCTTTAACTCTGCCTACGGTTTAAATCAGTATACTAATAAGCCATGGGCTTATTCTGATTACTTATCCCGTTGGAGTATGCAAATCGGGTTAAGATATACATTCTAGTTTTTTCATAATTTAGTAAGATAAAAAGGACGGTGGATAATTTCATCGTCCTTTTTTATTGACTCAAACCTTTAATTCAATATTTTACATTAGATATTAATCCCTAGATATTTATATGGATAAGATAATTGATGTTTTTATAAGGCTTAATAACCAATAGGTTAGGAGGGTATAATGGCTTTTATTAAAAAAGTGAAAAATAAAGGATAAAAAACTCTTTTATTAAGGTTTTTCACTTTACCTTTGCCCTGTAAATAAAGATATGTTGTTTTCAAAAACCTGCGAATACGCAATTAGAGCCTGTATT
>Ga0164242_10002858_pt1 | contig 19887 bp, 14 predicted proteins | sample OricomgcompostMG_FD_108783 | JGI IMG/M metagenome (GOLD analysis project Ga0164242, IMG submission 108783) | Miracle-Growth compost microbial communities from Emeryville, California, USA - Original compost - Miracle growth compost (MG) ... | reverse complement strand
TCGGTCACGGTTTCGCCGGGATGCCGATGGACAACGTGGGGGTCCAGTACGGGCTGGGCGCTCTGGAAAGCGGCCAGATCACCGCGGCGCAGTTCGTCGATCTGAACGCGCACGTCGGTGGTGTGGACATCGACCTGAACTGGCGTCCGCGCCGCCTGGTCGCCGACCGCCCGGCGCTCGCGAATGCCTACCGCACCGGGCTGATCAACGAGACGAACAATCTCGACCGCACGGCGATCATCGACTGTCGCGGTCCCGATCCCGGTGCCGCGCACGACTCCTATCGTGCGTTTGCGATCCGGGCACGCCTGGACCGCGAGCATGGATCGCATGCCAACCAGGTCATCTGGGAGGGCCCGGAGCCGATCTTCGCCGACGCGGCCTGTGAGCGGAACGGGTTCATCGCGATGGACCGGTGGCTGACTTCGGTCGAGCGGGACCACAGCGACCGGTCGATCGCGACAAAGGTGGCGACCGACCGTCCCGCCGATGTCACCGATGCGTGCTGGTCCGGTGTGGGCGTCCTGCTGTGGCATTCGCTGTGCGGGGAGGATGTCGTACCGGTCTACGGCACCTCTCGGATGGTGGCCGGCGACGACATCACGACCGACAACAACAAGTGCCGGCTCAAGCCGCTGGACAGGTCGTCGTACCACGTGACGGTCGCCGGTGTGACGCTGCCGATTCGCTTCTCAGGAGCGCAGTGGGTGCAGCTCAAGCGCGCCTTTCCGTCCGGCGTCTGCGACTTCTCGAAGCCGGGCGTCGACCAGCAGCCAACGGTGCCGTGGCAGACCTACCAGCATCGCAACGGAAAGGTGATCTTCGGGGGTAGGCCGCTCGGTCCGGCCCCGGTATCCCGACAGATGTCGTAACCCCGACCGCGTCGACTCGACAGGTGCGCCACCCCGACGAGCGTGCCGCGTCGTAGCGTCCGAGCATGCCCACGCTGTTCGAGCGTTACGCACGGGCGGCCGCGTTGGCCCCGGAGCGCTTGGCCGCCCTCATGCGCAACCGTCGCGCCGACCCGACCTGGACCGGGGTCGGCGACACCTTCTGGTACCGCCGCGAGACAGCCGATGGTGAGGAGTTCGTCCTCGTCGACCCGTCGACGGCGACCCGAACCGTCCGCGCGAGCCTCGAGGAGCTCGGCGTCAGCACAAGTGCCACCGTTCCGACCTCAGGCGTGCTGCTCGGGCCGGATGGCCGGGGTCTGCGCCGGCGCGACCACAACCTCTGGCTCGTCGACAGCGACACCGAGACGCAGGTGACCTCCGATGGCGAGGTCGGCTTCGCCTGGGGTGCGCTGCCGGCAGACAGCAACATGTTCGTGCCGTTCAAGCGCATGGGCCTCGACCTGCCACCGGTCGGAACCGTGCACTCGCCGTCCGGCCGCCGTGTCATCACGATGCGCACGGATGAGCGGAGCATGGCGACGAAGCACATGGTCGAGACCGTGCCGCCCTCAGGTGCGGCCCGACCGGACTGCCACGAATGGCGGATTCAGCTGGAGGACGAGGGCGAGCCCGCCCCCGCGGAGTGTCGCGTCATCGACCTCGACAGCGGGAACTGGTCCAAGGTCGACACGGCCGGCGATCTCGTGTCGATGCTGATGCTGAACGGCAGCAGCGAAGTCACCTGGTCCGCGGACGAGACGCGGCTCTATCTCTTCCACCGTGTGCACGGTGGCGGTCGTGCCGCCGTCGTCGAGATCGATGTCGCGACAGGCGAGCGTCGTGACGTCGTCGTCCTGGACGAAGGACCGCTGTACGAGGCGAACCAGTTCCTGTACAGCCTGCCGCTGCTGCAGGTCTTGCCGGACAGTGGCGAGGCGATCCTGTTCTCGCAGCGTGACGGATGGGGGCACCTCTACCTCTACGACCTCGCAACCGGCGCCTGCAAGAACCGGGTCAGCGACGGTGAGCTCGTCGTCCGGGACCTGGTGCACATCGACGCGCAGCGACGCGAGATCACCTACGTCGCCGGCAGCGCGGAAGACGGGTGGAACCCGTACTGGCGACGTGTCTACCGCGCCGGCTTCGACGGCGGCACGCAAGTGCTCCTCACGCCGGAGCCCATGGACCACGAGGTCGTGGCTCCCGAACCGCAGTTCTTCCATCTGGTGTTCGGGCAAGGCAAGCCGCCGGTGCGCAGCATCAGCCCGAGTGGGCGCTACTTCGTCGACCACCAGTCAACCGTGAGCGACGTACCGGTCGTCGTCCTGCGCGACGCGGACGACGGTGGCCGCGTCGTCCTCGAGCTCGAACGGACGGACATCAGCGGCCTGCTCGAGGCCGGCTACGTGATCCCGCAGGCCTTCTGCGTCAAAGCCGACGATGGGGTCACCGACCTCTGGGGCGTTGTCTCCTTGCCCGTCGATCCGCAGAATCCGGAACGCATCCCGGTCGTCGAGGACCTGTACGGCGGGTACCAGACGACGCACTCGCCGCACGCATTCCTCGGTGCCACGAAGCTGGCCAGCCGGCAGGTGAACCTGCCCAGCTACAACGCCCTCGGCTTCGCCGCGGTGATGATCGACGGGCGGGGTACCCCCGGTCGCCACCGGGACTTCCGCCAGTGGACCTTCCAGCACTTCCACACCCCGCGCGGACTCGAGGACCACGTCACCGCGATCACCGCGCTCGGGGCGGACAACTCTGCGCTCGACCTGTCGCGGGTCGGGGTCGTCGGTCACTCCTACGGCGGCTACAACGCCGCGCGAACGATGCTGATGTTCCCGGACTTCTACCGGGCCGGGGTCAGCAGTGCCGGTGTGCACGATCCGCGGAAGAACCGTTACGGCATGTGGGACTGGCACATGGGGGTCGGATTCGACCGCGAGTCCGAGGAGTACCTGGCACTCGGCAACACCCATCTCGTCGATCAGCTGCGCGGCGACCTGCTCATCGCCTGCGGCGAGATCGACGAGAACGCCACGGTCGACCACACCTTTGCGCTCGCCGATGCCCTCATCAAGGCGGGCAAGCGCTTCGACCTCAAGATCTGGCCCGGTGTCGACCACTACCGGCTCGGGCCGTACGCCCAGATGACCTTCTGGGACCACTTCGTCCGAAGCCTGCTCGGGCAGCAGCCGCCACGAGACTGGTCGCCACGGGGTTGATGGACACAGTGATCACGCTGCAGGACGGCCGCAAGGTCGAGTACGAGGCGTACGGCGACGCGGGGGGTAGCCCCGCGCTGTGGTTCCACGGCGGCTTCTCGACTCGCCTCGAGGCGAGCTGTCTCGACGCACCGGCCCGCGAGCTGGGACTACGCCTGCTCTCACTGGACCGCCCCGGGGTCGGCGGGTCCGATCCGCTGCCGGGCCGGTCCATCGTCGACTACGCGACGGACGTCACCGAGATCCTCGACCAGCTGGGGATCGCGCGGACGGCGGTCGGCGGGCTGAGCAACGGCGGCATGTACACGATGGCGGTCGCCGCCACGATTCCCGATCGGGTGACGCGCGCCGTGCCGGTGAACTCGACGACGCCGGTCGCAGACACGGCAGCCCGGTCCGCGCTGGCACGGGGCGCCCGGATGCAGTACTCGATCCTGGAGCGCAAGCCCGCGACGCTGATCAGGCAGGTCACGAAGCAGCAGAAGCCGGGCCGGCTCGCGCTTGCTCTCATGCGGCGTACGAATCCGGACGCCCACCTCATCCTCGATGACCCAACGATCGCCGCCGCGTGGGAGGCGAACACGGCAGAGGCCCGTCGGCAGGACCCTCGCGCGTTCCTCGAGATCGAGCTCGCGCAGGCAGCTGCCCACTGGGGGTTCGACCACCGCGCCGTGCCGGTCCCGGTGACGGTCGTCAGCGGCGAGAAGGATGCTGGCCTCGGCTACGCCAAGATCTGGGCCGAAGAGCTTCCGGACGCTGAGCTGGTCATCGTGCCCGGTGGTCACGTCGGGATGCTCGCCCCCGCCGTCGCCCGCCGGATAGTGGAGTTGCTCCTAGCCTGAGGTGATGCAGGACGAGCTCCGCGCGATCGCCGAGGGCCTGGCGGCGCGGCTCGGGCGCGCGGTCGCGATCGACGATCCACAGCTGCACCTCCTGGTGCATACGCCGCATGACGAGCAGGTCGATGACCTTCGTGTCACCTCCGTGCTGACGATGCAGGTCCCCGACGACATCCTCCAGCGCGTCATGTCCCTCGGTCTGCCGACTGCCACAGGGCCGGTGCGGGTGCCGGCTTGGCCTGAGCGGGAGATGCTCTCGCGCGTCGCCGTGCCGATGCGCTGCGAAGGGCGGTTGTTCGGCTACCTCTGGCTCATCGATGACCATCAGACCTTGACCGACGACGAGCTCGCGATCGCATCCGATGCAGCCGCCGCTGCGAGTCTGATCCTCCACAGAGAGCGCCTGCTCGGCGACCGGCGGGACAGTCGAGATCGCGAGTTGCTGCGTGATCTCATCTCCGAGGATGCGGGGGTACGGGGGCACGCCGCCGACGAGCTCTCGCGTGCCGACCGGCTACCGGCGGACGGCACTGTCGCAGTGATCGCTGTACGCGTCGGCGAGGCCACCCTGCAGCGCGTCGAAACGGCGGGAGCCGAGCTCGACTCCGCACTGCAACGCACCGTTCTGCACGTCACGCCCACGCCAGCGCTCGCCGTGAGCCGTTCCGGCGGACGTGGGATCGTGGTACTTGCGGCGTCGCGCGCTGCGGCGCTGACCTCCGTGCGCAGCCATGCGGAGGAGCTGCACGCCTGGCTGGCCAAAACCCTCGACGCGGACGACGTAAGGGTCGGGGTCGGGCCCGCCGTCACAGGCTTGCTCGATGCCTATCGCTCCTGGCGTGCAGCAGAGGACGTGCTTCGGGTGACTGCTGTCGTTCCTGGGTTCGGTCCAGTCGCGACGCACGATGAGCTCGGCATCTACCAGCTACTGGTGCATCTCCCGCTCGGGCAGCTTCCGCACGACGCGATTCCGGGTGGGCTCCGCACCCTGATCGAGAAGGACAGTGGCGGGTTGGTCGAGACGCTCGAGACCTACCTCGACGAGGCCGGCGACGCCAGATCGGCTGTCGATCGACTGCAGATCCACCGAACCAGCCTGTACTACCGGATCTCCCGTATCGAGGAGATCACCGGTATGAGCCTGGCGAACGGTGGCGACCGGCTTTCGATGCACCTCGGGCTGAAGCTCGCGCGACTGTTAGGGCTGCTTCCCGCACGTTGAGCAACCGTGGATGATCAGCCCATGACAGTGTTGGTGGAGTCCGCGTTGATCGGCCGCTTACGGGAGAAGGCGCCAAGGTCGACCGTCAGCCCGGTGTGCTCCCCGACGTACTGAACCGGGTCGGCATCGTGGTCGTGGCCCGCTTCGACTGCTGTGACGAGCGCGGCCATGAAGCGACCCGCTACGGGGGCGTTCTTGAACTGGTTGCCGCTGGTACCGATCGCGACATAGAAGCCGTCGAGCTCGGTGCGGTCATAGATCGGCGTCCAGTCGTCGGCCACGTCGTACACACCGGCGACTCCGCGCGGTGCCGGTGGGACCTGTAAGTCGGGGAAACGGCGCGCCGCGCGTGTGACCTGCGACTCGAACACCCCGACGGTCGGGTTCGGATTCGCGTCGTCGGGATCTTCCAGCCACTGCAACGGGTCGCACTCCGGCTCGGTGCCGCCTACGAGGAGGCCATTGCCCGGAGCCGCCCGCAGATAGGTGCCGAGATCCACGTCGGCGATGGCCGGCCCGAGTCTCTCGCTGTCGTTGAACCCGGCGGGGGCTGTCACGTGGTGGACCTCTTGCCGCATGGGATGGGTGCGGACGGTGAAGTCCGAGCCGACGCCGGCCAGCTGGTTGAACCTCGATGACCAAGGCCCTGCCACGTTGACCACAACCGGTGCATCGATGCGGCTCCCGCCAGCAAGCTCCACGCCGGCTGTTCGGCCGCCGTCACGCAGAACTGCCGTCACCTGCTGACGGAACCGGAAGTCGACGCCTTGACGCCGGGCCGCATCTGCGAGGTTGGCGGCCGCGTGCTGCGGGTCATCAATGAATCCTGCGTCAGGGGTGAAGACGGCCCCGAGCGTTTGTGACGCCGCGGCCCAGAAGGCCTCGTCATCGAGACGCTTCGGCGGCCAGAACCGGCCGACGTCCATTCCGGGGAGCTTCGTTGCGAGGGTCTGGGTGTCCCACTCCTCGTAGGGGACTCTCGCCGCGTCGAACAGCGGAAGGAATCGTGCGCGGGGTGCCACGTCGACGTCGAGGAAGACCATGCCGGTCCGGTGGAAGCGGGCGAGCGGGGCGCCGGGTGGGCTGTCGAGGTGATCTGCCCACTTTTCCCAGCAGTGCTTGGCCTCCCATGATGCGGCAACGCCTGCGGCGGTCGAGTAGTTGAAGCGCACGACAGCGCTCGAGGCGCTGGTCGATCCCTGGCCTGGACCGGGCAGCCGGTCGACGACCACGACACGTAAACCGGATCGGGCGAGCTCGAAGGCCGTCGAGCAGCCGATCACGCCGGCGCCGACGACCACTGCATCGGCCCGATCGGTCACGGTCACGAGAGTGGACCGTCGCGGAGGTCACGGCGTACGACAGGTGTCGAAAGTCCGGCGCCGTAGGTTCGACCACGAGCCCTGACGGGAGTTGGGTCGGCGACCTAGCGTGCTCGCATGTCCTCAGTACGCGGTTCCGCAGTCCGGGACGTGGCCGACCGTGTCTTCGCGTACCGCCTCGACAACGAGTGGTACATCCGGCTTCGGCAGGGTCTGCCGGTCGAGTCGATCCGCGTGGAGTCCGAGACCACCGCTCGGGCGGACGCCGATTTCGCCCAACGTGCTCGCGCTGCACTGCGCGACATACTGGCGACCGACCGCGACCTCAGCGAGGACGACCGGCTGACCGCCGGGTTCCTCGAGCACGCCTTCGACGATTGGATCGGAGCGGCCGAGTCGCCACTGCTGGGCTTCAACGTCACGCCGTACCAGACCTGGACCCTTGCGACGGCGCTGCAGCTGGTGTTCCCGACGTTCTCCGGCGCACCGGATACCTATCTCTCCCTTGTCGCCGACCAACGGGACCAGGTGCTCGAGTACCAGCGGCGCCTTGCGCGCCAACGCGAAGCCGGGATCCTGCTGGCAGCTGCGGCAGTCCCCGGGGCGCGCGAATCGCTGAGTCGGCTTCGGGTCGCGTCAGCCGCCGCGATCACGGCCTCCGCACCCGCCGACGTGCGCGAGCGGGTGGCCGCTCTGGTCGAGGCAGAACTGCTGCCCGCCTACGACGGGCTGATCGCTGTGCTCGACGAGTCCTACGAGCAGTCCGCGCCGGAGGCCCTTGGATTGGGGCAGTACGACGGTGGCGCGGACCATTACCGTTTTCTCGTCCGTAGCCAGACGGCCAGTGAGCTACGTCCCGAGGACCTGCATCAGCTCGGGCTGGAGCAGGTCGCTCAGCTCGCTGAGCAGATGGCCAAGGCGCGGGCGGACATGGGCTTTGCCGGTACCGAGCAGGAGTTTCACGCCCAGCTCGCCACTGATCCCCGGGTGCACGCGACCGCGCCAGACGAGGTCGAGGCAATGTTTCTCCGGCACATGGCGAGGCTTGAGCCGCTGCTCGACCGATGGTTCGCCGTGCTGCCGGCGGCGCCGTACGGCGTTGAGCGTCTCGCACCCGAGTCGGAGGCGGGAATGACGTACGGCTATTACCAGGCGCCGACCGTCGACAAGCCGGTCGGCAAGTACTTCTGGAACGGCGCAGCGCTCGAGACGAAGTCGCTGCTGACCTACGCAACGCTGATCTTCCATGAGCTTGCTCCGGGCCACCACTTCCATCTGGCGCGCCAGCAGGAGAACACCGACTTGCCGGATGTGCGCCGGGTCGGCGGCGGTCTCAACGCCTTCAACGAAGGCTGGGCCGAGTACGCCGCCGGGCTGGGCTGGGAGATGGGTCTGTACGACGACCCGCTCGACGGCTACGGGCGGATGGTCCACGAACGCTTCACGGCACAGCGACTCGTCGTCGACACCGGCCTGCACTTCTACGGCTGGAGCCGCGATAAGGCGGCCGCGTACATGAAGGCGAACACGACCGACTCGAACGCGCAGGTCGCGAGCGAGATCCTTCGTTACGGCACCGATCTGCCGGCCCAGGCGCTTGCCTACCGTGCCGGCTTCGTCGAGCTGAACCGGCTGCGCAGCAAAGCCGAACAGCGACTTGGCGCGGCGTTCGACGTCCGCGCCTTCCACGAGCAGATCCTGGAACCGGGCGCGCTGCCGTTCCCGGTTCTCGACGCCCACCTCGACCGGTGGGCGGAAGGGTGCCGATGAGACGACCGCTGCTCACTGCTGCTGCCGCGCTGGTGATCGCCGGGTGCGGCTCCACCGTCCAGATGGGGGCGGCCTCGACGGATGGCGGTCAGGTGGTCGCCGGAGAGGCGCTGTCGACGGGTGGGGATGGGCTCAGCGTTCCTACCGGCACGCAGCCGCCGAGCCACGTCGCCGCGACGAACCTCCCCGACGGTGTGGGTGCTGGACCGACGCCGGCCGGCTCTTCTGCGGGGGTGGGCAGTGGTCACCCCCAGCCCCACGGAGCCAGGGGACGACCGACGTCGGCAGCATCCACATCGGCCGGTGCGACTGCGAGCGACCACACGCCGATCCGGATCGGTCTGCTGTACGGGAAGGACGTCGGTGCCGCGGCCGCGATCGTCGGCATCACCGGACTGTCGACCGGTGACACGTTGGCGCAGAGCCAGGCGATGGTCCGATGGGTCAACGCGCACGGCGGCGTCGGCGGTCACCCCATCCAGCTCAGCTCGTACGGGATCAACGCCTCGGGCGGAGGAGACCCGGACGCCGCGTACCAGGCGGCATGTACCGCGCTGACGCAGGACCAGCACATCCGGTACGTCGTGACGATCCTCACGCTTCGGCCGGCAAGCATGCCGTGCTTCGCAAAGGCCGGCGTGGGCGTGCTCGACGACGAAGCCGGCGTGGGCGATGCCCAGCTCGCCACCTACTCCAAGTACCTCGCCGGTCCCGCCGACTTCGGTCTCGGGCGGTCAGTCACGAACCTCGTCGACGCTCTCGTGCGGCGTGGCTGGCTGACGCCGAAGAACAAGATCGGGGCGCTCACCTACGACGACCCCCAGCTCAAGCCCGTCATCTCCGGCCCGCTGGTCCGGGCGCTTCGTGCTCACGGACTACATCTCACCGCAGCCGCCGCCGTACCGAACACGACCGCGTACTTCACTCAGGTAGGTGGCGTAGTGCTGAAGTTCCGCGCCGCTGGGGTGGATCGGGTGATCCCGGTCGGCGCCTCTCCGCTGTCCATGATGATCTCGGCATCGACCCAGGGCTACCACCCGGCGTATGCGGTCGTCTCTGGCTTCGGTCCGGGCGCACTGCTTGAGGCGACAGCTCCGAAGGACCAGCTCGTGAACTCCGCCGGTATCGGCTGGCAGCCCTTCCTCGACATCGGGAAGGGGAGGCGCCCCGGACCGGTCAGCCCGAACGAGACACTCTGCTTCAAGCTCATGAAGGCGGCCGGTCAGGCGAGCACCTCGGCCACGACGAGGGGCTTCGAGGCTCAGATCTGTGACCTGTTCCTCTATCTGAAGCAGATGGGGGACGCGCTGCCGGATCTGCCGGTGAACCTGTTCTCCGCGGCTCGCCCGATCATTGGCGACACCTTCCGGTCGTCAGCCACATTCCGCAGCGACATGCGCGGGCACTCCGACGGTGTTGCGGCGTACCGCGACCTCGCCTACGAGCAGGGCTGCAGCTGCTACCAGTACGTCAGCCCGATCAGGAGGACCACAAGTTGACGACGATCGATCTGAGCCTCGATTCACCGGAGTCGAAGGAGTGGCAAGACGCCCAGAGCCTTGCTGCCGCTACCTATCTGGCCGGGCTGCCGGGTCGTGCCGCGCTGACCGAGAGGCTCGCCGGTCACCTCGTCGACATTCGCATGTCGCCGGCAGTACGACGCGGACAGCGCTGGTTCCAGACCGTGGCATTGGACCCGGACGCCGAACACCCCGTTGCTGTGGTGCGTGACGCTCCCCAAGCGGAGCTGCGGGTTCTCGTCGATCCCAACGACCTGTCGGCGAAGCGGGGCGAGCCGGTCTCCCTTGCGTGGACCGAGCCGTCCCCCGATGGCTCACTGCTTGCCTACGCCGTGAGCGCGAGTGGCACCGAGATGTACGAGGTCGGGTTGATCGACGTCGCGACAGGCGAGGCGCTGCCGGAGGCGTTGCCATGGAACGCGACGGGGCTTTCATGGCTCGCGGACAGCTCGGGCTTCTGGTTGTCGAGTCGCGAGTTTGTCGACGGAGTGATGCAGATGCCGGTCTTCCGGCACCTCATCGGGGAGATCCCGAAACCGGCGGTGCCGACACCGGCCGGGCTGTTGTTCCCTCAGCCTGTCGTGTCACCCGACGGCCGACACGTTGTCCTCGTGGAGGGCAACACCGAGCCGCGGATGGACTGGATCCTCAAAGACGGGACGTTCCAGCCGTTCCTCAACGAGATCCCGGGTGGCGTCGCGGGTCAGTTCCACGGTGATGACCTGATCGCGCTCGTGGACGACGGCGCGCCCCGCGGCCGCCTGGTACGGATTCCGGTCACGACCGCCGCTGACGCCGCTACGTGGACCGAGCTGGTCGCGGAGTCCGATGAGGTCCTGCGCTACGTAGATGTCGTCGGGGACACGATCGTGCTCGGCTCGCTGCGCGGCGCCGCCGCTCGAATCCGGCTGATCGACGGCGACGGCGCCATCATCGACGAGGTGCCGCTTCCCGGAGAAGGGGTGGCGTGCAAGATCGCAGTTGGCGCTGCCCACCCGCTGATCCCGATGTTCACGACCGGCGACGACGAGATCTCCTTCGTCTTCTCGACCTTTGAGCTGTCGCCGGCCGTGTACTCCTACGCGATCAGCGAGCGCCGGCTGGATGTCGTCGGCGACCCACCTGCCCGGCTCGACGGGCTCGCCGTGTCGACCATCACCGCCGTCTCAGCCGACGGGGTGGATGTCCTCGCGCACGTCGTCCACCGGGCCGACCTTGACATGTCGGTGCCGCAGCCGACGCTGATCTACGGCTACGGCGGCTTCAACCTCGCCTACCTGCCCTCCTATCTTTCCGAGAACGCCGCTTGGGTCGAGGCAGGCGGGATCTACGTGCTCGCACATCTGCGAGGAGGTAGCGAGCTCGGAGCCGCCTGGTGGCAGGGTGGTCGACGAGAGCACAAGCAGAACACCTTCAATGATCTGTACGCCGTCGCCGAGCACCTCATCGCCAGTGGTCGCACGACGGCTGAGCAGCTCGCCGTCAAAGGCGAGAGCAACGGCGGTCTGCTGACCGGTGCCGCGATCGTGCAGCGACCGGACCTTTGGGCAGCCGTGGTCTCGGACGTACCGATCTACGACCTGCTCGGCATGGTGCGCGACCCGCTCACTTTCGCCATCGGCCACCTCGAGTACGGCGACCCGAGCATCCCCGCAGAGGCTGAGTGGCTGCGCGCGATCAGTCCGGTCGAGAACGTCAAGCCTGCGAACTACCCCGCCGTCTTGGTCACGGCCGGAGAGAACGATCCTCGATGCCCGACCTGGCACGCCCGAACCTTCGTCGACCTCGTGCAGCGTGCTCAAGCCGGCGAGGCGCCGATCCTGCTTCGCATCTACGGTGGCCAGGGGCATGGCGCTGCCGGCCTCGGCGCGACAGCCGACAAGGACGCCGACTGGCTGGCGTTCGCCGCCCATGCGACCGGCCTCGCACTGTAGCCATGACGACCACCCCAGATGTCGTTGCGCTGTCGGCGCCCGCAGATCTGGTTCGCCAGCTCAGCCTGGTGGCCGAGCAGTTCGGCAGCTTGCTGGCGGAGCTGCGGCTCCACACCGATGAACGAGGCGCAGCACCGGAGCAGGTAGTCCTGCGTCGTGTCCTGACCGGCGAGGCTGGTGCGGAGGAGGCAGTCGCTGCGGGCTTGTCGTTGATGGGAGCGCGGCTTGTCGTCGCATCACTTCCACCTGGTCAGGTCGCGCAGCGAGTCACCGCTCAGCTGCGGCGGGAGCGATCTGCAGTGGCCATCTTGATGCCGCCGTCGCAGCTGGTCGCCCTGGTGCGCGGGGTTCCGCACCGGGCCGGTGAGGATCGTGGCCATCGTGCCGCCTCGCGAGTGGCAGCCCTCGCGCAGCGCGAAGCTCCTGGAACGTTGGTCGGCATCAGCTCTTCGCTGACGAAGGCCGAGCAGGTGAGGGCGGCGTACGCCGAGGCGTCGGACGCGGCCACGATCGCTGGCCGAGAGAACGCCTCAGTCGTCTTTGCCGACGAGGCTTGGGCGCAGATCGGGCTCCACCGTGTCGGCCGTGAGGCATGCCGAGCGCTGCCCCTCGACAACCCGCTCACGCGGCTGCGCGATCACGACACCGCGCAACATTCCAACCTCGTCGAGACCCTCCGGGCCTGGCTCACAGCCAACGGCGAAACGACGTCTACGGCGGCGGCTCTTTCGCTGCATCCCAACTCGCTGCGCTATCGCATCAAACGGATCCAGGAGATCACCGGCATGGATCTCGACGACGCTGACGTTCGCGCACTGGCGCACGTGGTGCTCGCAAAGCTGTGGGCAGGATGACGCGCGACCTTCGGGGAACCGAGACCTACGCCTGGGTGCTGGATCACTACGAGCGACTGCTCGCCCCTGGCTTCGGTCAGGTCACCAACCTGATGGACCTCGCGATGAGCCCCGACGGCACCCGCATCGCCGGCACGGGAGTCGTACGTGACGCGCTCGTGGCGGTTCCGGGGAGCAAGATCGCCCTCGTCGACGTGGCAACCGGTGAGCTGCAGGTCTTGAGCGCTGGTCCGCACGATCGTTGCCCGCTCTGGACGACGGACGGCGCGATCCACTTCCTGTCCGACCGGGTCGAGGCCGGTGTGCACCAGCTCTTCGTGCTCGATGCCTCGCTCGGTGAGGCAACGGCGGTCAGCCCGATGGCGGGGGTCGTCGAATATCACTCGCTGAGTCCGTCGACCCGCTACGACCTGCTCGGTGTCGCAGACGCAGGGGCCGACAAGGCGGGCGGGCAGGGGTCCGGCACCCTCGGCGGCGTCGCGGCCGATGATCTGCCTGACTGGATGCCGGCTGTCGAAGGCGCCGAGGACCTCGTCGGCTGGCGAAGTCTCCATGTTTATGACCGCGAGGGCCGAACTACGCGGCGGCTGTCGCGCGAAGGTCTCAACGTCTGGGAAGCGGCCTGGCTCGGTGACGCGGCGGTGCTCGCCGTCGTGTCCCCGCAGCCGGGCGAGGAGCTCTGGTACACCGCTGAACTCGTCGTGATCGACCTGGTGTCCGGCGCAGAGCGCCCACTGATGACCTCTTCGATGCAGATGGGCTGGCCGGCCGGCAACCCAGCAGGGACCCGCGCGGCTGTCGTGCAGTCCTACTGCTCGGATCGCACAGTGGTCGCCGGTGAGGTGTCGGTCATCGACGCTCTTACCGGCGAGGCGGTAGTGATCGACACTCTTGCCACTGACGTGACGGCGCTGCGCTGGCGGTCGGACGAGGTCTTGCTGTGGTGCGGGCTGCGGGGCCTCGACACGGTGTTCGGCAAGTACGACGTGGTGACCGGCGAGACGACGGAGCTCTACTCGACCTTCGAGACGTGTGGCTTCCGCTACCCGGAGCTGGGTACCGCCGCAGGCGACGCGATTCCGGTGACCCTTGAGGGCGCGGCCCGTCCGCATTCGGTCTGCCTCGTAGATGCCACCGGCGCACGCGAGGTGCGAAGCCTTGGCAACGACGGCACGCGATGGATCTCCGACATCTGCTCGCGCACCACCGCGCACACCTGGACGGCGACAGACGGCCTGGAGATCCAGGGCCTGCTCACCGTGCCGGAGGGCGACGGACCGTTCCCGCTCGTGTTGTTCATCCACGGGGGACCGGTGTGGGCGATGCGCAACACGTTCGAGATCGGATTGCCCCACATGGCGACGCTGGTCCGCAAGGGCTACGCCGTCCTACGACCCAATCCGCGCGGGTCCAGCGGGCGTGGCTTGGACTTCATCAAGCGGGTGTACGGGGAGATGGGCGGCGATGACACCCAGGACTACATCGCGGGCGTCGAGTCGCTGGTCGCCGCCGGCGTGGTCGACGGTTCGCGACTGGCAGTCACGGGCGGCTCGTACGGCGGCTACATGTCGAGCTGGCTCATCACGCAGACCGACATCTTCGCTGCCGCGATCCCGATCGCTGAGGTGAGCAACTGGACCAGCCAGCACTTCACGTGCAACATCCCGTTCTTCGACACGTTGTTTCTCGGCTCGCAGGTCAACGACCTGGCCGGCCACCATCTGACGCGCAGCCCGGTGTTCCTCGCCGACAAGGTGACGACGCCGTCGCTGCACGTCACGGGCGCGTTGGACCGGTGCACCCCACCAGGTCAGGCCCTCGAGTTCCATCGGGCATTGCGTGAGGCCGGCCAGCACTCGGAACTGGTCACCTATCCAAAGGAGGCACATGGTGTGCGGCAGTTCCCGGCCGTCATCGACTTCACCGCACGGGTGATCGACTTCCTCGCAACCCACTGCCCGGCCTAGCCGCTTCGGCGGGTTGGGGCGACTTCTAGGTTGGTGTGATGCAACCCGTGCGTGAGGTGCAGATTCGCCGGATCTGGGACCAGCACATCTGCCTGCCGCTGGACGGGTCGATACCGGCGACCACGTTGCGTCGCAGCCGTGACGCGGGCGCCTACTACGTGTCGGTGAACGTCGGATTTGCGCCGCACGACGCTGAGGCGGCGATGCGGTCGCTGACCCAGTTCCGCAGTGACCTGGCGGCTCAGCCCGACGACTTCCTCCTCGTGGAGTCGGCAAGCGATCTCGACGCCGCAGCCGAGAGCGGTCGGCTGGCCGTGGCGTTCGACCTCGAGGACGCGCGGCCGCTCGACGGCGACATCGGCATGGTGGAGGCGTACTACCGGCTCGGCGTCCGCACGATGCTCCCGACCTACAACGGTCGCAACGAGTACGGCAGCGGTTGCCTGGACCCCGAGGACCAGGGCCTTACGGCGCGGGGCCGCTCGCTGGTTGCGGAGATGAACCGAGTCGGAATGGTGGTCGACGGATCGCACTGCAGCGTGCGCACATCGATGGACATGATCGAGTTGTCCGCCACCCCGATGATCTTCAGCCATTCGTGTTGCCGTGCAGTCTGGGACCATCCGCGCAACGTGACGGATGAGCAGATCAAGGCCTGCGCGGAAGCCGGTGGAGTGGTCGGCATCTGCGGTGTCGGCATCTTCGTCGGACCGAACGAGATCGGAGCCGACGCCATCGTTCGTCACATCGACCACGCGGTTCAGCTGGTTGGCCCCGAGCACGTCGGCATCGGCACCGACTATGCCTTCGACCTGGAAGATCTGCAGCGCGAGCTGGAGCAGAGCCCGCACCTGTTCCCTGAGGCCTACACGCGATGGGGTCCGATCAAGTTCGCCTCGCCCGAGGACTTCTCGGCCGTGCCCGCCGCATTGCGCGAGCTCGGCTACCCCGACGGCGCGGTCGCTGCGATAGTCGGCGGGAACTTCCGTCGCATTGCCGAGTCGACCTGGAAGCCAATCGCGGGCTAGCGGTTGTTCAAGCGGCAGGAAACGCGCGGTCAAGGTCCGTTCGCGCGGCGTCGTCGAGCCGGAGCACCGCTGCCGCGTTGTTCTCGTCCAGGTGATCGCGGGTCCGGGTGCCCGGAATCACCAGGATGTTGGGCGCAAGGTCGAGCAGCCAGGCGAGGGCAACTTGGGCGGGCGTCGCCCCTAGTCGAGCGCTGACCGCAACGAGCGGTGGATTCGCGAGGAGCTCCTGCTTGCAGTCGCGGGACGAGCCCAAGGGGAAGAACGGAACAAACGCGATGCCGCGAGACACGCATTCGGCGAGCAGATCATGGCAACGGCGGTCGAGGAGGTTGTAGAGGTTCTGCACGCAGACGATCTCGGTCTGCTCGACGGCGCGCCTGAGGTGGGCGAGTGAGATGTTGCTGAGACCGACGCCGTCGACGAGACCTTCGTCGCGCGCCTGCACAACCGCCGCAAGCTGGGCGTCGAATCGTGGGCCGGGTTCCGCGTCGTCCATGAGACGAAGGTTGACTGCAGCCAGCCGTTCGACGCCTAGCGCGACGAGGTTGTCCTCGATTCCCGCCCGCAGCTGGTCGGGATCGTCGTACATGTGGATCGCGCCGCTCTCGTCGCGGCGGATCGCGACCTTGCTGACGATCGCGAGATCCCTCGGAAAGGGATGAAGTGCCTCGCGGATCAGCTGGTTTGCCGACCCGACGCCGTAGTACTGCGCCGTGTCGATGTGGTTGATGCCGGACTCGACGGCCGCGCGCAGCACGCGAAGCCCCTCGTCGTAGTCGCGGGGTGGGCCGAACACGCCATCACCGGCCAGCTGCATCGCTCCGTAGCCCACGCGATTGACCTGCCATGACCCGATCGCAAACGACCCCGCGGCCGCGGGGTCCGGATTCGATACGGCCATCGCCTACGCCGTCACACCGGTCTTCGACCCGAGTAGGCGCAGGTGCAGCTCCGCATCACCGAACAGTGAGTCGTTGGCGAGAATCCGCTTGAGGAGGTGACCCACTGCGAGCTCATCGGTCATGCCCACACCGCCGTGAGTCTGTACGGCCGCCTCAGCCAATGTGCGGCCCAGCCGTCCGGTTTGTGCTTTGAGGACCGAAAGGTCAGCCGGACCGGCCTGGCCAGCCTCTCTCAGCGCGGTGACGTAGATCAGTGACGCGTGGGCCTTCGTCAGCGCGATCTTCATGTCGGCGAGGCGATGCGCGATTGTCTGGAAGCTGCCGATCGGGACGCCGAACTGCTGACGAGTCGCGGCGTACGACGACGTCATGCGAAACAGCGCGTCCATCGCGCCTACCGACTCGGCAGCGAGATAGAGCAATGCATCAGCGACCACATCGTCGATCAGGCTCGTCGCGTCGCGGGCCAGCAACGCAGCTTGCGGGACGTGGACGTCATCGAACCGGACCCGGCCGGCCCCTCGACCGTCGACGGTCACGAACTTCTCGATCATGATGCCGGCCGTCGCAGTGTCAACGAGGAAGAGGGCGATCCCGTCGTCGTGTCGGGCGCTGACGACGAGTTCTTCAGCGTCGCCTCCCGCCAACACGAACGGCTTCAGCCCGCTGAGGACATAGCCGCCGTCCTTGCCGATCGCGGTGGTCTCGATCTGGCCGACCGGTGCTCCGCTCACCGCTTCCTCGTGTGCGAAACCGACGACGGCTTCGCCGGTCGCGATGCGGGTCAGCAGGGTTCGTGCCTCGTCGCCACCGGCCGCCTCCAGCGCGGCACCGGCGAGGACCACCGTTGCGAGGTACGGCTCGGTCAGCAGCGATGCGCCGAAGCGCATCGCGATCGCGACGAGGTCGACGATCGAGCCGCCCGGGCCGCCCGCCGCTTCGGATCGCGGTAAGGCCAGCAGGCCCTGCCCTGCGAGATGGCCCCACACGGCGGACGAGAGCGTCACGCCCTCGGCGAGCTGCGCCCGGCGTGCGTGGAAGTCGCGTGTCTGCTCGAGGAAGCGGGTGGTCGAGTCCGCAAGGAGCCGTTGCTCGTCAGTGAAGTTCAGATCCATCAGTTGCTCCTCAATGCGCGATCGAGCGCGCGATCAGGTCGCGCTGGATCTCGTTCGTCCCGGCGTAGATCGTTGTCGCGCGACTGTTGAGGTAGTAGGGCATCGCCACGAGCGAGAAGTCGTCGTCGAGTGGCGCCACGGAGGAGCCGACCTCGAGCGCCGCGGTCTGGATGGCGTACCCCTTCAGCCCGGCGACCCGCGTCATGAGCACCGAAAGGGTCTGTGTCACCTCGGTGTTCATCACCTTCGCCATCGAGGGGAAGGCGAAGTCCTGCGCGATGGGGTGACCGCTGATCGCCAGCTTCTCGAAGTGCTCGATGGAGCCGATCTCCGCCTCGAGCAGCCCGAGATCGCGTTGGAACACCGGGTCGTCGGCGAGGACGCCACCGAAGGCGGTGCGTTCGTGCGCAGCTGCGTCGCGAATCGCCTCCACCCGCCGCCGCAGCGCCGGGCTCGCGACGGAGCCGCCGCGCTCGTGAATGAGGAGCTGCTTGGCCACCGACCAGCCGTCGTTCTCCGCGCCGACCCGCCCGGACTGCGGCACCCGCACGTCACGGAAGAAGACCTCGCACTGCTCGGGTACGCCGTCGAGGCCGATGATCGGCCGGATCTCCAGCCCCGGTAGGTCGACGCGATCGAGCAGCAGGAACGTGATGCCGGCCTGCTTCTTCCCCTCGGTGCTGGTGCGCACGAGCATGAACATCCGGTTTGCGTGGTGCGCGTAGGTGGTCCAGATCTTGCTGCCGTTGATGATGTAGTCCTCGCCGTCGGCAACGGCCGAGCAGGTGAGCGACGCAAGGTCGGACCCGGCGCCGGGCTCCGAATATCCCTGCGTCCAGTAGTCCTCGCCGGCGAGGATGCCGGGCAGATAGCGCGCCTTCTGTTCATCGGTGCCGAGGTGCATCAGAAGCGGCCCGACCATCTGCAGGCCGTTGGGCAGCAGCGGCGGAAGGTCGCGCTTCCAGTACTCCTCGGCGTAGACGTACCGCTGCTCGACCGACCATCCGGTGCCGCCGTACTCAACCGGCCACGACGGAGCGGCCCAACCCTTCCTGGCGAGAATTCGGTGCCATTCCATGACCTGCTCGAACGGCGCGAAGACGCTCGTCGTCTTGCGTCCGGCTTCGCGGATCGCATCGGTCGGCGCGGTGTCGAGGAAGTCCGCAACCTCGGCGCGGAACTCCTCGAGGGCCGGATTCCGGTCGAGGTTCATGCGCTCAGTCTCTCGCTCACTTGCTGGTGAATGCCGCGATGCGGTCGGGTGCATCTGGACCGACGCCCTCGCATTCCAGGACCTCCCACTGCAGGCCGGCGACGAGGGTCATGCCGTCGGTTGCCTGAAACAGCCGCTTGTTGGCCGCGTGGGTGAACGGCGAGTTCGCGGTGATCTGGCGTGCCAGACCTTCGACCTCGGCGTCGAAGCTCTCGACCGGGAAGACGCGCTCCGCGAGCCCGATGCGCATCGCCTCGGCCGCGTCGATGGTCTCCGCGGTGAAGCTCAGACGCTTCGCGGTGGCGATGCCGACCCGTCGCGGCAGCCGCTGACTCATGCCCCAGATCGGTGCGAGCGCCCACTTGGCGTGGGTGTCGGCAAACCGGGCGTCGGCCGCCGCGACGATGAAGTCGCAGGCAAGGGCGACCTCGAGAGCGCCGGTGTAGCAGTGGCCGTGGACCGCGGCGATCACCGGCTGGGGCAGCCGCTCGAGCATCAGCAACGTCTCGCTGTGCCAGCCTCGCGAGGGCGTGGCCTCCCCTCCCGCGATGTCAGCCAGGTCGTGTCCGGCGGAGAAGCAGCGACCGGCGCCACGGAGCACGACACAGCCGATGGTGGGGTCCGACTGGAGTGCCTCGACGTGAGACCGAAGCTCCCGGAACATGTGGACGGTCAGTGCGTTGAGCTTCTCGGGCCGGTTGAGCGTGAGCAGCGCCCAACCTTCGCGATCCTCACGTACGACGAGAGTCACTGCGGCTTCCCTTCACCGGTTGGCAGGCATTCTGACAACCCGCGCGCCGGCCCAGGTCACCGCCTGATGTTCGGCGGATGCGCGGCAGGGTCGAGGATTAGCACCGCTGCTAGCCTCGGCGCTCTGGGGCTGACGCAGTTGCCCCCGTAGCTCAGGGGATAGAGCACTGCCCTCCGGAGGCAGGGGCGCAGGTTCGAATCCTGCCGGGGGCACCACTTCGCGAACTTGGGATCTCCGACCGTTCGGGCGCGAGTTTCGGCGCCAGCTCGCACGTTTGATGAGCTGAAGTCGCGACGCGCCGCCGCGTCTTTGGGCAAGGCCTGTGTCGACGT
>Ga0164242_10002857_pt1 | contig 19888 bp, 19 predicted proteins | sample OricomgcompostMG_FD_108783 | JGI IMG/M metagenome (GOLD analysis project Ga0164242, IMG submission 108783) | Miracle-Growth compost microbial communities from Emeryville, California, USA - Original compost - Miracle growth compost (MG) ... | reverse complement strand
TCCGGACTATTTGCCTTTTATAAGAAAATCTGTCTGCCAGCAAAGGATATTTTTTCCAACTTCTTCAATTTCCTTTTCTAAAACTAGGTAAAGGCGGCAGGGAAAAATAGGCTGTCATTACCCAAGTGCCGGCCTGGAGGTATGGGGCCGTATTTACCGGATTTGAAGATCTATCAGCTCTTTGCCGCGTGTTTGCGCAACTGGGTTAAGGTTGCCTGCATGTCTTTTGATAAGGGGGCTTCAAAATGATAGTCTACTCCTTCCAGTTGAAATTTAATCTGGAAGGCATGTAGCGCTAAACGACCCATCAACGGGCGCTCCTCCAGCTCATTTTTGGATAAATTAAATTTCTTTTTAATAGCGGATAATAGTAGCGGTTTGCCGTCTCCATACACCGGGTCGCCTACAATACTATGACCCAGGTACTGGCAATGTACTCTGATTTGATGGGTTCTTCCCGTATAGATTCTGAATCTGACCAAGCTGTATCCTTTAAAGTTTTCTTCACTCTGGTAGGCTGTCTTAGAGGGTTTTCCTTTCACATGGTTGATCATCTTACCTCCTGCCGGATGCTCCATGATGCCGGTTTCAATGATTCCGGAATCTGGTATAAGATTGCCTTCAACTAATCCGAGATAGTATTTTTCTACTTCTCTGGTTTCAAATAATTTTGAAAGGGTTTTATGTGTTTCCAGATCACGGGCAAATACAATAAGCCCACTGGTCGCTTTATCCAGACGGTGAACCGTATAGACTTCCGGGTACCGTTGCCGCAGCAGATCTTTCAGGGAAGGTTCAGACTGGGTTCTGTCGGGTACACTTAATAATCCGGAGGGTTTGTTGATGACTATAAAATGATCGTTTTGCTGTATGATATCCAAACGCATGGGCAATTCTACAATAATAATTTTGGAATGCTGAAGATGATTGCAGCGGGATCAGATACGGATAATTACAGTAAAGGATCCCGCTGAAAAATTATTCTTGACGGTTAAACGGGTAGTTAATGCTTTTCCTTGCGGGTCGTTTTATGGCCATTAGGTTTTACTGCCTTTTTAGGGGTCTTATCTGCTGCGGATTTGGCGCTGGCTACCTTAGGCTTTTTAGCCGCCGGGGATGTGTCATTTGTGGCCCGTTTTCTTAAAGGACCCGCGTGATCTCTGTCTCTACCGCCGTCGGCTGCTTTTTTGCCGGCGCTTGGGATTCTGGCTCTTTTGATTTTTACAGCTGGCTGTTCCGTGGTCAGCTCTGTAGATTGAGTGGACTGCTCAGAGGCCTCTGCTGCCTTTTTTGACTTTTTGGTTCCCCCGGCGTTCATGAATTTTAATATGCGCACTTCTTTTTCTGAAAGATAACGCCATTTGCCTCGCTCTACATTCTTTTTAGTGAGTCCGGCAAACATGACCCGGTCAAGTTTTTTTACTTCATAGCCCAGATGTTCAAAAATACGGCGCACGATTCTATTTTTACCGCTATGGATTTCAATGCCGACAACGGATTTGTCCTTGGCGTCAGGATAGCCGACCTGGTCAGCCTTGATGTCTCCGTCCTCCAGGGTTATCCCGCTGGCGATGGCTTCCAGGTCTTTTTTAGCCACCGGGCGGTCCAGCGTGGCTTCATAAATCTTTTTCACTTCAAAGGAAGGATGCGTGAGCTGTTGGGCCAGTTCGCCATCATTTGTGATGAGCAGTACGCCGGTTGTATTTCTGTCTAATCTGCCTACCGGATACAGATGTTTGGCCTCCTCTATATCTTTAAATAGATCAAGCACCGTTTTTCGGCCTTTTTCATCCTTAGTTGTGGTAATATGATCTTTAGGTTTGTTAAGCAGGAAATAAAAATATTTAATCTGAAGCGTGAGTTTTTTGCCTTTTAGCTTTACAACATCTTTTTCAGTAACCTTGGTGGCCGGTTCAAAGACAATATCGCCGTTAACCTGCACCTGGCCAAGTTTGACCATTTCTGCGGCTTCCCTTCTGCCACAGACGCCTGCATGGGCAATATATTTATTCAGGGGCATGGTGCCATCATCTGGCGCACTGCCAGGCTGCTTGCCAAAAGATGTTTGCGCCTCCTGCTGAGCATTATCCCGATCAAACTTGCCGGGTCTGCCTGGACCTTTAACACCCCTTTCTTTGTAAGACTCATTATTACGGCGGCTGTCATAGCGTTGATTTCTGTCGTCACGATCTTTGGAATCTGCTCTGAATTTTCCCTGAGAAGAACGGTCTTCGGAAAATCTGCTGTCCCGACCTGTTTTGTCAAATCGTTCGTTATTAGTGCCGTGTTTGCCTTTAAAGCCACGCTCCTGCCCTTTTTGCGTTTCAAAGGATTGATTTGTTCTGCCGCGCTCTTTATAGGATTTACCGCCTCTGAAATTTTCCAGGTCCCGGTCTTCTCTGTACTGGGTATTCCCTCTTTGCTTCTCCAGCTTTTGGCGGCGCATTTCATCCCCTGCAGCGCGCAGCGCTGCCTTGGATTTACGTTTTTCCTGCCGATGTTCTTCTTTAATCTTAGCGGCAGATTTTTTATTGATGAATTTGTCAAATCCAAGCTTGCTCATGGGTTCGGGATTGTATGGGTGATGGAGTCTTTTTTATAAATTTCCTTTTCAGTACTTTTTGTTTGGGGCGGCAAGTTATTGCTGGCCGCCTTTGTTGGCCAGCTGACCGCAGGCTGCGTCTATATCCTTGCCTCTGCTGCGCCTGAGTCTTGCATTCACTCGGTTCGCCTCCAGATAACGCATGAATAAATCAGTGCTTTCTTCAGAGGGCTTACTGAAATTACTCTGTTCAATGGGGTTATATTCAATAATATTAATCAAATCGGCAGGCACCTGTCTATATAACCTGACCAGCTCCTCTGCATCTTTGGTACTTTCATTAAAGTTTTGAAACAAAATATACTCAAAGGTGACGTGCTGCTTGGTCTTTTTGTAATAATAATTAAGAGACTCAATGAGTGCCTTGATATTATTTGTCTCGTTTATGGGCATGATTTGATTGCGCTTCTTATCATTGGCCGCATGAAGGGATAAGGCCAGTTTGAACTTAGCCTGATCATCGCCCAGACGGGTAATCATTTTAGCGACACCAGCTGTAGAAACGGTTATTCTTCTTGGGCTCATCCCGAGCCCGTCCGGTGCGGCAATTCTTTCGACGGCCTTCATGGTATTGGCATAGTTGAGCAGGGGCTCTCCCATTCCCATAAAAACAATATTGGTCAGTTTTTGCTGATAATTATCCAGGCTCTGTTCATTAATCATAGCTACCTGGTCGTAGATTTCATCAAAATGTAGATTTCTCTTACGGTCCATAAATCCCGTCGCGCAGAATTTACAGGAAAGGCTACAACCAACCTGTGACGAAACGCATGCGGTTTTCCTTTCATCCGTAGGAATCAGAACTCCTTCCACCATATGGTGGTCGACGGTCATAAAACGACTTTTCAGGGTGCCGTCATTGCTGTGCTGAACCAGTTCTACCCGGAGGGCGGGTAAGGAAAATTGTTCTTCCAGTTTGCCTCTGAGCCCTTTACCCAGATTGGTCATGTCTTCAAAGCTTCTGGCATGTTTGGCCCAGATCCATTCATAAACTTGTTTGGCCCGGAACTTAGGTTCACCTGCCTGCTGAAAATACTGCTCCAGTTGGCTCAGGTTTAAATGCCGGATATTTTGTTTCGCCCCTTGATTCATGCCGCAAAGATAGACCCTTAATTTGTTAATTTACGTTTATTGTCAGGGATTTGCCACGGATGCACGGTTTTGCATTAAAATATAATACAATTTTATGATATAAAGGCAGATTTTGGCGAGAACTGTGGCTTAAAAATTATCCAGGTTTCCGGGTGTTTTACAGATGGGCCAAATTTTAATTGATTTGCTGATTGTTATCAGGGGCAGGGATCTGTGAGAGGACTTCTCGGTTTTTACCGGGAAAACTCCTTTTCTACGGGTATTTCCACCGTCCATTATTTGCGCCTGAAAGATGGACAAAATGACCAAATTTGAATCTTTGTTCACGTTTATTTTTTTACCTTTGGGTTATGAAAGAAACGGATCTTACCTATAATCAAAGGGTCGGTTACCCCGAAGTTTTAGCCCCAGGCAGTTTTCAAAATGAGACAAAGCCTTGGGAAAAGGGGCAGACGGATACCCTGGTAGCCACAGAGTTACCACTGCAGCTGATTATTTGGAATGATCATTATAATACTTTTGAATGGGTCATAACGGCTCTGGTAGAAGTTTGCGGACATACGGAGGAGCAGGCAGAGCAATGTGCCTTTATAATCCATACCAAGGGTAAATATGCTGTCAAGAAAGGTGACTATGATACCTTAAAACCTATGAAAGACAGTATCTCGGAAAGAGGTATCGGAGCTACAATAGAAGCTGTCGTCTAATTGTCCTTTACAATTATTCGCAGTAATTATTTGATAATCAGGTTTTATATATTAATTGTATGGATATTAAAACTGTATTTTTCTTTAAAAATACCTGTTGCTTTTCTGTTTTAATATGTTGATTCCCCCTGTACTTACTGATAGATTATGGTTTCCGCCGGTGGATAGCGGGTTATCGGACGGACTGCTGGCCATGGGAGGAGATTTGTCCAAAGAAAGGTTACTGCTGGCCTATCATATGGGAATCTTTCCCTGGTATGACGGGGATTTGCCATTATGGTGGTCACCTGATCCCAGATTTGTTCTTTTTCCGGATGAGTTGAAAATCAGCAAGTCCATGCAAGTGCTCCTGAAAAAAGACGCTTTTGATTTTACCGTCAATAAAGCCTTTGGGGAGGTAATTACCGCCTGTCAAACTATTTACCGACCGGACCAGGATGGAACCTGGATTAATCAGGAGGTTATTGATGGTTATACGGCATTACACGAGGCGGGGTATGCTATAAGTGCAGAAGCGTGGCAGGATAACGAGCTGGTGGGCGGGCTTTATGGTGTCCGTTTAGGGAAGATGTTTTTTGGTGAGAGCATGTTCTCCCAAAAAAGCAACGCGAGTAAATATGCGTTTATTAAACTCGTTCAGCGGTTAAAAAAAGAGGGAATAGTGCTGATTGATTGTCAGGTGCATTCTGCGCATCTGGAAAGCCTCGGTGCCAGAATGATTCCCAGGTTCACTTTTATGAAATTCTTAAAATCCGCAGTGCCCAAAGTGCCGGGGGTGATTTATGAGCAGAGGGACATTGAGTCTTCTGAGCAATAGGCAATGCCCCTGCACGTCTTACATCAGCAATTACGACTGCTTATCCTCACTGGCCATTTGTTTGGGGGTTATGTCAATTTTAGGCAGCATGGACATAATGATCATAAGGATGCTGGAAATCAGAACGATATAAATCCCTGCTTTTTTTTCCTGACAGTCTCCTGCAGAACACATGGAATAAAGCATGTAATTTTTGACGGCCCAGGCAAGGTTAAAGGCACAAATAAAAATATTGGTACGTTTACTCCAGAGTTTGGGAATGAGAAATAAAATAAAGGCCAGCAGGCTAAAGGCGATATGTAAAATGCCAGGTTTGCCAAAATCAGTGGTAGCGGTATACATACCCGTTATGGTGGCATTCAGTGATGGAATATAACTCCAGGGAATAAAACAAGCGCCAATGACGATTAAAGATAATATAGCCCCTATTTGCTGTGAATATTTCATGATTGTTTTTTCTGCTCTATTTACCTGACTCGTTGATTTTTGTCAGACAGGTTGCGCCTGGCTGTTGTGCTTTGCCGGCCACGCTGGCAAAAGTAATAAATCTTACCGCAATTGTGTAAGGTTGGAAAATCATTTTCCAGGCAATTTTTGCTGTTTTTAAAATTTTTGTTATCTTGCAGGCATGCAGGCTTTATTCTTACATAGCTTTCTTGATTATCTGAATCATCCCTTGGGGTAACTAATTGTTTCCCTTTATCCGGTTATATCCATACTTTTCTGGCTCTCTTATATTTATGTCCAATCGTTTCGGGGAGCGATTGCAGGGCCTGAATATTCTCACTTTTATAATTTAAAATATTATGTCTAATCATACTCAGGCAGATACTGCGTTGTCTGCGAAATCTCAGCATTTTCTTGAACTCGAAGATAAATACGGTGCCCACAATTACCATCCCTTACCCGTCGTTTTGGAAAAAGGCGAAGGTGTTTTTGTATGGGATGTGGATGGCAAGCGCTATTATGATTTTTTAAGCGGCTATTCTGCCATGAATCAGGGGCATAGGCATCCGGATATTATGAAGGCGCTTACCGATCAGGCCGCAAAGCTTACCCTTACTTCCAGAGCATTTTATAACAATGTACTGGGGGATTTTGAAAAATTTATTACCGCCTATTTTGGTTATGATAAAGTACTGCCCATGAATACGGGTGCCGAAGCAGTAGAAACGGCGCTTAAACTGGCTCGTAAATGGGCTTATAAAGTAAAAGGAATTGAAGCAGATAAGGCCGTTATTTTAACAGCCACTGAAAATTTCCATGGTCGAACCATTTCTATTATTTCCTTTAGCACAGACCCCGTTTCCAAAGAGGGATTCGGACCCTTCACTCCTGGCTTTGTAAATGTTGAATATAACAATATTGATGCCTTGAAAGCTGCACTGGAAGATAAAAACGTAGCAGCCTTCCTGGTTGAACCTATTCAGGGGGAAGCGGGTGTACATGTACCTGATGAAGGTTATTTGTCCAAAGCTGCGGCTCTTTGTAAGGAGCACAATGTATTGTTTATCGCAGATGAAATTCAGACTGGACTTGCCCGTACAGGTAAGATGCTGGCCTGTGACCACGAAAATGTACATCCCGATGTGTTGATTCTGGGCAAGGCCTTAAGCGGCGGAGTATTGCCTGTAAGTGCCGTTCTGGCGAGTGATGAAATCATGCTCACAATTTTACCAGGAGAGCATGGCTCCACCTATGGTGGCAATCCGTTGGCCTGTGCAGTCGCGATTGAGTCTTTAAAGGTGCTCAAAAGAGAGCATATGGCTGAACATGCCCAGCAAATGGGGGAACTTTTCCGGGAGAAAATCCGTGGTCTTAATAGCCCTTTGATTAAAGAAGTCAGAGGTAAAGGCCTTTTAAATGCAGTAGTGATTGAACATGCAGATAAAGACGCTGCCTGGGAAATCTGCCTGAAATTAAGGGACGCCGGATTGCTGGCTAAGCCAACCCATGGTGATAAAATCCGCTTTGCCCCACCACTGGTCATTACAAAAGAGCAGGTGCTGGAATGTGTGGATATTATTGCTAGTTGTCTGTAATTAATTCTGATAGTTTCACTGAAAGGTGGATGCTTTAATAGCTACTACTTTAAATTAAAAATCCCCCGAGTAATTGTTTGATACAATTATCCGGGGGATTTTTGATTAGGCTGGGTGACAACCTCCCACGAAAAGCCATTGTTTATAGCGCTTACCTAGGGCTCTGTCCCTGGTCACTGCTGCCTTCCAGCATAGGAACAAAAGAAAAGTGCTCAAAGGTTTCTTCTTCCCAGGTGCCGTCATCATTTTTGGTGATGCGCATCATCGTCTGAAACTCTTCCTCATCCTGAACCGGTAAGACCATCTTACCGCCTACTTTGAGCTGCGCCATTAATTTTTCTGGAATATAAGGGGCCGCAGCGGTAATAATAATCTTATCAAAAGGCGCGTAATCAGGTAATCCCTTATAGCCATCTCCATAAAAGAAATGGATATTGGGAAAGCGCTCCCTTAGCGGGAAATCATTTTGCGCATCAAAGAGTTTGCGCTGCCTCTCAATGGTGAATACATCGGCTCCCATAGCAGCCAAGACACTTGCCTGATAAATACTTCCTGTTCCAATCTCCAGTATACTGTCCGTAGGTTTTACTTCCAGTAACTGACTTTGATAGGCAACCGTATAGGGCTGAGAAATCGTTTGTCCTTCTCCTATCGGAAATGCTCTGTCATCATAGGCAATCCGGTCAAAGGCGGAATCCAGGAAATAATGACGGGGTACCTGGTTCATGGCTTCCAGTACCCGATTATCCCGGATACCTCTGATATCTCTTAGGTAAGTAATCAACTGTTTTCTGAGTCCTTTGTGCAAGTATGTATCTTCGTATCTTCTCATAATCGGCTGCAAATTACAGCAATAGCCTATTGTACGCTTATGTTGTGGATAAATTTAGCCTGTATTCAACCAATTGATTAAGCATGTGGCTCCAGTGTCTGGGGCTCTGGAATATTGTTAGGCAGTAACCATTTGTATACACCGCCTGCTAATATGGCACCTACAATCGGAGCTACCCAGAATAGCCATACCTGACCCAGTGCCCAGCCTCCCTGGAATATTGCCGGCGCCAGTGAACGTGCCGGATTAACAGAGGTATTAGTGACCGGAATGCTGATCAGGTGAATCAGGGTCAGCGCCAGACCAATGGCTACGCCGGCAAATGCGCCGGATGCCTTTTTATGTGTAGCGCCCATAATGACCATGACAAACATAAAGGTCATGACTACTTCACAGATCAAACAGGCAGCCAGATTGTAACCTCCGGGGGAATGTTCTGCATAACCGTTTGAAGCAAAATCGCCAATGGATGTGAAATCCGATTTGCCGGTGGCAATGACATATAAAATGCCGGCACCCAGGATACCTCCCAGTACCTGAGAAATGATATAAGGAACGACTTCTTTACCTGCAAAACGTCCTCCGGCCCAAAGACCGATAGAGACAGCAGGATTAAAATGTCCCCCTGAGATATGCCCGAAGGCATAAACGCCAGTTAGTACGGTAAGTCCAAAGGCAAGCGCAACACCCAGAAAACCAATACCTAGATTCGGAAAGGCTGCATCCAAAACGGCTGCTCCGCAACCGCCCAGTACCAACCACATTGTGCCGATAAATTCGGCAATGTACTTTTTCATAAATTTTTATTGTTTTAGGTGAATAATTGAATTGATAACGCAAAAATGCCTATCATTCTTGTACTCAAAATACATAATATTATTGTTATGCTCAAAAGTTCTTTATTTTGCAGCCATGGAAAAAAGAACTTTACATACGGTGTTGTCTCCCAGACTTCTGGATTTGTATTCCTTATCTGACGGGGTGGTTGTGGTTATAGATGTTTTCCGTGCCACTTCGACCATTGCCACTGCCTTAAGCAATGGAGCCAGAGCGGTGTATCCGGTGGCGGACGTGGAGCAGTGTAAACAGCTTGGTCAGAAGCTGGGTGCTATTACAGCCGGTGAAAGAAATGGTCAGGTGATTGAAGGGTTGTTACATGGTAATTCTCCAGCAGAATATCCCCGTTCATTTATAGCGGGCAAGGATCTGGTGCTGACGACTACGAATGGGACCAAATTGCTTAAAATGGCATTAGATCAGGGTGCTGCCGAAGTCATTACCGGTTCTTTTGTTAATCTGGGGAGTGTCTGCCAGTATCTGGTGTCAAGTAATAAAAATGTGATTTTGGCCTGTTCTGGCTGGAAAGACCGGTTTAATCTGGAAGACACAATGTTTGCCGGAGCCGTAGTCGCTCAAATTGAACGGCATTTTCATATGAACTGTGATAGTTCCTTAATGGCCAAACAGCAGTACCAGCTGCACGAGGCAGATATGAAGACTTTTATCAGACAGACTTCACACTGGCACCGTTTAAAAGCTTTTGGGCTGGAAAAGGATTTGGAGTTTTGTGTGACCCCTGGTGGTGCAGAAGTGCTGCCTTTATATAATCCCCAAAACGGTACTTTGAACGCAGTTGCTTTGGGATAAATTAATTTTCTTTGGCCCTGGCCGCCTAGTTGTTAACAAAGAATTTAAAAAGTATTCCCAATCTTTACAAAGAAGATTTTTTGAAACTAACAAGCAGATTAAATTTGGAATCTATGTTTAAACGGACGATTCTCGTAATATTTTTATTGACTGTTGTTAAGGTAGTGCTTTTGGCACAGGCCGCTGTAGAGTTGCATGTTTCTGATCAGACGATCGGATCAAAGGATGGCTTACAGGTGACGTATGAATTTAAAAATATCAGCAATCCGCAAATGCCGGATATCTCTTTTCCGGATTGGAAGGTTGCAGGAACTTCTGTTTCTCAGAGTACTTCTATTATTAATGGAAATGCTACTTCTTCCTATTCATATGTGTATTCCCTCTCCCCAAGGCATATGGGAACTTTAAATGTTCCGGGAATCACTTATAATTATAATGGAAAACCACTGACTTGTCACGACCAGTCTGTTAAGGTTGTCCAGAAAGATCATGTGAAAAAAAGTCAGGGTGCCTCTGGCTCTCCTTTTGGAGGCTTGTTGCAGGGCATGCCAACCATGCCCGGTATGAACATGCCGGATGATATTTTCGGTCAGCCGAGTGCTCCCCCGCCCACCTCCGGGGTAATCGTGCATCCGGGGCAGAGCTATGATGAGGCAGCCCGCCATGATTTTTTCATTAAGATAACCCCCTCTAAATCCACTTTCTATGTTGGCGAGCCTATCCTGGTGGATTATGAATTTTTTGGCGCAGCCTCCTGTAACTGGAAACCTTCCCGGTTCCCCTCTTTTAATGGTTTTAGTGTAACGGATATAGAACAGAATCTCTATCCTTATGATGTAAAAGTGAATGGGAGAAATTACCGGGCCAGAGGGATTAGAAAAGCGCAGTTGATTGCACTTAAAACAGGGGATCTGCCACTGGATTCTGCATCTGTAGAAGTACAGACGACTTTTATTGATGCCGGTAATCCGGCTGATCGTAATTCAGCCACTGCCATCATTAAAAGTACGCCCAGAAATGTGACGGTACTACCGCTTCCTACCCAGGGACAGCCCGGAAATTATTCCGGTGCCATCGGTAAATTTTCCATTCAGGCTTCCGTGGATAACAATAAGCTGCCGGCCGGGGAAAATAACCGCCTGCATATACGCATATCAGGAATGGGGAACCTTGATGGCGTAAGCGTACCGGAGATTAAATGGCCGTCAGGTATTCAGGCTTATGATCCCAGAGACAGTCAGTCTGTCAATAAAGCGCAGTTTCCGATGCCCCGCTCTTTAGACTTCGATATTCCTTTTATCGGCAATAAGGAAGGTGGGGTAACGATACCGCCGATTGTATTTAATTACTTTAACCCGGATACCAAAAAGTACGAAAAAGACTCTACCGATGCCCTACAAATTCAGTTTACTGCTCCATTAAAAGATAACGGTATTGCAGAAAGTCTGGCACAAAACCACCGAACCAATAAGGATTATCTTTGGATTGTGGGCATGATCGCCCTGATTGTTGCGGTAGTATTTGGGGCAGTTGAGTTGAGGAAAATGAAAAAAAATAAGGCGGTTAAAAAATCTAATACACCAGGCGGTGCCGGTATCGTAACTGCAGTTCCTGAGCCAGAGAATACGAGCAAAGCGAACTTGGCTAAAACGTCAAAAACAGGTGGCGCAGATAGCTTTAAGGACAATCCCAAGGTGGGGGAATCCGTAGCTTCCGTCTCTGCAAGCTCCAGTGAAGCTGCGCATGAAGCAGATCATCTGCATTATTTACCCGAAGGACTGAGTCAGAAGATTAAGGCAAAGGCGGCGACCTCTAAGCCTTCGGAATTGAATAATGAAACCGGTGACAGGATCAGTTCCCTGCCTGTAAAGTCGAGGACTGAGCTCAGAGAGGACGCTTTAAAAGAGCTTAAACAACGGTTGGACCCCAAAGAATTTTTCGTGCTGGCTAAAGCATATATTATTGAAGAATTACAATATCAGTTAGACAGCAGGCAAATCGATGAAAATAAATTATTAGATGCGCTTAAAAACAGGCGCCCGGATTTGTTTAATGATTTAAGTAATCTGATTAAAATCTGTAATAAAGCACTTTATCTTCCGGTTGGCGCTGAAACGTCCAGAAAACAGGTCCTGGATAAGATTGAGTCCATGGTACATGCCAATGGCGATGGTGATAAATCAGATACGCTTGGCTAATGCATGAATGGGCCTTTTGACGCTTTACAACATCCGGGCCTTTGTGCTGTAAATACAATTCGACTTCATTATATATCAGCCTGACTTAGGAAAGGAAACCTTTCCTAAGTCAGGCTGATATATAATGAAAATCCCGATCAATATGCTGGCCTTCAATTTACGGCTTTTTAAAGCCGACAAAAGAGGCGAAGCACAGATTTTTATGCAGGACATCTACCTGCTGAAAACCCACTTTTTGCAAAAGGTTCAGTTGATAAACGAGGCTGCGCGGGCTGTCTTCCTTTTCAATATAAGAAAATACATGGTCCCGGTAGACCTGATCCTTCAGCCCGCTCAGGTAATCACCATATAATTCCTTATAAATATACTGCTGAAGCCTTACGTCAGTCTGCTCCACTAAATCGAATATCCAGATACTGCCCCCGTCTTTTAACAGATGAAATAGCTTATTAAAGGCAGTCTCCCAGTCCTTGTCGTCTCTTAAATGATGCAAAACGGCGGTGGCGATAATTACGTCAAACTGCTCCCCTTTAAAATCAACGGATCTGAAATCCCCTTTCTTTGTGACGGGTTTATAATTGGCTACCTGTGCCACCCGCTGTTCAGCCCGGTTCAGCATAGGCTGACTTAAATCGACCAGTGTTACCTCTATTTCAGGATTTTTACCAGCCAGTTTTACCGGGAAATTCCCTGCTCCGCAACCAATATCCAGGACCTTGGTCTTGCCTGGATATCTTCTGGCGATTGCCGAGGTAATAAGCTCCATATTAAGTGACGCGTCCAGCGTTGTTTGCTGTCCTGTTTCCAGTTTTGAGAATCTTTCTACATCCTGATCAAACCTGGCTTCAATTTCCTGAATGGTGGATTTTGTCATGTTAATTTTATTTACAACAAAAGTAAGGAGTCCGTTGATACCCTAAAAATACTAATTTTGTCAATTATTAATACTTATTAGGTATGGAACTGCGTCATTTGCGATATTTCATCGTCCTGTCAGAGGAACTTCATTTTGGCCGTGCAGCTGCAAGATTATTCATGTCTCAACCACCTTTAAGCAGACAGATTAAGGAATTGGAACTGGAATTGGGGGTGACTTTATTTTTGAGAGATAATAAAAGGGTGCAGCTGACTGAGGCAGGAAAATATTTTGCCTCGGAGGTGAATTACCTGCTAAAAAGACTGGAACAGGCAAAGACCCAGTTAAAAAAAATTGATTTATCCTTAGCTGGAGAAATCAAAATTGGTTATATCAGCTCTATTGACAAAAAGAAATTGGCGATTTTGATACGGAAATTGCATGAGACGCATCCTTATTTACAAACAAAACTTTTTGAACTATCTACGGAAAAGCAAATCCAGGCACTTTTGGCGGGTCGCCTGGATTTGGGTATTATCCGTGGACCCAATTTAGCTGCCTCCATCACCTCAGATAATCTATATAAGGATGGATTTTGTCTGGTGCTGCCTGCCGACATGCACTTGCCTGAGGATTTTGCCACCCTCGGAAAAATTCCTTTTATATCCTACCCTGCCAGTCATGTACCGGTGTATCATCACCAGATGCTGGCCTATGCAGCCAGACTCGGGTTTACACCCGGCATAAATTATGAGTGCAATAATATGGCTGCGATATTAGAGCTAGTGGGTCTGGGAGAAGGAATCAGTATTGTTCCGGCTGATTTAATGACTCAATATCATCAATTAAATATTCAGTTTTATAAAGACAGTGTTTTTGATATCAAAACAGAAGTACTGCTGGCTTATCCTAGTGAACTGGCGCATCCTGGGCTTAGCACAACCAGACAACTGATTTTTGAGCTTTTTAAACACTAATGCTGTGTTTTGATCCAGTCCTCCATATAGGATGTCAGTACGGTTAAGGGCATATCTCCCTGGCTGAGTAGGGCTCTGTGAAATTTTCTGATATCAAAGTTTCTGCCCAGGGCTTTTTCACATTCCTGTTTAATGTTAATAATGGCAAGGACCCCGGTTTTATAGGAAAGCGCCTGCCCCGGGAAACCGATATACCGCTCCACTGACAGTGTTGCGTCCGCTCTGCTGATTGATTCGTGTTGGAGCATATACTGGATCGCCTGTTCTTTAGTCATTTTTCCCGTATGAATGCCCACATCTGTTACTAAGCGAATGGCCCTGTGGATATCATTATTGTAAGCTCCCATCAGCTGATAAGGATCTGTATAGCAACCAAGCGCTTTACCCAGGGTTTCCACATATAAGGCCCAACCTTCGGTGAATGCACTAAAGTTGATTTGTTGCCTGAACTTTGGCAGCTTGGTGTTTTCCATTTGCAGGGAAATCTGATAATGATGCCCTGGAATTGCTTCATGTAAAAAGGTTGCTTCCATCCCCAAAAAGGTGACATTGATCTTAGTGGCATCGGGTACAGGTACATAGAAAATGCCGGGGCGTTTATCTGTAAGGGAACCTACCAGATAACTGGGGCCGTTTTGCGCGGCTTCCCGATAGGCTTCTACACGTCTAATCTCAAATCCGTTGGCCGGTTGGATATCGAAGTAATCTTTTAAATGAGGTTGTATTTTCAGATAAATGTTTCTGTATGTTTCCAGCACTTGTTCGGGCGTAGTAAATGGCATAAATTGCTTACTGGTCCTAAGGTGTTTAAAGAATGCTTGTAGGCTCCCTTTAAACCCGACCTTGTTTTTCAGTGCATTCATCTGTTTTGTAATACGGTTCACCTCATTTATCCCGGTCTGGTAGATCTCTTCAGGTGGCGTGTTTAGTGTGGTGAATTGACGTATGTAAATTTTATACATTTCTTTGCCACCAGTAATGGCAAAGAGCCCTGGTATTGTCTGGGCTTTCGGCAGATATTCATTTTTTAGAAATACTGCAAATTTTCGGTAGGAGACTAATAACTTTTGATCGATAATTCGTTCAAATTCTTCTTTGATCTGTTGCTTTTGCTGCTTGGTGAAATTATCAGGCAACGCTCTGATAGGGTTGTAAAAAATGTTTTTTGAATGGTCCTGATTTCCAAGATCTTCCATTTGGGGAATCATTTTCTCTACCAGAGCCCTGGGCAAAACAATACCTGTTTCCATGCCCTTTTGCATATTGTTGACAGCTGTATCCATCCACTGTAAGAATGCTGTAACCCGTTTTAGCCACTTTGAATAATCCTCAGGCGTATTGAAAGGCTGACCAGCTGCTCCTGAACCTAATTGGCCCATCAACAGCGGAATGCAGAAAAATTGGTTGACGGGCAGATATTCGAAGTGGTATTTGCTTTTGGCCAGATCAACACGGATGAGTTCTGTAAGATTACCATAGGAAATTTTATCGGTCGTATTAAATTGGCGGATGTCGAACTGTTTTAGCTGCCGGAGGATTTTGCGCTCATAGCTATATTTTTTTTCCAGAAAAGCTGCTGAAATATCATTTGGCAACTGATCATCAAATCGGTGATCGCCACTAAGTGTTGCGGTCAGTGGATCAAAAACCATACTTTGTTGATAATAGGATTCCAATATTGCATGAAATGCTACTGTATCATTTTTAAGGTTGAGATTTGCCTGACCATATGTCTGGTTGGACCGCAAGGTCATTAATACTGGGATGAACAGTAAGGTAATTAATGGACGTTTTTTCATAGAATTGTTTAAGTCAAATCATGTATGTTTCCGGGTCCACCTGTTTTTAAGGGAACAGGCAGAACAGAGCGCAAAAATGGACAAGAAATGCCAATAAAAATTGTATGAAATTAGCGTTTGGTAATGGATGATTCCCTTTAAAGGGCCTTATATTGTTTAGGTAAAAATCCTGTTATCCGGTGGAAAGTTTTGGTAAAATGAGCCTGGTCACAAAACTCACATAAATAGGCGATTTCGGTCAACGTATATTTTCCCTGACGGATTAAAGGCAAAGCGCGCTCTATTTTTATCCTGCGACGATACTCGCCAAGTGTACAACCGAAGTATTTTGAGAAGTACTTGGATAAGGTGACAGGGTGAATGTCCAGGAGTTTTGATATTTCTTGTAAAGAAACGGGCTGATTCCAGGTGTCATACAGCAAAGGCCTGATTTTCTTTGCCCAGCCGGGAAAAAAACTAATATTATCTGCCGCATGAGTGATTAGTTCAACGGTAAGTTGATTGATCGACAACGTACTCTGGTCATCCTGTAACCAATGTTCCCGTAGAATTTTTACAAGTCCCGATGCGTTTAATTGCAAATTTTCGGAGAACATGAGTGTTTCAGGGGGTATGTTTAACTGGTATTTTTCGAAAAAGCCGCTTCCTAATTCAACATTAAAGATCCTCGTTTGAACCCTGTATTGAATATTTTGGTGGGCGATACCAGGATAATAATAAAATCCTTCACCAGGTTGCTGAATCTTAGTATTGTTTTCATTAATTTCCTGGCTTCCGCCATAAAGGATGTGGGAGAAATGCGGGTTTTGGTGATAGTGCCAGTCTGAACTGTATCCCATGGGATATAGGGTCTCGCTGGCAATAATATGGTCATAATGCCTGGCCAGTATATTATGGCCTATATAACAGCCTTTATCCATGGCAATAACTTCCATTGCACCAGGCTTTCCCTTTAACAACATTTAATTGTCGGTAAATTTATAACCAACGCCCCGTACAGAGTGAAAATAGCTGGGATTGCGGCTGTCTTTTTCAAAGTATTTTCTGAAGTTCAAAATAAAATTATCGATGGTTCTGGTAGCCGGAAATACGTTATAGCCCCAGACAACCTGTAGGATTTTTTCCCGGGGTACTACTTCATTTTTGTTTTCAAAAAGCAACTTAAGCAGCATGGTTTCTTTCTTACTGAGTTCAATGGTCTTCCCATCCCAGGTAGTGGCCTGCTGCGCATTAAAAAATATCTGGTTATCACCGAAGATAAAAGAATCGCTGATCGATTCCTTATCCTGCAACTTCTTGTTTTTTTCTATGAGTTTATATACTCTTAGTAAGAGCTCCTCCAGATCAAAGGGCTTTGTCAGATAATCATCGGCCCCTTTCTTCAATCCTGTTACTTTGTCTTGTGTTGTGTTTTTAGCGCTAAGAATTAATATAGGAGTCTCTATATTCTGGATCCGGATGCGTTCAGTGGCACTGATGCCGTCCAGCTCGGGAAGCATGACATCCATAATAATCAAGTCGAAATACTCATTTTCCACCGCTTTTAAAGCCTTATTACCATCAAAGGCAGAAGTAACACTATAGCCTTCTAGTTCAAGGTTAAGCTTTAAGGTGTCATGTAAATTCTCTTCATCTTCAACTAATAATATATTTCCGCTATTTGCTGTTGTCATGTGCGTGTCTAATGTTTTAGTAATGGAAACTGTATCGTAAAGATAGCACCATTTGGCTGATTATCCGCTAACTGAATCAATCCTCCGTGTTCCTTGGTAATCCTTTTACATAAATAAAGTCCGAGTCCGGTGCCCTTTGTTGTACGGGTGGATTCATTGCCGGCTCTGTAGAATTTATCAAAAATTCTGGCCTTTTCAGTTGTGGGAATGCCAGGACCCTGATCTGCAATATGCAAAGCGGCGTATTTACCTTTCAGATTTTCCAAAGTAGCGGTAATAGGTGTAAGACCGGGCGCATATTTCACTGCGTTTTCCAGCAGGTTACTGATGAGTAGTTCCAGCAACAACTGCTCACCTTTAATCCATAGTTCAGGGGTTAAGTTCAGACTGAATTCTCTTTGGGGATAACGCAGTTTAAACTGTGATATCTGATCCTGAAGAATATTTGATAAATTGAGTTCTTTTGCACTCAATGCATGTTGGCCACTTTCCAGCTGGGCGGTGGTCAGTATATTGCTGGTCAGTGTATTCAGCCTTTTGGTTTCGCTGAGGGTATTTTCCAGCAGTTTACGCTGCTGTTCTAAGCTAAGGTCTCGCTTCAGCAGAGTCTCCAGATTGAGTCTGGAAACCGCGATGGGCGTTTTGAGCTCATGCGTTATAGCCATCATGAAGTTTTGCTGTTGGTCGGCCTGCTTGAATCCCTGACGTATGGTCCTATATACATAAGCCGCACCCACCATAATTAAAAACAGAAAGGTCAGCCCCTCTCCCACGTATTGCAGGGATTTACGGTGTCGGGCATCCTGCAAGGCCAAAACTTTGTCCTGATATTGGTAATCGTCTGTCCTTAGTTGTTCATACCTGTAAAAAAACATTTGTTTGTTCTGGGCTTCCAAAGAAATAAACCACCATACCAGTGCAGAGACAATATAGAGCAGCAAAAACCAATAGGTAAATGAAATAAAATAGAACTTATGTTTTTTCATGTGTAATAAGGGCTTAATTTTGCCCCTCAGACGGACCCTAAAATTGAATTTACAGGGCAATTTAGCCAAAATTAAGTAGGTTTGTTTTAAAATTTATCAGAATATGCTTCTTTCAATGACAGGCTATGGCCGCTGGGAACAATTAATCGGAGACAAAACCTTTTTAGTGGAGATTAAATCTCTGAATGGCAAGCAGTATGATATCCGGTTGAACCTGCCCGTTTTGTTGAAGCCTTTTGAGTTCAAAATCCGCAATCTGATTGCAGATCAACTAATACGCGGCAGTGTTGAATGTACCGTGACCATTAAACAAAACGGTGCCGGAAAATCAGTCGCCTTAAATGCTGATCTGGCCAAACATTTTTATATTTCTGTTGAAAGGTTGGCCAGAGAATTGAATGCGTCAACAGAGCACCTGCTGGGTGCTGTTTTAAAATTGCCGGAAGTTATCTCCAATTCCACGGAAGTGCTGACGGAGGAAGAATATCTGGATTTTGAAGGAATCCTGCAAAATGCGCTGGACGGAATTGTCAAACACAGAGAGGATGAAGGCGCTGCCTTGGAGAAAGATTTATTGCTCAGGATCAATAACATTGAATCTTTTCAGCCCCAGATTGCAGAAAAAGAAGTGAATCGCCGGGTCAAAATTAAAGAACACCTGACCAAAATACTGGAAGACCATGTTGGCAAGGATTCTTATGATGCCAACCGACTGGAACAGGAACTGGTCTATTATATAGAAAAAATTGATATCAGTGAGGAACAGGTTCGATTAAAGACACACTGTGCCTATTTTAAGGAGATTTTAAACGAACCGGGTAAATCCAAAGGGAAAAAACTGGGTTTCGTGCTCCAGGAAATTGGTCGTGAGATTAATACAACCGGTTCTAAAGCCTATGATCTGGATATCCAACGCTTTGTGGTACAAATGAAAGATGAGCTGGAAAAAGCCAAGGAGCAGATTTTAAATGTATTGTAATGCCGGTTTTGCGTGTCCGGATCTACGATAGGTCCACACCCCCTTTATCATGAAATACCCTTAAGTAATAATCAACATCTGATATGCATCGTCCTTATATTTATATACCAGTCAGACTGAATCATTGGCTTAGGCAGTATGGCTGCCTCTTGGCTGTGTCAGTTATGCTGGTCATGGGTCAGGGATGTTCCGATCAGCTAACCAGACAGGAGAAGCTCGCAAATCTGCCCGACCAGCTATGGCCCCAAAGGCTGCAGCCATGGATTCATATGCAAATTCAGGATTCTACCATTGCTTACCGGCTCTATGCGGTAATACGCCATACGGAGGCTTTTAAATATGATAATCTGCTGCTGCGTTACGGTTATATTGCTCCGGGAGACAGTGCCGTATACCATGAAGTAAATCTTCCACTGGCTAAAAATGATCAGTGGTTGGGTGATACTTTAGGCTCAATCATTGAAACCAGGGTCAGACTGAATAGGGCACCCCAGAAAATGCCTGTCGGAGACAATGGATTTGTCTTACAACACATGATGCCCGATGAACCGTTGGTGGGTATTTTACAAATAGGGATTCGTCTGGAAGCGGTCTCTTTGCCAGAAAATGGAACTGTCGCAGGCAGAACCGCGCTCCCGGATACGGATAGTACCGGTGGCGGGCATAGATCCGATACCCTTA
>Ga0164242_10002856_pt1 | contig 19889 bp, 17 predicted proteins | sample OricomgcompostMG_FD_108783 | JGI IMG/M metagenome (GOLD analysis project Ga0164242, IMG submission 108783) | Miracle-Growth compost microbial communities from Emeryville, California, USA - Original compost - Miracle growth compost (MG) ... | reverse complement strand
GCCAAGAAAATCGCGCTCGATCACGGCGGCGATCTGACGCTTTTAGACAACGATCCGCAACGAGGGGTCACCTTTCAGATCGAGCTACCGCACCTAGTCCGAAGGGAACAGAAGGCATGAAGACTCTGCTCATAGTCGACGACGATGCCGCGATTCGCGGCGCCGTCAAGCTGGCGCTGCTCGGCGAGGGATACGAAATCCTCGAAGCAGCTACCGTCACCGAGGCCGAGGAGACGCTGCGGTTAGGGGTTGTCGACTGCCTGCTAATTGACGTGCATTTTGGCGGCGGCGAAACTTGCCACGCGTTGCTGAAGCGACTTACCGAAGCGTCGATCTTGCCGCCGACCGTCGTACTCTCCGGCGCGGCGACGGCCAAGGAAGCGGCCGATGCCATCCGTTTCGGCGCCTATGACTATATCGAGAAGCCGCCCAGCGCGGAGCGCCTACGCGTCGCTTTGAAGCGTTGCCTCGAGCACGCCGAATTACGCCAGGCCTACGAACAGATAACGCGCGGCCCTGATCACGGAACACAGCTGTTAGGCACGTCCCCGCCAATACTGCAGGTCAAGCGTCTCGTCGAGCAGTTTGGTCCCAAAGACGTGAAAGTCCTGATAACGGGCGCGACTGGTACTGGCAAGGAAGTCGCCGCTCATGCCCTATGGCGCGTCTCTCCCCGCCGCAGCAAGCCATTCATTGTCGTCAATTGTGCGGCCGTACCTGAAAACCTTATCGAAAGCGAGCTCTTCGGTCACCGAAAAGGCTCATTCACCGGCGCGACCGCCAATCAGATGGGCAAGATCGAGATGGCTGCCGGCGGCACGCTTTTCCTCGACGAAATCGGCGAGCTCACGCCTGCGGCGCAATCGAAGTTGCTGCGTTTTCTCGAGACCGGCGAGATCCAACCAGTGGGCGCGGCACAAACCAAGAGTTGCGATGTGCGCCTCATTGCGGCGACGTCACGCGACCTTGAACGGGAGGTCAAGCGCGGACGCTTCCGGGAGGACCTCTATTATCGCCTCAATGTCGCCCGTATTGAGCTGTCGCCACTCGCCGCTCGCAGCAGCGATGTTGTGCCGTTGTTCCACCATTTTCTCGAGCGCTTCTCGCGCAAGTACGGCGATCCCGTGAAACACGTCGAGGCCGGCGCCGCTGAAGTGCTTACAGGCCATGGCTGGCCCGGCAACGTCCGCGAGTTACGCAACATCGCTGAACGCGCCTCGCTGCTTCCCGGCGAGACTTTGACGGCGACAGACGCACAGGCCCTGGTAGGCGGTCCAAGCGCAGTAGAGCGCGGCCGCGACAGGGGGTTCGGAAGTGCCTCGCTGGACGAGTTACCGTTCGGCTTGACCGATATCGTCCCCTTTCGCGATTTCAAGCGTCTGGCCGAGGCCCGCTACATTGCCCTCGCTCTCGCCGCCGCAAACGGCTCCGTCGCCCGTGCGGCTGAGCAGCTCAAGTTAGACCGCACTTATCTGCACCAGAAGATCAACCAACTGGGTCTCAAGGGCGAGCGCAACGAGTGATTGGGCGGTAGGATAAGTCCGCGCTCCCTCTCCGCATATCCAGATATCCGGCGCTCGTAACCTAAAATGGAGCCGCGCACCGACTCACTCGCTAGACCGGGAGCAGGCAATCCCGCCATGCCCGAGGCCTTGCCCGTGTCCGTCAAATGAATGACACCCTCCTTTCTCCGTAGCCGTTCGGCATCGACTTCCCTCCCTCCTGGTCAAAATTATCCTCAAGCTCCCGGCTAAACATACCGACGATGAGCCTGACCCTGGAGACCATCTATTTAAAGAGACCAATTATGCGCCGGACCCTGACATTGACTCTCGGATTGCTGCTACCGCTCGCCACCAACGCCTGCAAAACCGCGAATGTCGCAGGCTCGACGAGTGTCGTTAAAGAGGCAGGTGAGAGCACCGGCGCCAGTTGCTCATGCAGCGACCTCGCCTGTTGGCAAAGCAAGAGCAACGAAGCCGCCGTCAAGCAACTCGAGTGCGCCAAGGATGCCGTGACTGCGGCGGCGACCCTGTCTACAGGCGGCCTGGCCACCGCCGTAATAATCGGTAGCAATCTCATCGATATCGGCCATGCCCTCAGTGACGAAAATGTCGCGGCTTTGTTCGCCGGTAGCGCCGATGCCGGTGCGAATGTGCTCAAAGCTTTCGGAACCGAGGGTAAGCCGCTCGTCGAATGCGTGGACTCCAGCTTCGAAACCGTCGCTAACGTCGCGGCAATTATCGACACGATGCGAGATTACGACCCCAAAAACGCCGAAGGCCTCACGGACGTCGTGACCGCGATCAGTCACGGCTCGGAGGCGACCCACCGCTTCGCCAGCGTGATGCTGGACTGCTTAAATTCTGTCAAAGTCATCAATGACAACCCGGCAATCACCGACTTCAAAAAATTCATCGAAGCTTGGTCGAACATCCTGAACAACATCAACGCGGCGGTCGCGGTCGTCAACTGTGGCGCCAAGATCACCGCCGGCGGCATGGTGCTCATCCAAAACACTCAATGCCTCGCCCAAGACCTCAAAAACCTCGAAGATAGCCGCGTGGCAGTCACTCGTGCCCTTGCTTTCGACGGTTCCCGCGCCTTCAACAATGCCCGCCTCACGGGCTGCGGCTGTATCAACACCCACTGGTGGCAAAGCGCCCAGACCGAGCTTGAGAACTGCAAAAGTTGCTGTGACGGCTCGGTCGGTGCCGTAATGCCCGCCACGGAACCGCATAAACGCAACCTTTGGACCGTCCAGTGCCAGCTATCGTGCAACATCGCTTTCACCAACGGTACCTTTGTCGATTACATGGATACGCGTAACTGCGACGAAGTGCGCCGCAAGGCACAGACAGACCCGACCTGGGCGCTCTACCGCGACATCGACCTGCTGGACAAGAACTCCAGCGTGCCAGCCAAGCAGCAGGCCGAGACCGAACGCGCCCAGCTGCTGGACGCTTTGCAGCAGCTCAAGGACAACTTCGGCCAAGTAGACAATGCCTGTCCGGGCCAAGAGCCGGCGAGCGGCTTCCTAACCCGCGGTAAACTCGCCTGCTGCGCCCAAAAAGCGCAAGGTCCGCTCAAAGATGCTTGCACGCTATTCGGCGTCTCTTATGCCGGCAGCAACGCGGTCCCATACTATTGGGGTCTTCTCGATACCGCTGACTCAGAAGCCGCCGACAACCGTGTGGGAGTGCCAGCCATCAACGCCTTTACTCAAGAAGTCACACTCTACCAGGACGAGTCCGAAGCCCGGTGATAGACGGCAACTCCCGAGCGTCAGGGCCCGCGGCGTGGGCCCTACAGATCCGGGTGCAGACCGACCATCCGCGTCCGACCAACGACCGACGGCTCCCTGTCAACGGTGCGCCACCTTTGGATCTATGCTCCAAAGATTGGCTTTAAGCTCGACCGGGTAGTTGACACCATCTAACTGGTGCGGCACGAGCGTCGTCGGTACGACTTGAACCGCGGTCCGGTTGTAAAGCGGCAGCTGCGGCAAATCAGCCAGATACGCGGCTATCACGCGGTGAATAAGCGCCGCGCGCTTTTTTCCGTCAAGCTCGCCGGCCGCCCTGTGCAAGAGGTCGTCGACTTTAGCATTGCTCCACGCCGCGTAGTTGGACCCCGCGTAGGCGTTGCGCGCCGTCGGGATCTGGCTCGAAGCATACAGGTCGTATTCAATATCGTCGGGCGACGCGAGCGTGTTCGCGTACATCGCCATCTGCCCGTACTTCCTGTGGCGCAAAGACTGGCCAAAGAAAACCCGCGCCGGCTCATTCTTAAGGCGCAGATCAACACCGATCTCGCGCCAGGCTTGCTGAAGAAACACCCCCACAAGCTCGCGCATCTTGTTTTGCGCCGTGCTCCCCAAGGTCAGCGTCAGCCGCCGGTTCCCTTTTATCCGAATGCCGTCCGTCCCTTTCTTCCAACCGTCCGCCTCCAGTAACGCCTTGGCCTTGACCGGATTATAGGGATAGGCGGCACTAGCATCGACGAAGTAAGGCGACATCGGATGATACGGATGCGCGGCCGGCTGCAGCTTGCCGTCAAAGAGCGCTTGTCCCATCCGCTCACGGTCGGTCGCGAGCGTCAACGCCTGGCGCACCGCGAGATCGGCCATGACCGGATCGTCGAGATTGAAATCGATATGCTCGAAGATCAGGTCGTCGAGGAAGACCACCCGGAAGCGCCGCTTAAGACTCGAGTCCTTGTCGATCCGCTTTTGGAACACTAGCGCTTGATCAAGCGTCATGCCGACGCCGCCTACCATATCGATCGTTCCGGCCGCCAGGTTCGCCTCGAGAGCCTGCGTATTCGGGATGATCTTGAAAAGAATCTTGCGGATGGTCGCCGGTTTGCCCGCGGCGAAACGCTCGTTGCGGATCACGAGCACATGGCTGCCCGGCCTGGCCTCTAGTACCCGGTAAGGACCATCCCAGAGCCCTGGATTGGTGGGATCCGTCACATATTTGGTCTGCTTCTCATAGGCCCCCATCTCGCCCTTCGTGCGTTCGAAGATCGGGCCTTCAATGTGGCTCGGAATAGGCACGAACGACTTATCGAGCTCGCTATAGTCGTAGCGGAGCTCTTTATATTTGAGCGTAAAGCGCCGTGGGTTGTGCCCGTCGACCGTGACAGCCTCGACACCATCGAACGCCGCCGGCGCGCCTTTGGTTACAGTCGATGCCGTGCCGATTCGCCATGCCAGCCGCATATCCTCGCCGGTCACCGGTTGTCCGTCGCCCCAAACAGCGTCCGGACGGATCTCCCATGTGACCAGCAGCTTCTTTTTCCCGCCCTCCTGGACCACCCGTGCACCGCCGTTGGCGATGGTCGGAATGCTCACGCAAAGGTAACACTGCCAATGGAAGGTCTCGTTCAACGCCACGATCGGCCAAAGCGCGCTGTCGCGTACCGTCTCCGCGGCACTCATGCTGGAGATCACGGGATTCAGCGTATCCGGCTCCTGACTGAGTCCGATAGTCAGCAACGCGTTCGTCGGCGCAGCTACGACACTCCCAGACAACATCGCAGCGACGCCCAGCACCATGATGCTGGCGCACTGAAGACGACGCATGCGGACCCTCCCCCTGCACTCTGTTACGACGGCGCTATAATCTCCCACTATGCACTCGCAAGGGCTTGTCTTCAAAGGAGAAAATTGGTTTTCTTCGGCATTTCTCCACATTCATCCCCGCCATATAAGGCTAACTACCCGATCCCAAAGGATTTATGCCGAAGATCAACGTCGACTTTTACCGCGTAGCGGGCTATACCTATCATTTACGGAATGGAAGCTAGCGCCCGCACTCTGCCGCAGGAGTTTTTGTCGTGTCGATTCTCCCCAACATCGTCTTCGCGGTTCTGGCTGCCGCAGCCTTCGGGTTCTTCGCTTACAACCTCGCCCAGATCTGGGGTTGGATCCAACTCGGCAAGGGCGCCGAAACCGTCCGTACCAACCAACCGGGCGTGCGCGCCGCCGGTATGCTCAAAGGCGGCTTCCTTCAGATCAAGATGCTGAAGGATTTCTGGCCAGCCGTGATGCACTTCCTCATCTTCTACGGCTTCGTCATTGTCACGATCGGTACCGTCGAAACGCTGGTCCACGGCATCTTCACCAGCTTCAGCTTCCGCGACATCCTGGGTACGGGCGGGGTTTATGCCACTTTTCTGACGTTGCAGGATGTCGCCAATGCCGTCGTCGTCGTCGCCATCATCTGGGCTTTCGCTCGCCGCCTCATCTTCAAACCCTGGCGCCTTAGCCAGCTCGACAAGCATGCGCGCGTCGATGCCTATATCGTTCTCGGCTTCATTCTGGCACTGGTCGTCACGGCCCTCATCTACATGGGAGCTCGCACCTATGTGCTCGGCGACGCCGAAGCGACTCTACCGGCCGGCCCCTTGCCTATCGCGCACTTGGTCGGCGGCGGCCTCGGTCGCCTTTTCGGGGTCGGTACCGAGGCCGGCTGGAAGGCTTTCGGCCTCACCTTCTGGTGGATGCACGTCCTAGTGCTCTTCAGCTTCACGGCCTTCATCCCCTTCTCCAAGCACCAGCATTTCGTCTGGGTCTGGCCGAATATGTTCTTCCGCAGCCTCAAGGCGCGTGGCTACTTGCGTCCCATGGAGTTCGACGAAAACGCCGAGAGCTTCGGCGTCGGCAAGGTCGACGAGTTCTCGTGGAAGTCGCTGCTCGACGGTATGACTTGCGTCGAATGCGGTCGCTGCACCGCCGAATGTCCGGCCACCGCCACAGGCAAACCGCTCGACCCGCGCCTCATCCAAAAACACACTAAAACCGCCATGAAAGAGCTCGCTTCGGGCAAGCCTGCCGAGGAGTGGACACCGCTCCACGGGGGCATCGTCGCCGCCGACGAGCTCTGGGCGTGCACCACATGCGGCGCCTGTATGGAAGCCTGCCCGCTCTACATCGAACACATCCCGACGATCGTCGATATGCGCCGGTACCTCGCACTGACCGAAGGCGTCTTCCCCGAGGAGCTCGGCAACACCTTCCGCAGCATCGAGACCAATGGCAGCCCTTGGGCCATGGACCCCTCAACGCGCGCCGACTGGGCCAAAGGCCTGCCCGTCACGACCATGGCCGAAAAGAGCGACGTCGAGTACCTGTTCTGGGTCGGTTGCGCCGGCTCCTACGACGAACGCTACAAGAAAGTCTCGCAATCAATCGTCAAAATCATGAACGAAGCCGGCATCAGCTTCTCGATCCTCGGCACCGAGGAAACGTGCAACGGCGACACCGCTAGGCGCCTCGGCAACGAGTACCTGGCGCGGATGCAGATCGAGACCAACGTCGAGACCTTCAAACGCTATAACGTCAAGAAAGTGGTGACCGGCTGCCCCCACTGCTTCAACACGCTTAAGAACGAATACCCGGACTTTGGGGTCAACCTCGAGGTCCTCCACCACAGCGAGCTCATCTCCGATTTGACGCGGGCCGGCAAACTCAAGCCCCAATCGGTACCTGAACGCTCAGAGAGCGTCACCTATCACGACTCCTGCTACCTCGGACGCCACAATCAAGTTTATGAGAGCCCGCGCGACTCACTCACCGCCGTCCCCGGCATCAAGCTCACCGAGATGCCACGCAGCAAGGAGAAAGGCTTCTGCTGCGGCGCCGGCGGCGGCCGCATGTGGATGGAAGAGCGTATAGGCACCCGGATCAACGAAAACCGTGCCGCGGAGGCCCTCGCCACGGGAGCCAAAACCGTGGCCACGGCGTGTCCCTTCTGCATGACTATGATGTCAGACGGGGTAAAAGCCGCGGGCCAGGGCGACGCCGTCCTCGTCAAGGACGTCGCCGAAATCGTTGCTGAATCGCTCGCCCCGTCCAAGTGAGGCAAAAGAAATGGCCAGGACCGCGACGAATTCCGTACAATAGGCGCGTGAACTGATCAAAATCCTTATCGTTAAGAACGCCAACACACAGGGAGCGTGTATGCGACGTTGGATGCTTGGCCTGCCCTTGTTCCTCGCCGTGGGACTGCCGGCGACGGCTCAGGAACGGCCGTACACGACAGCGAGGCTCGGCAACGGGCTGACGGTCGTCGCCATGGAATCCCACAAAGTTCCCCTCGTCACAATCGTGCTCGCCGCCAAGGCCGGCGCGATGACCGAGACACCCGACATCAACGGGCTCACCCATTTGTGGGAGCATATGTTCTTCAAGGGCAACCGCAACCTGCCCGACCAAGAAGCCTTCAACAAGAAGATCCGCGAGCTCGGCATTGTCTACAACGGCGACACGGCCGCCGAGAAAGTGCGCTACTACTTCACCCTGCCGTCGGCGTTCCTGGACCAGGGCGTCTCGTTCATGGCCGACGCCATCCAGGCGCCGCTACTCGAGCCCAAGGAGCTCGAGAAGGAGCGACACGTCGTGCTCAACGAGTACGAGCGCGACGCTGCGCAGCCGTCGTTCGATTTCATGAATCTCGAGCGCAACATAATCTACGGCAAGCAAGAGTACTTACGAGATGCCCTCGGCCTGCGTCCGATCATCGAGTCGGCGACTCGCCAACAATTGCTCCAGATCAAAGACAAGGTGTTCGTGCCTGCCAACGTCGCCCTGTTGATCGCCGGCGACTTCAAGCCGGCGCAGCTGCAGGGACTGGTGATGAAGTACTTCGCCAATTGGCGTAGTCCCAAGGGTTGGAAAGCCGTCAAACCGCCGCATTTCCCGCCCTTCCCGCACACCACGGCGTTCGTCATGACGCGGCCCAATGTCGAGAACGCCAACATCTCGCTGACCTTTCCAGGCCCGAAGGCCCGAACCGAGCGCACCGATTCTTATGCCGCTGACATCCTCGTGAGCTTACTCGAGCAGCGGTCTGGCCGCTTCTACCGTAAGTTCGTCGATTCCGGCCTGACCTATCAAGCGGGCCTCTCCTACTACACCCAATCGCAAGCAGGCGAGACCGAGGTCTACGCCATGAGCTCGCCTAAGAACGCCGAGAAAGTGCACAAGCTGCTGCTGGACGAAGTAAAACAATGGGCCAAGCCCGGCTACTTCACCCAGACGCAGCTGGATGACGTGCACCGGAAATTGACGATCAGCCGCAAGCGCGAGGTCAACCAACCGACGGAGTACGTGAAAACCCTCGCCTTCTGGTGGGCCGTCACGGGCTTTGACTACTATGACAACTACATTCCCAACATGCGCAAAACCGGTCTCAAGGAGGTGCGGGCTTTCGTAACGAAGTACCTGTTAGGCAAGCCCCATATCGACGGCATCCTGCTGTCGCCGCAGGACGCGCAGAAAGTCGGGCTCAAGGACACCTCGAAGGCCCTCGCGGCGAAGTACCTGAGCATGTACAAGACTTCAGCCGCGGCCACACAGCGGCCGACGCCCACGCCTAAAGGCTAGAGTGAAACCCGGAGGACGACCAGAGATTCTCTGGTCCCAAGCAACGCGGAACTTAGGGGAGCGGACCTGTGTACCAGACGACCAAAAAACTCGCCGCCGCGGCGGGCATGTCCTTGATCCTGACCTGCACGTGCATCGGCACCGTAGCCTTCGCGGCCACACCGAAGCTCGTGACCGACGCATCCATCGCGCTACAGAAAAAGCTGACGACCGTCCATAAACTCAAAAACGGCATTCCCGTGATCGTGCGCGAGAACCCGGACTCCGATATCGTCCAGGTCGACGTGACTTTCGACGGCGGTTTGAAGGATCTCCCCCCCGGCCAGAAAGCGCTGAACCAATGGCTTTGGAGCGTATTGCCGCTCGGCGCCAAGGGCTACCCCAAAGCCAAAGTATTCAATCTCAGTGAGAAGTACGGCTTCGAGCTCGGCTGCAGCGGTGGCATCGAGATGTCATCTTGCGGCCTTGGCACATTAAACGAGTACTGGAAGGAAGGCCTGCCGCTGCTGGCGGCGCTCATAGAACAGCCGACTTTTGCCGACGCCGACGTGAAGCTCACCAAAGAGCGCCTGGAAGCCCAGTTGCACGCCGTTCCGAGCGATCCGGGCGCATACATCAACGAAGTGATCAACAAGGTCTTCTACCCCGCCGGGCACCCCTACAGGCTGAACCACGACGAGGCTCTGAAGGAGCTGAGCGGTCTCAAGCGCGCCGATTTGGTGGCCTATCACAAGCAGGTGCTGAACGCGACCGGCATGGCTATCGTTGTCGTCAGCTCGATGCCCCCTGCTAAGATCGTCGCCGATCTCGACCAAGCTTTCGGCGCCATACCGAAGATCAAGCGTGAGGGCGTGACCGTCGAAGCCCCACACTTCGTAGCCGACCACGCTTATTCCTTCAACGACCGCACCCTACCGACAGCCTATATCAGCATCAAGCTCAACGCGCCGTCTATCACCAGCAAAGATGCCGTCGCAACGCGGCTGCTCTACGAGGTCTTGAGCGAAACTCTCGAAAACGAGATCCGCACCAAACGCTCGCTCTCCTATGCCGTGAGTTCGTTCGTGATCCAATACTCTGTCGGCATCGGCGTCATCAGCGTCTCGACCTCGCATCCCAAAGAGACGCTCGCGGTCATAGGCGACGTCTTGCAAAAGGTCAAGAAAGCCACCTATACCAACGAAGAGCTCGCCGCCTACAAGCACGTCTTCGCGACCAGCTATTACCTGACGCAAGAGACGAACGCCTCCCTCGCCGCCGCGCTAGCCCAGGCCCACCACTTCTACGGCGATGCGAACGAGTACTACGAAATGCCGCGCCGTCTCGACGCGGTCACACCGGTCGACATCAAGCGCCTGGCTGACGAGCAGTTCGCGAACCTCCGGATCGGCGTGATCGACGGTCGCAAGGACTTCGAAGACAAATGGGCCTTGGACCTGATCAAGAAGAACATCCGTCCGGTCATCAGCAACAAAGACGAGACGCGGAAGTCGCACTGAGCTGTCGCCCTAAAGGCAAAAGGCTAGGGCGGGGGCATCTCCCCCGCCCTTTTCTTTGCCCTGCGGCCCACACGTCTGTCTCCGAAATGCACCAAGTGATTCATCGCGAGGACGGTGACCGAGGAGCGAGCAGCCAGCGAACGCGGCTCAGTCGATCGCTTGCGGGAAGCTGACTTCCTTGCAGAGGATAAAATCGCTGACGGACTTGCCGTTACCGAGATCGAGCACGACCTGGACGGCCGTAGTCGTCATGTGCTCCTCGCCGAGGCTCGGGTTGCTGGCGACGACCGCTTCGAGCTGGCGCGTGGTGCCCGGGACCTCTTTAACAGACGCCTGGTCGAGCTTCTGGTCGCCGTAGGTCCAAGTGACCGGATTGGCCCCCCAGATCTCCGTCTCGGTGCGCTTGATCATGCCGTCCGAGCTCGCGCAGGTGGTGGTACCGATACTAGCGAAGGCGGGAACCGCCAAGGTCGCGGCGAGACCGGTGATCAGAACAGACAGGACTGACTTAGCAATGGGGCGCATGACTTTATCCTCCGTGCTCGGTGTTGCCTCTCGTCTAGCGGCCGGCATCACCCCACCTGGGGTCATGCTCACGCCGGAGATAACACCTGCCCCCCTTTATGCAAAGACTTGGCCGGCCAGTTGAATTTTTGCCAAACCACTCCAAGAGCACCGCAGATCGAAGCCGACCCCTGCTCTAAGGGAAAAAGCCTTGTAACCACGTCGTCTCGGCGAGCAACTTCTGTCCTTTCCAACTCGGATGATAGAAGTCGATAGCCGACAGATGCTCGGCCGAAAACTTCACGAAGGGCACGTTGTCGCCAAACCGCACGTTGGCGGGATAGATCAAGGCGAGATCACGCAGGACCTCATTGGCACGTTCCCAACGCTCGAGATAATTCGCCCTTAGCGAATCGAGAAGTACCTGCGGGATCTTTGCGAGAAAGACCGAGGCCACCGGCATGGAAAAGCCCCCCTGCTGCTGTCGTAAAGCCAACTCGAGCACACGGGACTGGTTCGGAATGCCGGCGAGAAAGATCATCACCCGAGGGTTACACCGGATGAGCGTCTCGATGCAGTTTTTGACATCCAGGCGAAAACGCTCCAAGAGCGTCCCGTATTCGCCGACAAACAACCAGCGCGCGAGATCGTTGCCACCCACAAGCATGGTCGCGTAATCGGGTGCCGCGCCCGCCAGCCGCGCGACCTGACCAGACAAGGACTCGGCCCGGGCTCCCGAAACCGCGAGATTAAGGCCCTCGACAGTGCGTTGGGGAAAGATCCGCGCGAGGCGCTGGACGTGGCTGACGACGCGACCGTCATTGGCGTGACCTGTAGCCCAGCTGAGCGCTAGGTTCTCAGCGCGCTCACAGGCATTGTGTGCCGTCGTAAGCGAATCGCCAAATGCGGCGACGAGCATACGTGACTTGGACAGGGACACAGCATTGTTCATGAGACCACTCTGGCATTGGAAAGCATTACTGTTATGATAGTTTAGCGGCGAGTCGTGGTTTTAGCGCGACCTAGCTAAGCAATTCTTAAGTCGCCCCAGGAGCCTCAGGAGTCCAGCCATCTCAGCCAAACGCCCCGTCCATCCGTCCGAGCCATTCTGGCGCCGGAAAAAGCTTGCCGAAATGTCCCGCCCGGAATGGGAATCGTTATGTGACGGTTGCGGGCGCTGCTGCCTCAACAAGTACGAAGACGATGAAGGCAGCATCCACTACACCGATGTCGCATGCAAGCTGCTCAACCGTGAGAGTTGTCACTGCTCCAATTACAAAGGCCGCACACGCCTCGTCAAAGACTGCATCGTCCTGACGCCGAAGATCATGCCAGAAATGAACTGCCTCCCGCCCACGTGTGCTTACCGGTTGTTGCACGAAGGCCGAGACCTTCCCTGGTGGCATCCACTCCTTACCGGTGACCCAACCAGCGTGCATACGGCCGGCATCTCGGTAAAAGGCCGCTGTGTTTCTGAGGAAACCTTGACGGAAGATGAGATCGAACGTCGCCTCGTCAAGTGGCCACAAAGCCGCCGCGCCCGCCGCCCCTCATAATTTAGCCGCTGCTACGACGATTTATAAAGACAGCGTTAGGCACACGTAAAAACACGCCTTGTAGTCCGGCAAAGACTGCAAAGCGCTTGTCCTCACATGTCACCGACCATAAGACCAACTTCAGGATATACGTTACCGCGAAGTTCGACGTCTCCTTAAGATCTCGGGAGGTACATCATGCGTTCGCTCTCCGGCCTGACCAAGGACACCAGGCTTTGCTTCCTCGCGTGCGGAGCCCTGCTACTCGCCACCTACGGTTGTGGTCGCAGTCCTCCCGACCTCGCCCACGTCAAGGCACAAGACAACCGCAACATGCTGCTCGTCGTCATGGGCGGTAACAACAGTTGCCATCAGGATGCTCAAGGACGCGCATCATCCCCCTACGGACTCAACATGTATGCGCCGTTCTCTCACCTGGTTGATGAACTAAAATCGACTGAGGGACGCAGCCTCGACTTCGTGCTGACTTGTCACAACGACGACGCCGTCGTCCACACCGTGACATCGGACGACCCACAGCACCTCGTGGACATGGACCTAGACCAAGTTGCACCACGCATTGAGGCTTTCGCCCAAACGCGCCAAGACGCGCATATCTTCATCGCCGGTCACTCTTATGGCGGCTGGCTCGCGATGAAAGTCGTCCTGGCGCTCGACCATAGGATAAAGGTCGACGACCTCTATACCATCGACCCTATCAGCCGGGTCGACTGTAGCCCGTCCAAGCCGTTCGGCTGCCAATCGGCGCCGACCGACATCACCGCCGACGGGCGCCAGGCCTTGGTCGACTGGACAGGCCGCTGGACCAACTTCTGGGAAGTGCGCACGTTCTATCTGCACTCCGCAGCGATTCACGAAGCCGACGAGAACGTCGAAGAGTTCACGACCCATTTCGACATCGACACGAGTGCCGACGTCTGGACACACATATCGCAAGCAGTGAAAGCCGACGCTCTGACCATCGCGAGCCGTTAAGGGTCTGTCCAGAAGGGAAAGACGGGCTCAAAGAGCCTGCACATCCTTGATCGTCTGCTTAAGGTCTTCGGTATGGAGAAGCTTGGGACCTTTCGGCAGAATGCGGCGGGCGAGGCCAAACAGCACCTTGCCCGGCCCCATCTCGACATAAGTATCGCAGCCGAGCTGCTGGTGCGCCGTCTCCATCGACTGCGTCCAGAGCACAGGGCTATTGATCTGCTGGATCAGAAAAGCCGGGCCGTAGTCGGGCTCGAGCTTACCGGTCAGGTTGGCGATGACCCGCGCGTCATTATGCACGAATGCCGTGTCCTCGAGTAGAGGCGTCATGGCTTCGCGTGCCGGCTGCATCAGCGTCGAGTGAAAAGGTGCACTCACAGGTAACATCACTGATCTCTGGCCGGCCGCTTCGAGCTCCTGCACCAGATCTTCGACGGCACCTTTGTGCCCGGCGACCACAAGCTGCTGAGGCGAGTTGTAGTTGGCGATCTCGACCACGCGTCCGGGCTCGCTAATCTTGGTACAACGTTGCCTAAGGTCATCAGCGGGCACGTTCATCACGGCCGCCATCGCCCCGACTCCCGCTGGCACGGCCTCCTGCATCGCTTCGCCACGCCGCCGAACCAGCAACGCCGCGCGGCCGAGGCCGATCTTGCCGGCCGCAACCAATGCAGAATACTCACCGAGGCTGTGCCCCGCAAAGGCTGCCGGCTCGAGACCGGTCTCGCCTTGGAGCACGCGCCAAACGGCGACGCTGAGCGTCAGGATGCTGGGCTGAGTGTTCGCCGTTAGCCGTAGCTCGTCTTCGGGACCATCGAGGCACAGCTTGCGGATATTGAGCCGCGTGCTGTCCTCAGCCTCCTCGAAGACAACCTTGGCCAAAGGAAACTCGCTCAGAACGTCCCGACCCATGCCCACATACTGGGCGCCTTGGCCGGGGAACATCGCCAGCACCTTGGCCATTTATCCCTCGACGTTGAAGTCTTCGCCGCCGGCCCAGTCGGACTTGGCCTTCTTGCCTTCGGCCACGACCTTACCGCCGTAGTTGCCGCAGCTCCTGCACACCGTGTGCGGCAGCTTCGCCTCGCCACACGAGGGGCAGTAGGCCACGCCTTGGGCCTTTAGCGCATGGTGGGAGCGGCGCATGTCGCGCTTGGAGGCGGAAACTCGAAACTTTGGGACTGCCATCGTCCTACTCCGAAAAAAGAAAAAATACGTCCAACTAGAACGGCGACACCTAGCTGATTCCGTCGCCGGTACCAGGGCTTTGCCAAAATGGAACGTACCTAATAGCGTTTATCCACAGGAAACGCAAGACTTCCGCAGGGCCCCCTCCCCCACGAATAACGGACCCTGCAGGCGCTTTGGGGAGGCTAGACCCCGCCTTGTCCCGCGAAGGTGAGCCAACGGCCGAAACGCTCCTCCCAGAGGGCCGCCTGCGCCCCGCTCGGCGCGACAGCCACCCCTGGCTCGAGCCCCCAGCGTCGCGACGCCTCGTGCCAGCCCGGCGCGAGCCCCAGGGCGACACCGGCGGTCACGGCAGCCCCCGCCGTCCCGCTGCTTAAGGAGGGCAAGCTCCGCACCCGGCAACCGAGGGCATTTGCCAACCAGGCAGGCAGGACCGGGTTCTGCGAGCCACCACCGAGCAGAGTCACCTCATCGAAGACGACCGGCAAAGCGGCCCGCCCCCTCTTAAGATCGAACAGTACCCCCTCCAGCCCGCTCGCCGCGAGGTCGTGCGCCGACGTCTTGGCTGTAAGCCCCGTCCAGGCGCCCGTCGCCGCCGCATCGGCGAGGCTACCGGCAAGGTAGGGCCTGAAGAGCGGCGTCTCGGCCGTCAGACTGCCGATCTCTAACGCCTGCACCCCTTCGCCCAGAACGCCACCGAGCCAGCTCCAGACGCCGCCACCGTAAGGCAGACCGACCTCGGCCTGGACGAGGCCAGGCACATTGGCGGGGGTAAGATAAACACCTGGAGGTCGCGAGGCTGCCGGCAGCAGCGTACCGAGGCTCACCGCCGTGCCCCAGCTCACCACCCCGCGGCCCGGCTCGACGGCCCCCGCTCCGACGAGCTCACAGTTCTTGTCGCCGCCAGCGATGATAAACGGCAGCCCAGAAGGTAGTCCCAACTCACGGGCCCAGCGACCGTTGGCGCCTGCGCCGATAGCCAGTACCTGTCCCGGCGCGACCTCACGGCTCACCCGGGGCGAAAGCGCGGTCGCCGCCGGGCCGGCGAGGCGCCAAGCGCTCGTCTCAGGTGGCGACGTTTGCGCCGTGTCCACAGCCTCGCCTGTGAGCTGCCACGTCAGCCAGCTCATGAGCGACCAAAGGTGCGCCGTCCGCTCCACCCTTTCGGGCTCGTGCTCTTGGAGCCACTGCCAGCGGCCGCTGCCTGGCGCCGCCCCCGATCGTCGATCGAGCCACGAGAGCATGGCGCCTACGGGTTGGCCGTCTAGGTCGACCGGCATCAGCGTCCCCCGCTGCGTCGTTAGCGCCAGGCCTGCCCAGGTCCCAGGTGCCGCCTGAGCTGCCAGCTGAAGAAGCACCCGCTCCACGGCTTCCCGCAGATTCGCTGGATCCTGCTCGGCACGGACTCCCGCCAGCCGCACGGGAGCCAGCTCCGCTGCAGCCGTAACACCGACGGTTCCGCGTTCGCCGCGCGTCCCGTACAGCGCGCCTTTAACCCAACTCGTACCGACATCAACAGCCGCGATCAGGTTCTCTTTACTCCCAGTGTCCATACGGCGTTCCTGCCTTCCCAAAACTCAAAACCGATACATCCGGTTGGCAAACGCCGTAGGCTGCGCTGCCTCGAGAAAAGCCGTCACTAACCGCTCCACCTCTGCCCGTGCCCGCACCAACGAACGCTTCAACGCGTCTGGCGCGAGCGCCCCCTGGGGAGCACCGATTGGCAACGAATATTTGTGGCCGATCACGAGCGCTGCCGTCGGGATCTCGAGCTCGTTGGCGAGAACCACCTCAGGTCCTAGCGTCATCGAGTTGACTTGCGCGCCTTGCTGGGCGAGCCAGCGGTTCTCGGTCGCCGTCTTGGTCCGCGGCCCGCCGACATATGCGAAAACGACGCGCCTCAGTTCCTGGCCCGCAAGGTGGTCGAGCTGTAAAGATAGAGCGCGTGCGAACAGCCCCTCCTCGATCACCAAATGCCCTTGTAAGGCGACAGGACGCGTAAACATCGTACAAGCCGAGCCGTCCGGCAAGCGGTTGTCTGGCATGAAGAGATCCGCCACTACAAGCGGCGTAAATAGCGGCACACTCGGATCGACGACACCGACCGAGCTGGTAACTAGCAGCGCCTCGCAGCCAACCTGGCGCAAAGCTGCGGCATGCGCGCGATAAGGAATTTGGTTCGGCAGGAAAGCATGAGGCATACCGTGACGAAAGAGCACGTAGGCCTCACGGGGCGCGCCGCGGTAGCGGTAGAGTCGCACGGTCTCCCCGGAAGCCGGCACATCCACAGGCTCGAGCACATGCTCAGCGAGTTCCGGCTGGTCGAACGAGCTACCCAAAATAACGGCTACAGACATCCATTTGCTCCCGCCCATGCCGGCGCGCTATCCCAAAAGTGAGCCGGCCCTTCGCTACAAAAGTGCACCGAGCACGATCAAAAATATACCGATGACCTCCTCGAAACCATCGATTTCGCAAGGAGATCTGCTGCACTACACGTGGCGCCTTTTTTGCACTGAAGCCCTTCGCGGCAGACGAGCGATCAAAAGCCTTTCTTCAAAAGGAAAATAAAATGATTTCTTCAGCAAACCGATTTTTCAAGCGCACGGGATTCGTAAATCGCCGAGTCTTGAAGATGGAAAAAAAAGCCATGATGCTTTGCGCCGCGGTAACCGTCATGCTGGGCGTACAAACACGCGCTTTCGCCGATGCTCAATGTCTCAGTGAAGCAACCAACCAGGAGCTGACCAATGAGATCGCGTCGCGCCTCGAAACCGCCAATGGGGGTGCGAGCGGCGCAATCGTAAGCTACTACTGCGACACCAGAGGTACGCTCCACGCATCGATCGTGGGCCCGACTGGTACGGAGGAGGAGTCGACTTTGGACAGTACGGATACAGATTACTGCCATTCCATCGCCGATTTGGTATCTTCGACACGTTCTGTCATCACACATGTCCAACTCATTGCGACTTGCTTCAATGGACGTGAAATCAGGGTAGCCATCACGCCGGCAGGCACCCACACCTTACTGCCTTATATTGAGTGGTCGGACGCCAGCGCTTGCAAAGCCGCTGTGCTGAAAATCAATCAATGACGGCATCGGTCGCTGCCAAAAAGTCAGCTATTGGACGTTGGAGATGAGGATTTTCGTCGCGCCGCCGCTGCCCCGAACGAGTCCGCTCAGGTAGACGCCGCGAGGCTTGGCGAGCAGTTTTTGTCCCCAGGCCGACTTGAAAAACACGCCTTGGACGGAGCCCGCGGGGCCAGAGAAGGTCACAGAGCAAGAACCCGTGCATCTGGCGACGGCGCTTTTATCGAAATGCATGGGGCCGAGATGGGAGATGACCTGGCCGTCGTGTAGAGCGGCCGCAGCAGTCGGTTGCCGGCCAACTGCGGCGCTCGGCTGGACTGCCGCGCGCGACGGCAGCCTACGCGCAGCGAGCTGCTGCTGCGTGTGCCTTTGCTGCTGGGCCCGCCGCTGCTTTGCCAGTCGCCTGCGCTGCTCGGCCTGCCGCTGTCGCTCCATAAGACGTTGCCGCTCGGCGGCGGCACGACGGGCATCGGCGGCCTTTGCTGCAATACGCCGCTGCTGTTCGAGACGCTGCCGACTCGCCCTGTCTCTTTGCGTGTCGGCAGGTGTCGTCGATTGTCGCGCCGGCGTCCCACTGTTTGCCCGCGGTAGCGGGCCCGCCCCCGACTCCTTCGCTGCCCCTCGACGCGGCGTCCCGCTGCGGTGGCGCGGTGCGGGCCGCAGTTTTCGCGCCCTCTTGTGCGATCGGTGGTGCGTCAACCCGGTCACTCCGTGCTCAGCCAGATGCGCGAGATGCGCACCGTGTCCCGACTTGTACAGCCAGGCCGCAAGTCCGCCAAAAGCAAGCGCGAGAACCAGGACAAAAACCAGCATCGGCGACCAGCCCATTCCCCCCACACGAGGAAGCTGATGCGCCATCAAGAACTGCTGGAACGTCAGTCGCCCTGCTGGTCGCGCGACCGGCATGATAGGATGCGCTCCTTGCCCCGCCGCTCCAGCCTTCCGACCCCGGGCTCGCGCATAGGCTTCGACGAAACGTCCGACCGGCACCCGCGCCGACGAGCCGCTGCGTGTCACATAAACGCCACGGCCGAGTACCCCTTTGAAGTAAAGCGACTGGATCTCACCGGCGGACATCGGTCCGAGCACACGGCCGCGCCCGTCTATGACATGAAAATGCTTCGGGTCACGGCGTTTTTGCACGGGTCGAGCCGGCCTGGCCGCCGCTTCCCCGGGCGACTGCGTCGGCTGGGTGCGCTGGTTGTTCCCCGCCAACTCGAGATGCCCTTGGCCAAGGACGAAATCGCCCGAGCGCACAGATGCATGCGTCGCATCGGCGAGCATCGGGATGAAGCCGTCGCCTACCGGCAATGCCGCATCACCGCCCGCCAGAGACCGCCCCTGTTCCGGCTGGCCCGTGTTGAACAGCTCGTCGACCTCGACGAGCTCTCGTCTGACGCTCGAACCCTCACGAGCGACGAGATCAAAGGGATCGATGGTGCCTTCACGCAAAGCAATGCGTATCTCTTCGGGCGTCATCGGCCCGAGAGCTTGCTTGTCTTTGAATATGAACCACCTGTCGCTCACTGCGTATCCGTCGCAACTGGAAATCGCCGCCGCCCCGCTTGGGGTTCCCCTTGCTTTATCGGACGGAACTCACCGAAATTTCACTGAAAAACTATGAAATCTGAGACTTTCTGACGCCCCCTGCAACGACAGAAGAAAAGCTCCCCTCTTGCCACCTGCTTAAGACTCTCTTGGTAAAGAGGACGACGCGCGTTGGGACTTGCGCAAAGAACGCGCCTTTGTCGTCTCCAAGCAGCCGCCTACTGCGGGCGTCGCCAAAGCCGGTTTCGCGCTTGCAAGTTGGCCGTGGAGCTATTAGTAGAAGCCGCTTGCGTCCAGGTTCACGGTGAACCCCAAACATTGCTGATAGTTAGACATGCACATTCAAATCAACGACATCAATCCCGAGCTGCACGTCAAAATTCAGGGCCTAGAACCCTGGTTGGAGCGCATCTACGTGGATTTTCCGACCGCTCCTGGCTGCGAGCGGCCTTTGCTGACGGCTGACCTCGACCTGGTCCACGAAGACTCCGGCTTGATCCGCGTCGCGGGCCTAATCGAGTACGCACCGCAATTGCGCTGCAGTCGCTGTGAGTTACCGGTCAGTTGGCCGATGCGCCTCGAGGTGGCGGCACGTTTTCTCCCCGAGCAAGTGAATGAGCCGCCCCCTCGAGGCGCAT
>Ga0164242_10002855_pt1 | contig 19893 bp, 17 predicted proteins | sample OricomgcompostMG_FD_108783 | JGI IMG/M metagenome (GOLD analysis project Ga0164242, IMG submission 108783) | Miracle-Growth compost microbial communities from Emeryville, California, USA - Original compost - Miracle growth compost (MG) ... | reverse complement strand
GGCGCGGTGCGCTACGAACCGCTGGTCGTGCAGTACTACGACGAGTTCTATCCGTCGCTGTCGCTGATGATCGCGGCGAGCGCGCTGAACCTGAAACCGGCCGACATCGACGTGCGGCTCGGCGAAGGCGTCAGCCTCGGCGGGCTCGACATTCCCACCACGCCGTCGCTGCGCATGTACACGCAGTTCTATGCCGATCGCGACGGCCGGCCGGCATTCCCGGTCGACTCCGCCTACGACGTGCTGTCCGGCAAGCTGCCGCTGGCGCGGTACAAGGACAAGATCGTGCTGGTCGGCACCACCGCGGCCGGCACCGGCGACAGCTTCGCGACACCGGTTTCGGCGTCGACCGCGCCGGTGCTGACGCTCGCGCACAGCGTCTCCAGCCTGCTGCAGGGCGATTACTTCACGCGCCCGCCGTGGGCACCGTGGGCGGAACTCGGCGTGTTCGCCGTCCTGCTGCTCTACCTCGCGTTCGTGGTGCCGCGGCTCAAGGCGACGCTGGCCGCCATCACCAGCCTGGTGTTGATCGTCGCGCTGGTCGGCACGCAGCTCGGCCTGATGATCGGCAACGGCCTGTGGCTGCCGCTGACGATCGCCGCCGTGTTCGTCGCGCTCGGCCACGCGTTCATGACGGTGAAGAAGTTCAACTTCACCGAACGGCTGAAACAGACCAGCGACGTCGAGAGCGCCGAATCGAACCGCATGCTCGGCCTCGCGTTCCAGGGCCAGGGCCAGCTCGACATGGCGTTCGAGAAATTCCGCCGCGTGCAGCCGGTCGACGACCGCCTGCTCGATCTGGTCTACAACCTCGCGCTCGATTTCGAGCGCAAGCGCCAGTTCAACAAGGCCGAGTCCGCCTACCAGTACATCGCCGGCTTCAACAAGGGATTCCGCGACGTGCCGCAGAAGCTGTCGCGCGCGAAGAAACTGTCGGAGACCGTCATCCTCGGCGGCGGCGCCTCGCAGACCGGCGGCACGCTGGTGCTCGACGCCACGCAGCAGCTCGAAAAGCCGATGCTCGGCCGCTACCAGGTCGAAAAGGAACTCGGCAAGGGCGCGATGGGCATCGTCTATATGGGTCGCGACCCGAAGATCGGCCGCCAGGTCGCGATCAAGACGATGGCGCTGTCGCAGGAATTCGAACCCGATGAACTCGCCGGCGTGAAGGAACGCTTCTTCCGCGAAGCCGAGACCGCCGGCCGCCTCGCGCATCCGCATATCGTCGCGATCTACGACGCCGGCGAGGAACACGATCTCGCCTACATCGCGATGGAGTTCATCCGCGGTTTCGATCTGACGCGGCACACCAAGGCCAACAACCTGCTGCCGGTCGCCGAAGTGCTGCGGCTGACCGCCGACGCCGCCGACGCGCTGCATTACGCGCATGCCAACGGCATCGTCCATCGCGACATCAAGCCGGCGAACATGATGCTGGTCGAGACCACGCGCTCGCTGAAGCTGATGGACTTCGGCATCGCCCGCATCACCGATTCGAGCAAGACCAAGACCGGCATGGTGCTCGGCACGCCGAGCTACATGTCGCCGGAACAGCTCGCCGGCCGCCGCGTCGACGGCCGTTCCGACCTGTTCTCGCTCGGCGTCACGCTCTACCAGTTGCTGACCGGCACGCTGCCGTTCCAGGCCGAATCGATGGCGACGCTGATGTTCAAGATCGCCAACGAACCGCATGCGCCGCCGCTGACGCTGCGCCCCGACCTGCCGCCGGACGTCGATCACATCGTCGCCCGCGTGCTGCAGAAAAATCCGGCACAGCGTTACGCCGACGGCGCCGAACTGGCGGCGGCCCTGCGCGCGGCGCTGGCCCAGTTCGGCGGCTGATCGCAATGGCGCTCAAGGGCAAGCTCGCGACGGCGCTGCTCAGCGATCCCGGGCTGGTGCGCGGCAACAACGAAGACGCCGTCGCCGAAGACGCGGACATCGGGCTGCTGGTGCTCGCCGACGGCATGGGCGGCTACAACGCCGGCGAGATCGCCAGCGGCATCGCCGTGACCACCGTCATCGATACCGTGCGCCGGCAGTGGCCGACGCTGCGGCACGGCAGCGTCGACGCCGCGAGCGGCTACAGCGTCGAAGCGCTGACGCTGAAGACCGCGATCGAAACCGCGCACACGACGATCCACCAGGTCTCGCAGACCCAGCCGCAATGCGCCGGCATGGGCACGACCATCGTCGTCGCCGTGCTGCACGACGACCGCATTGCCATCGCCTATGTCGGCGATTCGCGCCTGTACCGGCTGCGCCACGGGCGGCTCGAACAGATCACCCGCGACCATTCGCTGCTCGAAGAAATGATCGCGCGCGGCCATTATTCGCGCGAGGACGCCGAGCGCATCGTCCGCAAGAACATCGTCACGCGCGCGCTCGGCGTCGAGCCCGAAGTCCAGGTCGACCTGATCGAGGACACGGTCGAGGTCGACGATCTGCTGCTGCTGTGTTCCGACGGACTCTGCGACATGGTCAGCGACGAGACGATCGGCTTAACACTGAAAAGGTACGCTGCTAATCTCGAAACGGCGGCGCAACGGCTGGTCCAGCTCGCCAACGACGCCGGCGGCAAGGACAATGTTTCGGTCGTACTGGCGCGGGCCGACGCCTCGTTCGCGCGCGGCCGTCGCTGGTATGAACGTCTGATGGAATGGTTCTGAAGGAATTTATGGGCAAGCTCATCGTGACCGACGGCAACGGCCAGGTGCGGGATTTCGCACTGACCAAGGAACGCGTCAGCATCGGCCGCCACCCCGACAACGACATCGCCCTCAACGACAAGGCCGTGTCCGGACGGCACGCCGTGGTCATCACCATCCTCAAGGATTCGTTCCTCGAAGACCTGAATTCGACCAACGGCACGCTGGTCAACGGCCGCAGCATCGCCAAGCATCCGCTGACGCACGGCGACGAGATCACGATCGGCCGCAACAAGCTCAAGTACGAATCGGAAGCCGGCGGCGGCGATGATTTCGAAAGGACCATGGTCCTCAAACCCACACAGTTCGACGCCGCGTTCGAACCGGAAGTCCAGGCCGCGACCGCTTCGACGCCACCGCCGAGCGCCGTCAAGCCGCTGCTCGGCAAGCTGCGCGTGGTCGGCGGCGCGAACGCCGGCAAGGAACTGGAACTGTCGAAAGCACTGACGACGATCGGCAAGCCCGGCGTGCAGGTCGCCGCGATCACGCGCCGCGCCGACGGCTACTACATCGTCCACGTCGGCGGCGAAACCGGCACCAAACGCGCGCTCGTCAACGGCGCCGAGATCAGCACGCACGCCCGCAAGCTCAATCCCGGCGACACGATCGAACTGCTCGGCACGCAGATGAACTTCGTCACGCTCTGAGCGACGCGGAGCGACGCCATCGGCGTCGCCACCGCTTATCGATTGCCGTGTGCCGACCGCAGGGTAGCGGTGGATTGCATGCCAGGCAGATAGCGGTAATGCACCCGCTGCGTCAGTCCGCAGAACAGTTCGTACGCGAGCGTGCCGGCGTGCGTCGCGACGTCCTCAGCCGGCAGTTCCGGGCCCCATAGCCGCACCGGATCGCCGACCGCGGCATTCGGTACCTTGCGCAGGTCGATCGTCAGCATGTCCATCGATACGCGGCCGGCGAGCGGCACGCGCTGGCCGCCGACGATCACCGGCGTGCCGTTGGCGAACGCGCGATGGATACCGTCGGCGTAACCGACCGCGACGACGCCGATCGGCATCCGCTCCGGACAGACGTAGGTGCCGCCGTAGCCGACGCGTTCGCCGGCCGCGTACTGGCGGACCGAGATCAGCCGGCTGTCGAGCGCCATCGCCGGCCGCAGACCGAGGCTCGCCGCATCACGCGACGGCAGCGGCGAACTGCCGTAGATCGCAAGACCGGGACGCACCCAGTCGCGACGCGCGGCCGGCCACGCGAGGATGCCGGCGGAATTGGCGATCGAACGCGGACCGGCGACGCCCTGCAGCGCGGCGTCGAAACGCGCCATCTGCCGCGTCGTAAAATCATTGTCGGGTTCGTCGGCGCACGCCAGATGCGTCATCCAGCCTTCGAGTTTCCAGTTCGGATGGCGACGCAGCACCTCGACCAGACGCGGCACGTCGCCGAGCGGAAAACCGAGCCGGTGCATGCCGCTGTCGAGCTTGAACCACAGCGACAGCTGCGCGCTGTCCGGCAGCGCTTCGAGCAGCGCCAGTTGCCAGTGATCGTGGACGACGATCTGCAGGCGCTCGTAAACCGCCTGCGCGGCCTCCTCGCTCGAGATCACGCCTTCGAGCAGCGCGATCGGCGCGACGACATGCGCGTGCCGCAACTGCATCGCTTCTTCCAGGCAGGCGACGGCAAGCGCGTCGATGTCGGCCGCTTCCAGTGCGCGCGCCACCGGCACGGCGCCGTGACCGTAGGCATCCGCCTTGACCGCCGCCATCACGCGCGCCCGCGGCGCAAGGCCGCGCACCACGCGCAGGTTGTGCTGGATGCAGTCGAGATCGACCGTGGCGGTGACGCGCGGAATCATGCGTCCGGATCGTCGGCGTACCCGTGCGCGAGATTCGAGAAGCGCGTGAACTCGCCCTTGAACGCCGTTCTCACCGTTCCCAGCGGACCGTTACGCTGTTTGGCGATGATGATTTCCGCGGTTCCCTTGTCCGGCGAATCCTTGTTGTAGACCTCGTCGCGATAGATGAACAGCACGAGGTCGGCGTCCTGCTCGATACCCCCCGATTCGCGCAGGTCGGACATGCGCGGCCGCTTGTTGTCGCGCTGCTCGACGCCACGGTTGAGCTGTGACAGCGCGATCACCGGCACTTCGAGTTCCTTGCCGAGCGCCTTGAGACTGCGCGAAATCTCGGCGATCTCACCGGTACGGTTGTCCTTCGTGCCCGGCACCTGCATCAGCTGGATGTAATCGACGACGATCAGGCCGAGCCCGTGCCGCGACTTGACGCGCCGCGCGCGCGCGCGCACATCGAGCGGCGACATCGCGCCGGTCTCGTCGATGTACAGCGGTGCTGCGCGCAGAAAACCGCTCGCGGAAACGAGTGAATCCATGTCGCGATCGTCGAGTTCGCCGCTGCGCAGTTTGCCCATCGGCAGGCTGGCGAACGAAGACAGTACACGCAGGACGAGCTGCTCGGCCGGCATTTCCATGCTGAACACCAGTGCCGGCTTCTTCTCCGACATGACGACGTGTTCGGCGATGTTCAGCGCGAAGCTGGTCTTGCCCATCGACGGACGGCCGGCGACGATCACCAGATCGCCCGGATGAAGCCCCGTCGTGCTGCGATCGAGGTCGTGGAACCCGGTCGGCAGGCCCGCCAGCTGGCCATTGTTCAGGCGCAGTTGTTCGAGTTTCCTCTCGACGCTGTCGATCAGCGTCGGCATCTCGTAGTAATCGTTCTTCGAACGATCGGCCTTCGCGCGCAGCCGGAACACCTGTTGCTCGGCCAGATCGAGCAGTTCCGGATATTCGCGGCCATCCGGCCGGTAGCCGAGCTCGGCGATCTCGCTGCCGACGCCGACCAGCGAACGCAGCACCGCGCGCTCGCGCACGATCTCCGCGTACGCCATCACGTTCGCGGCGCTCGGCGTGTCGTTGGCGAGCGTGCCCAGATACGCGATGCCGCCGGCTGCTTCGAGCTGGCCGCGCGCCTTCAGGTGTTCGGACAGCGTGATGAAATCGCAAGGCCGGTGCGCCGACGCCAGCTCGGCGATCGCGCGATAGATCAGCTGATGATCCTCGCGATAGAAATCCTCGGCACCGAGCTTGTCGGCGAGATCGTCCCAGTGCCGGTTTTCAAGCATCAGACCGCCGAGCACGGACTGTTCGGCTTCCACCGAATACGGCGGTGCCTTCGGTTGCTGCTGAAGTTTGAGAGGGGTGCTCATCGGCGCTCGATTATGCAGCGAATCGCGACGGCTGGCGTCGCCTGCGGCGGATGACGTTCACAAAACGAATCGGCCCGCGCGAGGCGGGCCGATCCAGACACGACGGGACGACGCTTCAGCGTTCGCCAGCGGGCCGGTTTTCTTCGACGACAACCGTCAGGCTGGTCTCGACTTCGCTGTGCAGATGCACGCCGACTTCGTAGGTGCCGACCGCACGGATCGGGCCGCCGACGATGTCGATCTCGCTCTTCTCGACGTCCAGGCCGAGCGCCTTGGCGGCTTCGACGACTTCCGCGACGCCGACCGAGCCGTACAGCTTGCCTTCCTCGGACGCCAGCGCCTTGATCGTCAGCGTCTTGCCGGCCAGCTTCTCGGCGCGGATCTTCGCGGCGTTGACGCTTTCGGCGGCTTTCTTGACGAGCTCGGCCTTGCGCGCCTCGAACACCTTGACGTTGTCCGGCGTCGCCGGCAGCGCCTTGCCCTGCGGCAGCAGGTAGTTGCGACCGAAGCCGGGCTTGACCTTGACGGTCTCGCCGAGGTCGCCGAGCTTCTTGATCTTTTCGAGCAGAATCACGTTCATGGTCCGCTCCCCTTACAGATGCTTGTCGGTGTACGGCAGCAGCGCGAGGAAGCGCGCGCGCTTGATCGCCAGCGCCAGCTCGCGCTGATAGCGCGTGCGCGTGCCGGTGATGCGGGCCGGAACGATCTTGCCGTTCTCGCCGATGTAGCCCTTGAGCATCGCCAGATCCTTGTAGTCGATCTTCGGAGCGTTGTCCGAGCTGAACTTGCAGGACTTCTTGCGACGATAGAATTGCTGTGCCATTGCTTAGACTCCTTCCTCGGCGTTCGCGTCTTCGGCATCGGCCGAAGCCCCGTCGCCGCCTTCCGCATCATTGCCGCGCGAGCGGTATTCGCCCGGCTTCTTGTCCTCATCCGGCGTCTTGAACAGCGGCGACTGCTCGCTGACCGCACTCTCGGTACGGATCACCAGCTTGCGGATGACGGCATCGTTGAACTTGAACGCGTTTTCGAGTTCGGCGAGCGTTTCCTCGTTGATCTCGACGTTCATCAGCACGTAGTGCGCCTTGTGCGCCTTGGCGATCGGGTACGCCAGCTGACGACGACCCCAGTCCTCGAGACGGTGCACGGTGCCGCCGCCGGCCTGGATCATGTTGCGGTAACGCTCGGTCATGGCCGGGACCTGTTCGCTCTGGTCCGGATGCACCATGACGACCACTTCGTAGTGTCGCATCGTAACTCCTTGTGGACGCAGGCTTTGTTGCCTGCGGCTCCCCGCGTCGCCGCGACGGCGGCACAACGGTGGAGCAAGTGAAGCCCGCGCCGGAATGGCACGAGGGGCGCGCATGGTAGGCGAAGCGCGCCGACGATGCAAGAAAAAGCGTTGATAAACCAAAGATTACACAGATTGCACAGACCAAATCGGCGGGCCATGAAAAAGCGCCGGCCGCCCTGTCTCTGTCTGCTGCAATGCTGCGTTCCGCGGGAATCCGTGACTAACGCTTTACCTCTTTACTTCTTCCTGCGCGGCGGTGGCTGGTGGCGCTGGCGGAACGCTTCGTAGAGGCAGACCGCGGTCGCGACCGAGACGTTGAGACTTTCGGTCTTGCCCTGCATCGGAATCTTCACGAGGCGGTCGCAGGTTTCGCGCGTCAGCCGGCGCAAGCCCTCGCCTTCGGCGCCCATGACCAGCACCATCGGCCCGGTGAAATCGACGTCGTATAGCGTTTCGGTCGCCTCGCCGGCCAATCCGGTCGTCCAGTAACCGAGTTCCTTGAGCCGCTCCAGCGTCCGCGACAGATTGGTCACGGCGATCAGCGGCACGCGCTCGGCGCTGCCGGCGGCGGCGGCGCGCGCCGCGGCGGTCAGGCTGGCGCTGCGATCCTTCGGAATGATGACCGCCGACACGCCGACCGCTTCGGCGGTGCGCAGACAGGCACCGAGATTGTGCGGATCCTGCACGCCGTCGAGCGCGAGGAACCAGCGATCCGGCTCGGCCGGCTGGTACAGCGCATCCTCGGCGTCGAATGCCTTTTCCGGCACATACGCGAGCACGCCCTGGTGGCGCAGTTCGGGCGCCTTCAGATCGAGATCGGCGCGCGGCACGACCCGCACGCGGACCTCGTATTGCCGCGCCAGCGCCTGCACGCGGCGCGCACGCTCGTCGTTGCGGGTATCGGCCAGCAGCACTTCGAACGGCTTGTCATGCGCGTCTTCCAGCGCCGCCGTGACGGCATGAAAGCCGCCGATCAGGGTCGATTTCGCCACCCGCCACTCTTCCGGTTATCCAAAGCGCGCATTGTTCCAGAAACCGGCCGCAATGCGCGCGATGGATGCCCGATCCGGCAGCGGCAATCCCGCTGCCGCGCTATTTGGCCGCGCGCCGGATGAGGCCGACGACGACCAGCAGGACGATGGCGCCGATCAGCGCGCCGATGAAGCCGGCGTTCTGTCCCGGCTCATACAGATGCAGCGCCTGGCCGCCGTAGGTCGCGGCGAACGCACCGGCGACGCCGAGTACGGTCGTCAGGATGATGCCCATCTTGTCATTGCCCGGGTGCAGCCAGCGCGCCAGCAGACCGACGATGAAACCGATGATCAGCGTTCCGAGTATGTGCATGACGATCTCCCTTCTTCATCAGTGACACGGCAAATTCGCGGACGGTGCCGCGGAAACCGGCGTCAGGTCTGCGCGTCAGCCGCCGAGATACGGCGGCGGCGCCCAGGCCTGCTGTTCCTGGCCTTCGATGACCGGCTTGATGACGATGTCGACGCGACGGTTGCGCGGCTCGTTGACGTTGTCGGCGGTGCGCACCAGCGGCTCGCGTTCGCCACGGCCTTCCTGGCGGATGCGATTGCTCGGCACGCCCTGGCTGGCGAGATAGGTCGCGACCGAATTGGCACGGCTTTCCGACAGGCGCAGGTTGTATTCGTCGCTGCCGGTCGTGTCGGTGTGGCCGACGACGTGAATCACGGTCTTGTCGTAGCTCTTGAGGATCGCGGCGATCTTCGCGTAGGTGTCGAGCGCGTTCGGCCGCAGCTGCGCACTGTTCAGATCGAAGCTGACGTCGCTGGCGATGCCGACTTTCAGCGAGCCGTCGCCGAGCTGCGTGATCTGCAACTCGTTGTTGCGCTGTTCCTGGGCGAGCTGCTGGTTCAGCTCGGCCTTCTGCTTGTCCATGTAATGACCGGCCGCGCCACCGGCCAGCGCGCCGATCGCGGCGCCGACGATCGGCGCACCGGTCGCATGGCTGACATTGTTGCCGATGACGCCGCCGGCGATCGCGCCGAGCACCGCACCGGTCTTTGCACGCTGGTTGGGATCGTTCGCACAGGCGGAAAGACCGACCACCGTCGTGGCGAGAATGACAACGCGGACGTATTTCATGAACGTTTCCTTGGAGAGCCGGACGGCGCCGGGCGGGATTTTCGGGCGCCGCGCTGAACTGAGTCTGACTGTTTGCCGCTCCGGCCGCCCTTGCCGGCATTCGTGCGCGGCGTTTCCCTGGCGACCGGACCCCGTGAAATCTGCTGCAACAATTCGAGATCGATCTTGCGTTCGTCGAGATTCACACGGACGAGCCGGACGCGCAAGCGATCGCCGAGCCCGTAACTCATGCCGCTGCGGCTGCCGTTGAGGCGATGCGTGCGCTCGTCGTACTCGTAGTAATCGTTCTTCAGCGTCGAGACATGCACCAGTCCGTCGACATACAGCCCCGACAGTTCGACGAACAGGCCGAATGGCGCAACGCTGGCGACGATGCCGTCGAACTCCTCGCCGACGCGGTGGCTCATGTACTCGCATTTGAGCCAGGCGGTGACTTCGCGCGTCGCCTCGTCGGCACGTCGCTCGGTCATCGAGCAATGCGTGCCGAATGCCTCCATCTGCTCCTGCGTATAGAGAAAGTCCTTCGGCCTGCGGCGCAACAGGCCGCGCTTCTGCGCCGCGTGCTTGAGCGCGCGATGCAGCAACAGGTCCGGGTAACGGCGGATCGGCGACGTGAAATGCGCGTAATGCGTCAGCGCGAGACCGAAATGCCCGACGTTGACCGGGCTGTAGCGCGCCTGCATCAGCGTCCGCAGCAGTACCGTCTGGATCAGGCTGATGTCGGGACGCGATTTCGCGGCCTGCAGCACCTTTGCGAAATCGCCGGCTTTCGGTTTCGGTCCGCCGCCGAGACTCAGCCCCTTGAGCGCGAGGAATTCGCGCAGCGTCGCGATCTTGACCGGATCGGGATCCTCGTGGACGCGGTACAGCGTCGGCAGCCTGGCCTTCTCGACGAACTTCGCGGCCTCGACATTGGCCGCGACCATGCATTCCTCGATCAGCCGGTGCGCACGGTTGCGCTGGACCGGCACGATGCGGTCGATCTTGCGCTCGCCGTCGAACACGATCTTCGTCTCGGTCGATTCGAAATCGATCGCGCCGCGCCGGCTGCGCGCCGCGAACAGCGCTTCGAACACGTCGTTCAGCGTCTGCAGATGCGGCAGGATCGCGGCACGTTCGCGCGCCTTCGGTCCGTCCGGCGCGTCGAGCATCTCGGCGACGTCTTCGTAGATCAGCCGCGCATGGCTGCGCATCACGCCTTCGAAGAAACGCGCCTTGGCGACTTCGCCGTCCGGCATCACGCGCATCTCGCAGACCATGCACAGGCGCTCGACATCCGGATTCAGCGAACACAAACCGTTCGACAGCTTCTCCGGCAGCATCGGAATCACGCGCTGCGGGAAATACACCGAGTTGCCGCGCTTCAGCGCTTCCTTGTCGAGCGGCGCATCGGGCTTGACGTATGCCGACACGTCGGCGATCGCGACCCACAGCGTCCAGCCCTTGCGCTCGCGGCGCGCATGCACGGCATCGTCGAAATCGCGGGCGTCGCTGCCGTCGATCGTCACCAGCGGCAGCTTGCGAAGATCCTCGCGACCTTCGTGCTGCGCCGGCTGCACGGTATCCGGAATCGCCGCCGCTTCCTGCTCGACCGCGTGCGGCCATTCGTGCGGCAGGCTGTGCGCGCGGATCGCCGCTTCGATTTCCATGCCCGGCGCCAGATGCTCGCCGAGGATTTCCGTGATGCGACCGACCGGCAAGGTGCGATGGCCCGGCGGCTGCACGATCTCGGCGACGACCATCTGTCCGTGCCGCGCACCGGCCAGATCGTCGGCCGGAATCAGCAGATCCTGCTGCACGCGCGGGTTGTCGGGAATGACGTAGGAGACGCCGCGTTCGACGTGCAGACGGCCGACGACGCTGCGACTGACGCGCTCGATCACTTCGGCGACCACGCCTTCGGGCCGGCCCTTGTAATCGAGACCGACGACGCGCACCAGCACGCGGTCGCCGTTCATCAGCGAGCGCATCTGCCGCGGCGACAGGAACACGTCCTTGCCGCCGGCATCGGGAATCAGGAATCCGAAACCGTCGCGATGCGCCTGCACGCTGCCGGCGATCAGGTTCATCTCCGTCACCGGCCCGTAGGCGCCGCGACGGTTCGGCATCAACTGGCCGTCGCGGACCATCGCGACGAGGCGTTTCGACAAGGCTTCCTGCTGCGTCAGCTTGCCGAGCCCGAACGCACCGACCAGCTCGTCGAGCGTCAGCGGACCTTCGTGCGCAGCCAGGGTTTCGAGAATCAGATTGCGACTCGGAACCGGGTCCGCGTAGCGGGTCTGTTCCTTCGCATATTCGGCGTCGGCGGTCTGCCAGTCGGCGGCAGCGGAACCGGCCTTGCCGGCGGAATGGGGGCGTGTTTTTGGCTTCTTGTTTTTCATTGACAAAGGTAGTTGGCGTCGCCACAATGCGCGCCCTTGACGCCGGCCGCAACCCGTTGCGGTGGCCGATTGGAAATGCCGAGATGGCGGAATTGGTAGACGCACCAGTTTCAGGTACTGGCGGGTAACACCGTGGAGGTTCGAGTCCTCTTCTCGGCACCAATTATACGTTCAAAGCTGTCCAGAACAGCGATTTGACGTTCACTAAACCGCGCTTTTGCGCGGTTTTTTGTTGCGCGGCCGTTTTTCGGTGGTCTGCGAAATCGCGGGGGCGCGAATCAGCGCAAAGCCGTCGATGAGTGATATTGTCACCCTGTCACATTTGAGGTGAACAATGCCGACGCCCCGCGCCGCCACGCCCCGCAAACGCAAAGCCCCCGCCAAGCGCGCCTACCTGAGCCGCGACCGGCGCCGCCAGACGCTGCTCGAAGTCGCGGCCGGCATCGTCGAGCGTGAAGGCTGGACGGCGCTGACGATGAGCGCGCTCGCCGAACAGGGCGGCACCAGCCGCCAGCTGATCTACCAGCACTTCCCGAGCCTGCAGAAGCTGCTCGCCGATACCGCGTGGCACATCTTCACCGACACGATGCTCGGCACGCAGGCGTCGATCGCCGCGCATCCGGCCAGTCTCGGCGAAGCGGTCGCGGCGGCCGAAGCGGTCACGCTCGATCTGCCGCCCGGCCGCGGCGACGCGCTCTGGCAGCTGATCGCCGGCACCGCGTCGGCGACGGCCGAACTCGAGCAGATGCGGCGCGGCATGCGCGAGGTCATCACCGGCATCTGGACACCGCTGGTGCGCAAGGAACTCGGCTACAGCCAGGCCGACGCCAAGACCTATGCGTGGCTGATGGTGATCGCGTTCTGGGGCATGCGGCAGCTGGTGCGCGACGGTGAAGTGTCGCGCGCGCGCGGCATGAAGCTGTTCGGACAGATGGTCGAGCGGCTCGGCCGGCCATAGCGCCGGCCGAGCGCCCTTCCCCCCAACGCACCCCTGCGTTGCTATTTCCTGATCTTGCGGCTCGCCAGCGTCTGCGGCCGGAAATAGTTGTCCTCGAAATCGATGCCGAAGTCCGGATACGCGTCGCCGGAGAAACTGGCGGTCACGAAATAGCGGCCGCTCGGCAGGTCGTAATGGACTTCCGGACTGCCGGTCGTCGTCGGCACGAACGGGAACGTCGTCAGATGCGCTTCCTGGAAGCGCCACAACTGGCCGCGACCGTCGTAGCAATCGACCGCGGCAATGCTCCAGCTGTCCTCGTCGACGTAGAACACGCGCTTGCTGAACGCATGGCGCAGGCCGGGCTTCAGCGTCGCCTCGACGACCCAGACACGATGCAGTTCGTAGCGTGCGAATTCCGGATTGATGTGGCCTTTGCGGATCAGGCGGTCGTAGGTCGCATCCGGCTGCACGATGCGCGTCGAGTTGTACGGGATGTACATCTCGCGCTTGCCGAGCAGTTTCCAGTTGTAGCGGTCGAGCGCGCCGTTGAACATGTCGGTCTGGTCGTTGAACATCAGACCGTCCGCCGAGGTCTTCGGGTTGTCGTAGGCGACATTCGGCGCGCGGCGCGTGCGGCCGAGACCCGGGCTGTAAAGCCAGGCGTTGCGGCCGCCATCGGCCTGATCGACGGTTTCGTGCACGAGCAGCAACTGGCCGGCGATGCGTTTCGGCGCAAGCACTTCCTGCAGGTAGTACAGGATCATGCCGTCGCTGAGCGGCGCGGGTTCTTTCGGATTGCCGTACTTGAACTTCACGTCCTCGATGATGCGCGCGAGCTGATGGCTGCCGTCCTGCGCAACGATCACTTCGTTGTTGAAGCGGCGCACCGCACCGCCGCGGAACCTGAGCTTGTGGTTCCAGATCACTTCGGCGCCGTTCTTCGGAATCGGAAACGGCACGCCCAGCTTCGCGCCGCTCGGCCGGTCGGTGCCGTCGAGTTTCGCCGTGGTCGCGTTGTCGCGCGTCGCCGCGTTGACGGCATCCGGCAGGAACGCCGCGCGCACGCTCGGATAGACGCGCATCTGGTAATCGGCGTCGCGCGCGAACAGCGCACGATGACCGGCCGTCAGCTGACCGGCGTACTGCGCCAGGTTGGCGCGCGTGATGACGAACAGCGGCTTGGTGACGATGCGGTCCGGCGCCAGCAGCGGCGCCAGCGCCGCCGGCTGTTTCGCGCGCAGGTTTTCAAGTTGCTGATACGTGACCTTGAGCTGTTCGGGACGAAAGCGCTTGATACCTTCCCACGCCGGAATCGTGCCGGCGGCGTTGCCGGCCGCTTCGGCGCCGGTCGGCGTCAGTTCGTGACCGAGCTTCGCGGCTTCGGCGGCACTCGCGGCAGCCTGCGACGCCAGCGGCATCGCGGCGGCCAGCGCGAGCAGCATCAGCAGTCCGTTTCGTCCGTAACGCATATCCCCTCCGTCGCGTCGCACATGCATACTTGCGCACATGTATCCGATGGATAAACTTTACAGACTGTAAATCTGGCGTCAAGCACAGCACGAGCGCCAACGACCGGCTGGGGAGCCGGCGCACGGGGGAAGAAAATGAAGTCTTGGATCGTCGCCATCTTGTTCGCGCTGCCGGCGCTGCCGGCACTGGCGCTGGATTTCGACGCCGGTCCGGTTTCCGGCACGCTCAACACGCGCATTTCGTTCGGTGCGGCGATGCGCGTGCAGGGTCGCGACGAACGCCTGATCGCCAAGCTCGCGGTGCCGGGCCAGCAGGATCTGTGTGCGGCCGACGACTGCCAGTCGCAGAGCGGCAATCCGGCGCCGAACCAGCGGCTGGTCGATGCGCGCGGCGCGTTCTCCGGCGTCAACGAAGACAACGGCAACCTCAATTACGACCGCTTCGATCCGACCGCCGCGATCTTCCAGGTCCGGCCGAAACTCAACCTGTTCTGGAACGACTGGCAATTCGAGGCATCCGGCCTGTTCTTCCACGACTTCATCAATACCGATTTCGACGAAACCCATGCCGACACGCGCTTCCAGTCCGCGCATTCGCCGCGCGCCGGCACCGTCGAACATCTGTACGCGTCCGGCAAGCGGCTCGGCAGCCTGTATGTCTCGCGCTCGTTCAACTTCGGCGATCACGAACTGCTGCTGAAAGTCGGCAACCAGCTGCTGAACTGGGGCGAAGCGAATCTCGTGCAGTTCAACACGCTGTCGGAATTCAACCCGCTCGACGCACCGGTGCTCGGCATGCCCGGCTCCGAACCGAGCCAGTTGCAGCAGGCGACGCCGCTCGCGGTCGCCAACCTGACGCTGACCGATTCGCTGTCGCTGGAGGCGGTCTACCAGATCGCCTGGCGCGGCGCGCGGCTGCCGGCGTCCGGCAGCCTGCTGTCGACCAGCGACATCGCCGGCGGCGGTCGCTATGCGGTGCTCGGTCTCGGCAATTACAACGAAGACCCGGATCGCGAATACCAGCCGGCCGGCCTGGCCGCGCTGATCTCGTCGTCGACGCGCACGATCTACGTCCCGGGCGAAAACTTCGGCGCGCCGCACGATCGCGGCGAATACGGCGTGCGCCTGAACTATCTCGCCGACTGGCTCAACAACGGCACCGAGATCGCGCTGCATTACCTGCACTATCACAGCCGCTATCCGCTGGTCAGCGGCATCGCCGCCGACGCGAGCTGCACGCGCGACGCAACGCTGCCCGGCCTGGCCGGCGCCCTCATCGCCTGCCGCGGTTTCAACGCCGCGTTCAATCCGATCGGCCGCGAGCCGCTGCCGGTCGATACCGCGACGCTGTTCCTCGATTATCCGGAAAACATCCAGCTCTACGGCATCAGCTTCAACACCAATGTCGGCGACTGGGCGGTGTCCGGCGAATATTCGTACCGGCCGAACCAGCCGCTGCAGATCCTGCAGTCCGATGTGCTGTTCGCGACGCTGGGGCCGGCGTTCCCGGCGCAGGACATTCCGATCGGCCTCAGCACCGTCACCGACCCGGCGCTGCTGTCGGCACTGCCGCCGGTGCTCGCGCAACCGCTGCAAAAGCTGGAGCAGGGCCTGCTCAGCCAGTTGCCCGGCGGCGCGCTCTTCACGCTGCCCGGCGAGGATAACGCCGTGCCGGATTTTCTCAGCCGCTATCGCCACCAGACGATCAAGGCCGGCGACTACGTGCGCGGCTACGAACGGCGCGGCGTCTCGCAGCTGACGCTGACCGGCATCGGCACATTCGCCAACAACCCGGTCGGCGCCTCGCAGATCGTCTGGGTGATCGAAGGCGCGATGATGTACGTGCACGACATGCCGCATCGCGGCGAGCTGTATCTGGAAGGCGCCGGCGACCGCACGCACCCGTCGCCCGGCGCCGACGGCACCGGCACGCCGGACGGCCAGCCGGACACGCGGCACATCAATCCGACGCAGATGACCAAGGGCTTCGCCGATGCGTTCTCGTACGGTTATCGCAGCCTGTTGCGGCTGACCTACGACGGCCTGCCCGGCGGCATCACCGTCAATCCCACTTTCATCTGGTTCCAGGATCTGCACGGCACCTCGCCGGCGCCGCTCGTCAACTTCGTCAACGGCCGCAAGGTGCTGATCAGCGGCGTCACTATCGAGTTCGAATCGGACTGGACAGTCGGCGTGAACTACCAGGTATTCGCCGGTGCCGGCACGCGCAACCGCCTGCGCGACCGCGACAACGTGTCGGCGTATGTGGCGTATGTGTTCTAGCGGATTCTGCACGCAGCCCGTAGGAGCGCCGCTTCGGCGCGACCGGATTCTTCCGAGAGGTTCGCCGCGGGTCGCGCCGAAGCGGCGCTCCTACGACAACGCCATTGGTTTTCAGCCGAGATACGCCAGGCAGCCGGTGCGTGTCAGCAGCGGCGTCAGCGTCTCGCGCGCCGCGGTGTCGAGCGCCGCCCAGCGCGCGCGGATTTCGGCGTAGCACTTGCCCTGATACGCGAACGGCGCCTGCGCGTAGCGGCGGTCGCGAATCTGCACGCTGACTTCGTCGGCACCGCTCGCCAGCACTTCGGCATTCGCGGCGAGAAACGGCAGGTATTCGGCACCGATCATGTCCAGCAGGGCCTCGCGCACACCGGCAGCCTTGTCCGGACGCCACTCGCCGTCGAGGCCGGACGCATCGTCGAGCGTGATCACCCAGCTTTCGACGACCGGCGCGCGCTCGCGGCAGAGGCGCTGCGGCTGCGGGTCGATCGTCAGTTGCGCGAGCTGGCCGTACAGCGCGAAGTCGGCAAGCGACGGCCGGCTGCCGAACAGGAACCGCGCGCCGCCGATGTGCGCGCCGAGAATGTCGAGCAGCCGCTCGTAGCCGGCTTCGATCAGCGCCGCGTTGGCCGGCGTGCAGCCGACCATCGCCATGCGACCGCGCTGGCGATCGTGGAAGAACTTCGCGGCACTGTCGTGCGCGGCGCCGTGCAGCGCCGGCATTGCGTCGCGGACGATCCAGTGCGCGGCCCAGTCGGCGGTCGCATCGTCGGTCCAGCGGTAGTGGAACATCATCTTGCTGACCCACTCGTCGGCGAAGTCCTCGATCAGATCGCAGACGAATGCATCGGCCGCATCCGGCGGCACGATCGAACGCGCATCGGCGTGGCGCCGTTCGAGTTCGTGCGCGAGCGGCGTGCTGTCGACGCGCCATTCGCCGCTGTCCGGCATCCGCAGAATCGGCACGAGCCTGGGCCGCACATGCGCGACCTCCTTCACCGTATCGGGAGTGCCGACGATCCAGACGTGCGGCAGACGCCGGTAGCGCAGGATCGCGCGCAGCTTGCGCGAGAACGGCGACGGATTGCAGCCGACGAGACGATAGACCGGTTCGGTTGTCATGAGAGCGGCTTCCATGGAGTGCCGGAAAAATAGAAACGCAGCCGCTGCATCCGCGTCAACGGACCGACCGCATCGGCCTGCGCCCGCGTGATCGGCTCGAACATCGCCGCCGTGTCGGATCGCGCCAGATGATCGACGATGCCGTGCACGCCCAGCCGCGCGTCGATCCGTGCACGCACCGCCGGTTCGAGCGCGGCATACGCCAGTTGCAGCGTGCGCAGGCAGCGTGCGCGGTAGCGGATCGCCGGCAGCGCGCGATAGGCGATGCCGCCGTAGCAACCGTCGAAACGCGCGATGCCGGCGTCCACCGCCGCCGCGTTGTCGTGCAGGTACGGCAGATACGCGGCGCCGATGTCGGCGAACATCGCGTCCCAGACCGGCCCGGAAAAATCGTCGAGCGGCGTCTCGCGCCAGTCCTCGCTGCCGCTGTTCCACAACCGCGACACCCAGGCCCAGACGCGCGGCGCCTGCGCCGCCATCAGCGCCGCGGGTCGCGGGTCCTGTGCGTAATGCCGGAACATCGGCCCGAACCAGGCGATGTCGACGAGACTCGGCCGGTCGCCGAGCAGATAGCGACGATCGGCGAGCAGGGTTTCCAGCCATTGCAGCGCGCGCGGATACAGCGCGGCGATCGCATCGAAGTTGTCGCGCGTGACGCCGTCGCCGCGCAGATAGATGCGCTGCTGGCGGCGGCGGAAATACAGGCCGACTGCCCACGCCGGTTGCACGCTGCCGCGCGACAGTTCCGCGCCGAGCCGCGCGCCGAGATAGCGCGCGTTGTCCGGCCACGCCCAGCGCCAGAACATCGCCGGCCGCCATTGCCATTCGTCGCACCAGTCTTCGATCAGCGCCGAGAGGAACGCGCGATACGGATCGTGCGGAATCAGTGCGCGTTCGGGATGCCCGGCGTCGAGCCAGCGCAACAGCGGCGTCGTGTCGGCGAGCCACAGGCCGTCGTCGCGGCGGATCGCCGGCACCTTCATCCAGCCGGTGTTCGGCAATATTTCGTCGAGCAGGATGCGCGGCGTGATCGGCACGCGTTCATACGCGATGCGCTTCGCGCGCAGCGCGCCTTCGAGCTTGCCGCTGAAATACGAGACGTCCGACAGATAGACGCGATACGCCATCGCGCCGTCAGCGTTCGACCGCGACGTGCAGGCCGACGCGCCGCAGCCGCACGCCGATGTCGAGCTGCAAGGCCTGCGCTGCATTGCGCTCGCGCAACCAGGCATCGACCGACGCGCGCGACGCCGCATCGAGCTGCTCGTAGTCATCCTGGATGCGTTGCAGCATCCACAAGGTATACGGCATCGCGTCGCGCCGGAATCGATCCGCGCCCATCGGGAACTCGATCGCGCCGAGCGCGCGCGGCAGGCGCCTGCGCTGCGGCGGCAGCGTCGCCAGCGCCTTGCGCACTTCGTCGCGAATGCCGGTCAGCATCGACCAGAATTCGCCGAACAGCGAATCGAACAGCGGTTGCAGCGTCGCCGGAACCTCGTCGTCGGGCAGGAACGTGCCGCTGCCCGGCTGCGGTGCGTTCATCCGTGCCACCCAGGCCTTGAGATGCGGACGCGGCTCGACGAGCGTGCGTTTCGGAAACGGATCGCGGCCGAGATGGCCGTACAGCGGCCCGAGCAGCGCGAAATCGGCGATCGACGGTTTGCTGCCGAACAGGAACGGCAGCGCGGCGAAATGCCGCTCGAGCGCGTCGAGCATGGTTTCGGTCCAGCGTTCCATCGTCGCGAACTGCGCCGGCACGACACCGACCGACGGCAGGTAGCCGCGCAACGTGCCGGCAACGTATGCGGCCAGGCGGTTCTTCACGAAGCGCGGAAAACCGGGCAGCAACGCATCGCCGGCGTCACGCTCGAACAGCACGTAGTTTTCCGGAAAGCTCCAGCGGTAGTGCATCGCCGTCGGAATCCACCATTCGTCCGCCCACATCTCCAGCAGCGCGGCGGCAATGCGCTGGCGCGGCGTCGCCGGCACGACCGGCGCATCGGGAAAGCGCGGTTCGAGCACGTCGACGATATGCGTCGTGTCCTGCAGCCATTCGCCGTCCGGCGTCACGACCACCGGCATCACGGTCGCACCGGTTTTCGCCGGTATCCGTCGCATCAGCGTGAGCGCATCGACCGCGTGATCGACGAACGGCAGGTTCTTGTAACGCAGATACGCGCGCGTCTTGCCGCTGAAATACGACAGGTGCCAGCCGTGCAGGATGTACGGCTTGCTCACAGGCGCGCTCGCAGCAGCACGAATGCCAGCGCCGTCACCGAGAACAGCGCGATCTCGCCGATCAGCAGCGGCGCCGCGACCTCGCGCAGCGTCGCGTCGCAGCAGAAGAACGCGACGCGCATCGCGACGAACAGCAGCAGCGTGATCACCGCCGATTGCAGATAGCCGC
>Ga0164242_10002854_pt1 | contig 19894 bp, 13 predicted proteins | sample OricomgcompostMG_FD_108783 | JGI IMG/M metagenome (GOLD analysis project Ga0164242, IMG submission 108783) | Miracle-Growth compost microbial communities from Emeryville, California, USA - Original compost - Miracle growth compost (MG) ... | reverse complement strand
GTCGCGTCGAACAAGCGCAGCGTGATCCACACGTGGACGCCGCTCGTGCTGCTCGCCCTGCTCGCGACCTCGGCGACGGAGTCTGTGGCGCTCGTCGACTACGGCTGGGTGCTGCTCGTCGTGTGCACCGTGAACGCCTCGCAGAACATGAGCTGGCGCAGTGCGCTGCCGGGGATGGCCGGGAGCTACGGGCGCTGAAGCAGATCGCGCACGACATCGAGCCAGCCTTGGCTGGCGTAGCGCGGGAAGAGCCCGTGCGCGGCCAGCGCCATGATGCGAGGCAGGCGGGCGATGCGGATGCCGGGAGCCTCGGCCCTGGCGCGTTCGAACGCCGCCTTCTCGCTCAGGCGTGCGCAGATCTCTTCCGAGTAGCCGTGCTCGGCGGCCCAGCTCGCCAGGTCGTCGAACTTCTGCGCGAGCTCGCGGTTCCGGTCGCCGCGCGGGCGCAGCATCCGGCTCACCTTGTAGCCGAGCGTGGGCTCGTTGACACCGATCTCGTTCGACCCGTGCTGGCGGTAGTCGATCGTCTGCTCGCGCAGCACGCGGAGGCCGCCGTGCAGCGCCGCGACCATTGCGAGCCATTCATCGTGCACCCAGCTCTCGGGGAACGGGAGCGCGAGGTCGAGGAGTTCGCGCCGGAACACCACGGTCGCTCCCGTCGCGATATTCCGGCGCAAGAGCACGGGAAGTGCATCACCCGCCTCGATCGCACCGAGCTCCGCGTCTGAAACTCCCAGACTCTCGAACAGGCTGAGGCCGAGCGGGGCACCTTCGGCGTCGATGAGCCGAGCATCTGTGAACAGGTAGAGAGCGCTCCGGTCGGCATCGAAGACTCGCAGCGCCCTCTCGAGCTTGCCCTGATGCCAGACGTCATCCTGGTCACTCAACGCGATAAGCTCACTGCTCGCCGCGGCGATGGCCCCTTCGAAGTTCTTCGTGACGCCGAGCGGCGGGCGGTTCTCTATCCACTGGACGTCGACCTCGCCGATCTCCGACGTCGCGGCTCGGGCCACTTCCAGCGTCCCGTCCTTGGAATCGTCATCAGAGATCACCAGCTGCGCCGGTGCCGGCGTTTGCGTCAGGATGCTGCGCAGCTGCGCTGCGAGGAAAGGCGCGCCGTTGTGCGTGCAAAGGGCGACGGAGATTGTCACTGCTCAAGTCTCCGTGACTCTCGCGCCGGCTGCGCGACGAACACCAGGCCCGTGATGACACCAGCCGCAGGCCCGGCGACCAGTGACAGGATCGAGCGGATGTGCAGCGGAATCGGCAACAGGAGCACGACGACGGTCACCACCGCTGCGACGATCCACATCAGCAGGAACGCGCTGTGCCGCGAAACGGCGAGCAAGTACGACGCGGCGACGCAGACGATTCCGAGGAGCCCGGAAGCGAGCACGAGGAGCCCGAAGAACCAGCCCTCGAGTGAGTACGAGGGGCCGAACAGTCGAAAGATCGGCGGCGCGACGAAGAAGGCAAGCACCGCGACCGCCACCGAGACGCCGGCAATCGCGAGAGATACGCGCCCCAGCAGAACGAGGGCGGCGTGGCCGCCGCCGCGGAAGTGCACCACGAGATAGCCCTGCATCGCCGTCGCGAGAACAACGAGTGGCGAACGGACGAGCATAACGGCGAGGTTCACTCCGGCGAGCTCCTGCTTGGGCGTGCTAAGCGAGGTCGCGGCGAGCAGCAGTGGGAAGCCGGTAATCAGGATGCCGCTCGCAGCCGCCGCCGCAAGCGCCCGCAGGCTGTTCCAGCTGAGCCGGGGCAGCGGAACGTCGAGTTCGAACTTCCCGTTCACCCGCCGTCGCACGAGGAGCCAGACCGACATCGGCACGAGAGGGAACGGCAGGGCGACAGCCCAGATAAGCGCGAAGATGCTTCCGGAGAGGAAGGCCGCGACCGCAACCGCAACAAGACGTGCCAGCGCATCGAGCGACACCATCAGGGCGAGCCACCGCCAGCGCTGCAGGCCCGATAGCGTGCCTCCGAGCACGACGAACAGCACATAGCAGCCCGCCGAAATCGCGACGGGCAGTGCCAAAGCTTCTAGGTTCTCTCCGACGACCAGCGGCAGAGCGAAGTAGCTCCCGGCGAGCACGACGATGAAGAAGCAGAGCGTGCCGACAAGAGCGAAAGCGATGATCGGGTTCTTCCCGCCGACGGCACTGATCTTCGGCCTCGTAGCTCGCGTGACCTCCTGCTGAACTCCAGCAAGCGCCGCGAGGCAGAAGTAGAGGACTGACCAGATGATGCTGAACTGCGAGTAGGTAACCGGGGCGACCCGGATCGGGACCAGCAAGTTGATCGCGTAGGCGACGACGCCCGCGATCGCAGTCCCTACCAGGATCGGCAGGACGCCGGACGGGAACCGGGAAATCACGCTACGCAACACTCTCGCCTGTCATCCGCCCTCGTTGCTTGCGGAGACGTCGGCAGCAGCGTCGCCGACCCGCGCTCGGGCAATGGCACCAAGCTTAACGGGCGCGCCGAACGGCTCGCCGTCAGTCCGTAGTATCGAAGGTGCCACTGAACGAGGAGACAGCGTGACGCTCGACATCATGATGCCCTTCTACGGGCGTGTCGATCACTTCAAGGCCGCAGTGCGAAGCATCCTCGAGCAAGAGGAAGGCGACTGGCGGCTGGTGATTGTCGACGACGTGTACCCGGACGATGAGCCGGGACGTTGGGCGCGCGGTCTCGGCGACGTCCGCGTGACGTACCTCCGCAACGATGTCAACCTCGGCGTGAGCGGGAATTTCCAGAAGTGCGTGGAGCTCGCGGAATCCGACCATCTCGTGCTGATGGGCTGTGACGACCTGATGCACCCGAACTTTGTCGCGCACGTCACGAGTCTCATCCAGCGCTACCCGACCGCCGCCCTCATCCAGCCGGGCGTCGTGACCGTTGACCAGGACGGCAAGCCATCCAAGCCGCTCGCCGACCGAGTGAAGGGCGCGTACCGCTTGAGCGGGGCAGGTGGGCGGCTCTACGATGGCGAGCGGCTGGCTGCCAGCCTCCTCCAGGCGAATTGGGCTTATTTCCCGTCGCTGGTCTGGCGCACGGAAGAGCTACGGAGGCGTCGTTTCCGGGACGATCTACGCGTCGTGCAAGACCTCACGATGATCCTCGAGATAATTGCCGACGGCGGTTCAATGGTCATTGATGACACCGTCTGCTTCACCTACCGGCGGCATTCGGGCAGCGTGTCGGCTGCTGCAGCGCCCGACGGCTCGAAGTTCGTCGAGGAGGCCGAACTGTTCGCCGCGCAGGCCGCCGCGATGGACACCCGCGGTTGGCGCCGCGCCGCGCGCGCGGCGCGGCTGCACGTGACCTCACGCCTTCACGCGGCAGCCGATCTCCCAGCCGCGCTACGCGCGCGAAATGGCGCAGGCGTCCGTGCGCTGCTACGTCACGCCCTCGGCCGCTGACGCGCGCCGCGGTGCCGGTTCCGGGGGCATCGCGCGCTGATAGCATGTGCTCCGATGTCATCCCCACTCGATCGCACGCTGATCGTCATGCCCGCATTCAACGAAGAGGAAGCTGTGGCGGATGTCGTGCGGGAGGTCCACGCGAAGCTCCCCGGTGTCGGCGTTCTGGTCGTCGACGACGGTTCGACCGATCGCACTGCCGCGCGGGCGCGCGAGGCGGGCGCGACGGTCATCCGCCTGCCCTTCAACCTCGGTGTCGGTGGTGCCATGCGCACCGGCTTCAAGTATGCGCTGGAGAATAGCTTCGACAATGTCGTCCAAGTCGACTCCGATGGCCAGCACGACCCCGCATCGGTTCCAGCGTTGCTCGCCGAACTTGAGCACGCGGACCTGGTACTCGGCGCACGATTCGCCGGCGAGGGCGACTACCAGGTGCGCGGTCCGCGGCACTGGGCGATGGTCGTGCTCGCGTCGATTCTGAGTGGGGTCGCGGGCACGCGGCTCACCGATACCACCTCCGGGTTCAAAGCGTCCGGCCCTCGCGCCGTCCGGCTCTTCGCTGTGCACTACCCGGCGGAATACCTCGGCGACACGATCGAGGCGCTCGTCATCGCGGCGCGCGCGGGCTGCGGCATCCGCCAGATCCCCGTCTCAATGCGCCCGCGCGCGGGCGGCACGCCGTCGCATGACCCCTTCAAGGCCGCGCGCTACCTGGCGCGCGCCGTCCTGGCCCTGGCATTCGCACTGATGCGGCCCGCCGTTCCGCTCCCCCCGCGTGAGGTGGTGAATTGATGGGCACCGGCATTACTCCAGCCGGCTATGTGCTCGGCATCGTCATGGCTCTGGCGACGCTCGTCGTCGTTATCGAATCGCTTCGGCGGAGACGAATGCGGGAGCGCCATGCCGTCTGGTGGCTCATCGCCGGCACGATCGCGCTCGTCGTCGCAGTGTTCCCCACAATCCTGGAGTGGGCCGCCGGCGTGATCGGCGTCGAGGTGCCCGCCAATCTGGTCTTCTTCTTGAGCGTGTTCGTGCTGTTCCTGGTCAACATCCAGCACAGCAGAGAGCTCACGAAGGCCGAAGACCAGAACCGAATCCTCGCGGAGGACGTTGCGATCCTGAAACTGCGCGTCACCGATCTGGAGCAGGCAAAGCGGGGCGGCACTGGCGACACGCGCTGATGCAGGGCGCCTGTGTCCAGCGTGCCGAATGCCGCCGCTAGGTTTCCCATGCCGAACCCGCGCCCTTCCGGGCGCGGGTTCTCGTCCCTCTCCTGCTTCCCATCGCGCTCCGGCATGGGCACTCGGCACTCTCCGGACCTGTCGGTTCAGCGCCAGATGATGACTTCCATCTGAGCAGCATCTGGTCTCGCGCGGGCGAGCGCAGGGGCTTTGTGAAGCCGGCAATCTGCCGGGCGAGCTGAACGTCCCCAAGGCACTGGGGCGCCGCCATCATCGCCGTCGCGAACGCAGCAGGCCTCGCTGCCAACATCGAGCGCTACATCGTAGGAAACGGCGGCTCGTTGAAGCAGATGCTTCGGCGACCCCGAGTGGTGGCGGCGCAGCGGCGTACCCCGGCTCGCCATCGTGATCTCGGGGGGCTCGCTCGCCTTCACCTGCGCCGTCGCCTTGCTTGCGTGGCAGCTCCGCGCGAGGCGGATCACTCGGCTCTCTAGGGCGTGAAGAAGGCGGCAGCGGCCGACACGGCTCCGGCGGCGAGGAGTATGCCCGTGCGTGTCCGACTCGCGTCCTTCTGCATGAGGCCGATACTCAGAAGGAACGCTGGCAACAGCACGAGTCCGTACCGGTTGGGCAGCGGCACGTAGTAATGGACCTGAGCCCAAGTGGATAGGGACAGCATCGGGCCGAGTGCCAACGCGCCGACGAGTATCGAGACCGCAATCACCCGCGTCTGTCCGCTGATATTGAGGCGACGGATGACGAACGGCGCCGCGACGGCGACGACGGATGCCACAGTCAGCACCTCGGCGGTGAGCAGGGCCATCGCGGTCCGCTCGGTGCCGGGCGCACCGACCGCGAAGAGGAACTGGAACGCCTCGTTGATGAGGTGGGAGATCGTCAACGGCTGTTCAGTCGTGTCGACCTGCACGGCCGGGGCACCTTTGAGTCGCTCGACCGAAGAGAAGGCGAGCCATGCGGCCTCTGCTGCGACCGCGGCCACCAAAGCGCCAGCTGCGAGCCAGCTGCGGCGGTCGCGGATGAAGCTCCGCCAGCGCGTATGCGCCGGTGCCGCATGTGCTATTCCCGCGGCTCCAAGTATCAGCGCGAGAGCGGCAATGCCCACTGCCCCGGCGATCTGGATCTTCGTGAGCGCACCGAGGGCGGCGACCATGACGAACCATGCCGCAGACTTGCCGTTCCAAACCCGAACCGCAAGGCATCCGATCGCCGCGCTCGCCGCCAGGATCGGAGCGTCAGTACTGATGTAGGTCGTAGACCAATAGGTCACCGGCAAACCGATGACCGCGAGGTTGAGGCCCACTCCGACCCAGCGCGGCACACGGAGCATTCGCATGAGTTGGTACAGCAACACCAGCCCCCCAGCAAGCCAGGCGCCACCCACGAGCCGGGCCGCGTCCACAAGACTCAGCCCGGTCCATATCAGCGGCTGCGCAAGCGCCCATGTGACCGCGAAATAGGGCGGGGCGTAGATCGATGCGCCTGACCCGCCACTATAAGGGTACTTGGCATCGTCGGCATGGCTGCCGACGTTGCAGCCCTGACCGAACGCGCCGTATCCGAGCACGCCGCGACAGCTGATCTCATTCCTCGCCAAGTTGCCAGTCTCCTCGCCGCTACGCAGGAAACCTTCTGTCGGGACCTTCGCGAGGTAGTCAACGTAGACGTATTCGTCGTACGGCGAGAGCTGTTGATGCTGAGGCGCCTGAAGGGCGACGAAGCCGAGACCTGCCACGATGAGGACAAGGAAAGGCAGCATCCGCGACCGGGCGATTGCAGCGATGAGGGACATGCCTGTGCGAGGTTCTCTATCTATGGGAGGGATACTGCGGGCGAAACGCCGGCTCAACCGGCCACCCGCTTGATGACCTTCTTCGCAACCACCATCGGCCCGCCATTCTTGAGGTAGAACGAGACGCGGGCGAGATCGCGCGCGAAGCCGCGGCGCGGAATACGCAGGGCGGCGGATGCAGCTCCGACGTTGCCCGAACCCGCGACCGTCACATCATCGGCGTGACGCCGCTCTGAGACGAACTTCACGAGCGGCTCAAGCACGACATCCCAGTAGAACGATTCGCGCACGCGGCTGATGTTCGCCTTCGCCTGCGCGGCGAATTCCTCGTCGAACAGCACCCTCTCCAGTGCGTCCGCGAGCCCCTCGACATCGGTGGGTGCCACGACCATGCCGAGCCCCTCGGCCTCGACCAACGCGGCGAAGTGGTCGCCCGCCGTGACGACCATTGGCAGCTCGGCCCACAGGTAGTCGAGGATGCGGGTGCGGAACGAGAACGTCGTCTCGATGTGCACGAAGTGCGTGCTCACGCCGGCGTCCGCCTCGGTCAGATAGTTCTGCCGCTGACCGTATTCAACCCACGAGTCGTTGAAGAAGACGTTGCGGTCGAGCACGCCGAGCTCGCGCGCGAGCGCTCGGGACTCCCCCACGACGGCCATCTCAGGAACGCCCGGGTGCGGGTGCTTCGTCCCTTGGAAGAAGAGGCGGACGTTGTCGTGGCGTAGGGCCAGCACAGCGATGGCTCTGATCAGGGTTGCCGGGTCGAACCAGTTGTATAGTCCGCCGCTCCACAACACGACCTTGTCGTCTACGCCGATGCCGGGGAAAGCGCCCTTGAGAACATCGCGCTCGTGGATGGGGGGCGTGCTGGAGATGCCGAACGGCACAACGTCGATGAGACCGGTCAGATCGGGGTCGTCGGCGTACACGCGCGGGTTGAGGCGCCCGAGCGCGGTCAGCTGGCCCAGGTAGAAGTGCCGCTGCCGCTCAGAGGCGCACATGAAGAAGTCACCGCGCGCAAGCTGCTCGTTGAGCACCTGAACCGCGTCGGAGACCTGACGCTCCCACACCTCGCTGCCAGCACCTCGGGCCTGCTCGAGCTGCTCGAGGTGCATCGGGTCATAGACGTCCGCCACGATGATCTTGCGGCTGTTGCGCAACGAGCCGAATAGGGCCATAGCGAGCCCCTGGAACACGATGACGTCGGTGTCCTTCTCGAAGCGGCTCATGGCGCGGTCGTCACCGGGGCGCACATGGGCGAGAGTGAACGGCGCGCTCATCGGCTCAACTCCGGAGAGACTCACCAGCGTGACGACGTTGTCGCGGGACAGCGCCTCTGCCATCGCCCATGCGCGAATGGCCGGGCCCGCCATCTTCTTGCCGATCGGGTCGCCGGTTACGATGAGAACGCGAGTGGCGGATTCCCCACCGAGCACGGGGAACGCGTCGACCAACGCATGATACCCGTCGACCACCGAGCGGTCGCGCGAGGCGACCACGTCCTGGTCGCCGAACAGCGGCCGCAGCCGCTCGTCGCTGACGACGCGCTCGCTCTGGATCTTCGCCCGTGAACGCCGCAGCGAGTCGAGGTTGGCGGTGAACTGGTCGATCGCATACGGCCCGGCCAGCAGGTCCTTGGCGACCGACTCAGACTCGCTCTCGCCGCTCGCACGGCGCAGGTCGAGCGACTCGGAGTCGGCCTCCGCCCGCGACACCGAGCGCCGAACGGCCAGCGCCATGGCCGCAGGGAGTGCCGAGGCGAGGGCCTCGTCGCCGAGGTTCTTGTAGAGCGTGTAGAGGGCATTGCGCTCGAGCAGGTACTGCTCCTTGAACTGGCCGAACTCCTTCATCGACGCGTGATGCTTGTGGAACGCGACCGACTGCGGCTCGTAGACGTAGCGCAGGCCCTTCAGGTTGAGACGCCACCCGAAGTCGACGTCCTCAAAGAACATGAAGTAGCGCTCGTCAAAGCCGCCGAGCTCGTCGAAGACACTCCGCCGGACGAACATCGCCGACCCCGTTCCGAAAAGGACGTCGTGCGGGCCGGGCTCGTCCTTGGACACGGCATCCGTCGTGAGCGGCTTATAGCCCATGCCGAACCAGGTCAGGCCGGCGCCGACGTAGTCCACGTGCTCGCCCTCCCAGTCGAGCACCTTGCTGGCGACGGCGGCGACACGCGGGCCATCGGCGAAGCGGGCCATCGCGGCTTGCACCCACTGCGGGTCGGGGCGGGCATCGTTGTTGAGGAATCCGACGATCTCACCAGAGGACGAGCGAACGCCCAAATTGCAGCCGCCGGCGAATCCCAGGTTCTCCTTCGACCGAACGAGCACGATGCCGTCTGCCTCGGCTGCGAGGCGTTCCGCGCTGCCATCCCCTGAGGCGTTGTCGACCACGACGATCTCGAGCTCGGGCCAGTCGACGTTGCGGAGGTGGCTGATCGCAGTCAGGGTGTCGTCGACTCCCTTGTAATTGACCAGCACCACCGACACGCGCCCCTTGACGGTGCTCACCGCAGACTCCTCTCGCGCAAACTCACAACCCCCTCGCACAGCCGTTCACGGTGCTCTCCCCCGAGGCTATCGGTTCGCCATGGTGCCACCCTGCGAGCGCAACCCACGCCTATTCAACGGGTGTACATGTGGCAGCCGAACGTTGAGTCGGCGCCCGGCCCGATATTCGTGAGCGTCAGACATACGGAACTCGTTCCGGATGGCAGCGGCACCAAGGCGGTGAAGCCGTGGTTCGGCCCCGCGCCGTATGCCGCGTACGCGGTCGCGATGTCGGCACGCGAGACGTTCGCCGTGATCGCCATCGGAGCGCCGCCGTTAACGGTCGCCGACATCGAAACTGGCGTGGTGGGCCCATCGGGATCAAATGCCCAACCGCGGATCTGCAGCCACCCGCCGCTGACCGTGGCGATCTCGAGGTTGCCGATCGGAGCACCGCTTGTGACCGTCACCGCCCGACAGCCGAAAGACGAATTCGCCGCTGACGGCCCCGCGTTGTCCAGGGTGAGACATAGCGTGTGGGAACCCAGCGATGCAGGGGCCGTGACAGTGAATCCGTGACCGTTCCCATAGCCGGGGTAAGCCGCTCCCACGTCAGGCCGTGAGGCGTTCGCTGCGACGGTGGCGACCTTCGCACCGTCGATCAGCGCTTCGATGGTGACGGGCCCGGCCTGATCCGGGTCGAGGGCCCAACCCGTGGCGGTAACGGAGTTCGGTCCAGCAGAAACTGACTCGAGATTCCCAGTCGGCGAGCCCGTAGCCGTGGAGACCGTCTTGCAGCCGATGCTGTTGTTCGCGGCCGACGGCCCGGCATTTATTACGGTCAGGCACAGCTGGTTCGTACCGACCGGGATCTGCACGCGCTGCGAGAACCCATGCGCCGCCCCGTACGAGGGATAGACACGGGCTATGTCAGAACGGGCGAGGGATGCCGAGAACGTGCCGAGAGTCTGAGACCCGACGGTAGCCTCGACATTCACCGGCGAAGCCGTGTCGGGGTCGATCGCCCAACCGGTCACGACGGCCGCTCCGTTGTCGACCATCGCCGCTTCAAAATTGCCGAACGGCGGACCGGTGGGGGTCGAGATGGTGTGGCACCCCGCGGATGCATCTGAGCCCGGCCCGCCGTTCTCGGCCGTCACGCAGATCGTCGACGTGCCGACGGGGATCACAACAGGAACGGCGAATCCATGCTGGTCGCCGTAGCCGGGGTAGGCACGGGCCACGTCTGGCCGCGAGACGTTCGCCTGTGCAGTCGCGACCTTCTTGCCGTTGACGGTCACGTCCACTGTGACCGGGCTCGCCTGATCCGGGTCGATGGCCCAGCCGGTCACCTGCGCCTGCCCCCCCACGTAGGAGACGTACTCGTAGTTGCCGAACGGCGACCCCGTGCCGGAGAAGACGGTCTGGCACCCGATCAATGGGTTGGTGCTGCCCGCGCCGACGTTGATGCCATACGCGCACACGACATCGCTGCCCGCCGCGATGGGAACCTGCGCCGAGAAGCCGTGGGCCGGGCCGATGCCCGGATACGCGTTGTTGACGTCGTTCCGGGTGCGGTCGGCCATCGTGCGGGCGGTCCACGCACCGTTGACATAGATGTCCACGTTGATCGGCGAGCTTGTGTCGCCGTCGATCGCCCAGCCGTTCACGGTCGCCGTGCGGCTCGAGGCGCTGCCGAGCCCCACGCTGTCGAGGGTGCCGATCGGGTTGTCGGGGATGCTCGTGGCCGTCTGACAACCGAGCAACGAATTCGTGTGTCCGGTCGTACTTATGCCGTACGCGCAGAACTGGTGCGTGCCCCCCGGCAGCCCGACCGTCACGTCGTATCCGTGAGCCGCTCCGTACCAGGGGTAGGCCGCCGCAACATCGGAGCGGTTCGCTGATGCCGTGGTCTGCGCGTACCACTGACCGTCGATGTACACGTGGACATTGATCGAGCTCTTCGATAGCGGATCGATGGCCCAGCCGCGCAGTTCGACGCGGCCATAGCCCACGGTCGCGGAGTCAATGGTGCCGATCGGGGTCGTGCCCAGGTTGGGCTGCCCGAACCAGTCGTTGTAGTCCACCCAGAAGTTGCGATTTCCGTATGCGGAGCATCTGTCACCGGTCCCGTAAAGGTTGGCAAGAGCGGCGGGGTTCGGCTGGTACGGAGTGTAGATGTAGAGGCTTGCAGTCGCCTCGTTCTTGATTTGAATAGTGGTTCCGCCACAGCCCGCGTCCGGGTTGTACTGGACGTAGCTGGCGCCGACACGATACCGGTATGAGCCCGGATGGGCAGCGTAGTACTGGAACTGCCAAGCGGCGCCGTAAACCTGCTTGAAGAACCCCGCGCTCGCTACGGAACACGGGGCGGTGTCGGGGCAGTTGTAGCCCATTGCGCTCGCATAGTTTGACGCGCTGGGCGCTACCGAGGAGACCAGGCCTTGCTCCTTCTCGAGCATGACGAGGAGCACTTTCTGGCTTATGCCGCAGGCCTGACCGACACGAGCGATGATGCTGGCCGCCGATTCGTTGCCAATTCCGGTGTACGCACTGCACCCCCCGGAGGCTGCGATCGACGGCGTTGATTCGCGGTAGTCCTTGAGACAGGGGTAGCCCTTGGCGGCTGAGCAGTGCGCTTCTTTGGCAGCAATGAAGCTCTCGATGGTGGGTGCGTCCAAAGCGCCGGGATCGTAGAACGCCCCGTCGGAAATGATGTCGCCCGGGTCCCAGTCCGACGCCACCGCCGCGTCGGCCGCGGCGCGGGGTTGTGCGACCAAGGCGATCGCCAGGAGTGCGACAGCTACGCAGCTCCAACCGGCACGAAAAAGGCGCGCAGACTTCATTCCCCACTCCCGTCAAGCGGTGCTGCTAAACCTCGAGTCATGTCGGGAACTCGGCACTAACACCGCAGACCGACCTTACCGGTCTCGCGGCACGCGACCCTCCCGCTCGGCGGCGAGTCCAGATCTCAGCGCTTAGACTCCGGATCCGTCAAGTAGTCGTAAATCCCGGAGAGTGCAGCGTCCCAGTCGGAGTGCCCGCGCGAAATCGTATCGAGCGCGCCGCGCGACAGCTTCTTGCGAAGTTCCGCATCCGTTACAAGCCGGTCGAGCTGCGCCACAACGTCGTCCAAAGTCGTCATCGCCAGCGCGGAGTCCTCTCCATCATGGAAAAGCCATTTGAACCACGCACTGTCCGGCGCAACCATCGGCACGCCGGATGCCATTAGCTCCAACGGAAGGTACGAGGGATGGCGTGAAATCTGCATCGTGAGGCCGATGTCCGTTTCACGGTAGAGAGCCCCGGTCGCGCGATAGTCGAGCAACCCCATATCGATGAAGTCAGTGCTTGGCGGCAAATAGCGCGCACCGGCGGCGATGATCCTGACACGATGACCGTGCCGCCTCTTGATCTCCGTCAACGCCGCGCCGGCAAGCTCCCAACAGTTGCGGAAATGATCTCGCGCGTAGACAAAAATGGTGACCGGCTCGTCGGGATCTTTATCGCGCCTACCGCGAGCATGGTAAATCGACTGGTCCACCGCGGGCGTGAAGTACGTCGCCTTTCCGCCGAACTCTCGCGTGTAGGTGTCGTACATGCTGGCGGTGTTGCATATTCCGTAAAGACCGAGCTTGTACGTCTGCTCGGTCATCGCGAACATCGTGCTCGCCGGGTAGAACGCGGATTCGTAGTCCTGAACCAGATAAAACTTGCGGTCCATTCCGGACGCCTTCGCGAGGTGGGCAGCGGTGAGCCAGAGCGTCGCGATGCCGACGTCAGCCTTCGGAAGCTCCTGCAGTTCGCGGTCACGCCCCTCGTAGAAGAGGATCTCGGAAGCGTTGCCCAGGCCGTCGAAGGCCGCATCAAGAGCAGACCGGGCGTACATCTCATTCGGTGACGCCAGCATGATGAAGCGGTTCTGCACCCCGTGGTCGCGCCGCAGCTTGTCGGCGATGCGGAAGGCCGTATTGAGCCCACCGAAGAACGGCATGTCGATGTCAGGAATAAACCAATTGATCGTTTTGACGTCGCGACGCCCGGCGAGCGCTGCATGCTGCGAAGCCAGGTTGTCAACGGCCTGCCGCGACACCGAAGCGGTGCCGAGCAACCCGACCGCTTCTTCGGCGATACCCATGTTCTGCTTGACGACGATGTGGGGACGCCCGAGAGATTCCTGCAATTGCCGGACCGGAACGGGCTCGCCACGCGAAGCGAGGGTCGGAGTCGAGGTGCTCCGGCTCAGCGCGGCAGGCCAGTAGGGGTCCCCATTGCGTAGCCATGGTGCGTAGCGCCAGTACGTGGCGAAAAAGTCCTCGTAGGGCACCGAGCTGCCACGCGTTATTGACTCATAGTGACGCACCGAATCAAACGGGAGAACGACGTTCCGGCGACCGGCGATTATCTGGTCGAGCCCGAGCACAACGTCGCTGCCGCAGAGGACGAAGCGCTCATCGAATCCGCTGACGTCGTCGAAGTCTGTGCGTCGCACGGCGACACATGCAGCGGTGACCGCGAGCGCATTTCGGTACCAAAGGGTCGGGCCGATCAACGTCTGACTGCGATCCGGAAGGCCGTTGAACATATTGTCAGCGGTCCCGCCAGGGCCGATCACGACGCCACCGTGCTGGATGGTGCCGTCATCCCGCCTGTGCTGGAACCCGACCGTCCCGACGCCCGGGCGCATGAGGTGCCCAACCATTTCCATCAGCCATGCGGGATCGACGATCTCCGTGTCGTCATTGAGGAAGACGATGACGTCGGAATCGCTTGTCGAGGCGGCACGGTTGTTGACGCGGGAGTAGTTGAACGGCGTCTCCTTCCACCAGGTCACGGTTGGGACGACCCCAAAATCACCTTCCCGGTACCACCGGACGTTCTCTTCGTTCTCCTCACCGTTGTCGTAGATCGTGACAGAGAACGCGGGGTACTGGGTGCTCGCAAGAGAGGGAAGCAACCGGGCAAGGTTGGCACGCGAGTGTCTGGTCGGGATCACGATCTGCACGGTCGGCGGATCCTCAAGCTCGAACCTGACGCGGACGATCCCCTCGGACACTTCAGCCCTTGCCAACTCGCCGCGAGCCCGGAGCACCTCCTCGATCATCAGCGCGTCGGCCTCCGTCGCGCCAAGCCGAGCAAGGTCCGAGTGCTCGGTGAGCAACACGTGCGGCACGTGCTGCACCTCACGATCAGCAAAATCAGCGGCGACGAGCGTCCGCCAGATCCCACGATCGCCAAGCGTCGCGTCGCCGACTGCGCCGATGACGCGTCGGAGGTCGACGGCGAACGCGCGACCAATGTAGTTGGCGCCAAGAAGCATTTCGGGCGACCAGGCAGGGCGGAACCGACCCGGAACCCGCGAGCCGTTTGCACCGGCGATGTCGGTGTCGAAGGTCAACAGCTTGGCCGCCGGATCCACGCGATGCGTGCGAGCAACTTCGACCAGAGCGTCCTCATCAAGTACGGAGCCGGCCGTGAGGAACATGACGAAGTGGGCCTCGTTGTCAGCCGCGTTTGCAAGAACGTCGCGAAGGGGCACGCCCGTTGGAAGCACGGTCACTGTCGTGACAACATCCTTTTGCCGTTCAACTGAACGACGAGTGCGGTCAACATCGTCGGTGTTGCCGCGTTCCTCAATGACGACAGCAAAACGCGTCAGGTCCGCGACGTGTTCGTGCGAGCGGCGACCGGCCAGCTGGCTGGCGAGGAGATCGGAGTATCGCCGCCCAGCTCTCCGGGGACGCTTTTTGAGCGCCTCCGCACTCTCAACGAGGCCATAGTCTCGAGTCTGCTTCGCCACGCGATACGCCACTCGCGCGTAGGCGCCGGCCAGCGTGTCTGGAGCCAAGCGGTCACGAAGACGTCCAACGACCTGAGTGCGGATTTCCCTCAGCATCTAATCCCCTCGTCTTGGTGGGCAGAAACATCTGCACTCACCACTGGTGCCTGCTGGGCGAGAACCCAACGATGACGTGCGTAAGGCGGCACGCAGAGCCCAATCAGTGTAAATCGCGCGAGCAAATGCGCTCGGGAGACCGCCCAGAGCGTATGGATATACTCAAGCGGTTCTCGACCGGGAGGCCCCTTCAATGACACCCCAAGACCGGTTCGCCGCACTGGCTGAGCAGCCGATGACGGTGATCACGGCACACTCCGCTTCCTTGGGCGCAAGTTGGACGGCTCTGCGCAAGGTGATTGGCCAGCGCGAGATGCTCGGCCTGCTGGTGCGCCGCGACCTCAAGTCAAAATACAAGGACAGCGGGCTCGGCTTCCTCTGGACGTTGATCCGCCCGCTCGTCCAGCTTTTCATCTACTTCGTAGTGGTGGGTCATTTCCTCGGTGCGGCTCGCGGCATCCCAGACTTCGCTGTCTACGTCTTCGCCGGACTCTCGATTTACGGTCTTTTCAGCGAGATCGTCTCGGGTGGGACGGGTTCCATCGTCGCGAACGGCGGCCTTATCAAGAAGATCTACTTGCCACGTGAGGTCTTCCCCTTGGCCAGTGTCGGTTCCGCGCTGTTCAATTTCGGGATTCAGCTCATCATCCTCATCATCGCGACGCTCCTAGTCGGCAAGCCCCCGCTTACGGCCAACCTCATCTACTTCGTCCCGTCCGTTCTCGTGATGCTGGTCTACGCCACGGCCTTTGGGCTGTTGTTCGCGGCATTGAACGTATACCTGCGCGATATTCAGTACCTCGTCGAGGTTGCCGTGATGGTCTTGATGTGGGCTTCGCCCATCCTCTATTCCTATGAAGCCGTCGTTGGACAAGCGGGCTCGACGATCGCGAACATCTACGCGTCGAACCCTGTCACCATCGCGGTGCTCGGATTCCAGAAAGCGTTTTGGATCGCGGGTGAGGGAGTTATTCAGTACCCGTCCCACATGGCCTTGCGATTGTTGATCTCATTCCTCATCGGCCTGGTGCTCATCGTTGCCTGCCAGCGCGTGTTTGCGCGGATGCAGGGCAACTTCGCGCAAGAGCTCTAGCCGTCCACAGAAAGCGCCTGACATTGGCTACCCCTCCCACCGTCATTCAAATACGCGACGTCTCGAAAAAGTTCACCGTTCGCAAGGACAATTCCCTGAAGGAGCGGCTGGTCACTTTCGGCCGCTCGGGCCGTCGGCACAAAGAAGAGTTCTGGGCACTTCGTGACGTAACGATCGAGATTGAAGCAGGAAAGACGATCGGCCTCATAGGCCACAACGGATCCGGCAAGAGCACGCTTCTCAAGGTCATCGGCGGAATCGTGGACCCCAGCAGCGGCGCCGTTGCCCACCGCGGCCGGGTCGCGGCGCTCCTTGAACTCGGGGCCGGCTTCCACCCGGACCTCACGGGGCGCGAGAACGTGTTTCTCAACGCATCGATCTTGGGTCTGAGCCAGGCTGAAACTGAGGAACGTTTCGACGACATCGTCAAGTTCAGCGGCATCGGCCAGTTCATCGACACTCAGGTGAAGTTCTATTCCTCCGGCATGTACGTGAGACTGGCGTTTGCCGTCGCAGTGCACACTGACCCTGACATCCTTCTGGTGGATGAAGTCCTCGCGGTCGGGGACGAGGCCTTCCAGCGAAAGTGTCTGGACAAGATTCGCGAGTTCCAACGCGACGGCCGCACTATCGTGCTCGTCACGCACAACCTGGGCCAGGTTATGGAGCTGTGTGACCGTGCCGTCCTGCTCAATCGTGGATCAGTCGTATTCGACGGCGACCCGCACAGGGCGGTCGGTGAGTTCCGCACGATTCTCGAAGACAGACGCGTTGAAGAGGAAAAGGAGTCAGGCGAGCAGACAACGACCGGGCCGCGCGCGGTTTCAGCCGTGGCGCGCCCTTCGGGCCGTAGCGAGCATGACGCCCTCGACATTGGCGACGAACTGATCGTTGAGGTCGAAGTAGACACGGACACGCCCGTGCAGGATTGGCAAATCGGCGTTCAGATCGACAACATGCAGGGGCTCGCCGTATACGGCACCAGCATGGAGCGGCTCGGGATTCGCACGACGCCGTTGGAAGGTCGCCGTCGAGTCGTTTTCTCACTCAAGGACGTCCGGTTCGGCGAGGGCCGTTATTTCGTCAATGTGTCGATTCTGAGCCGCGACAACACGCACTTGTTCGACTGGCCGCAGGCGTGCAGCTTCCGGGCCCAGTACCACCCGGACGCGTACGGCGTCATGTATGCGGAGCCCGAGTTTGTGCACGACGGCCGCGAGGCCGGCCCGGCAGCGCAACCGGTCGAGGGGCAACAGCTTCGCAAGATCTAATTGATTTGTCGGCGCAGAAGAGAGGTCTTAGACATGCGTCTCGTTATGACGATGATGGTTCGCGACGAAGCGGACGTCATCGAGGCAATGGTTACGCACCACTTCGCGCAAGGAGTCGACACCATCCTCGTGACGGACAACGGGTCCGTTGATGGCACTGCCGAGATCCTCGAGCGACTGGCGGACTCTCACGACATCGTGCTGATGCACGATCCGGTTCATGCAAAGCAACAGAGCAAATGCGTGACCCGGATGGCGAACCAGGCCTACACCGATTACCGTGCGGACTGGGTGATCAACGCCGACGCCGATGAGTTCTGGGTGCCCAGATCCCACGAAACTCTTCACCAGGCCTTCGAGACTTATCCCAAGCGCTACGAGGCCTTTCAGGTCCACGTGGAAGACATGACTGGCTTGCCCGCCGCGCAGGGCACTGGTCTTGGCAGGCTCATCTACCGGGATCTGCGCCCCACAACGATGCTGCGAGGTGTGGGGCTCCGAGACCACTCGACACCCGACGCGGTGCACGTGGGCGCGGATGGGATCGAGGTCGTGCAGGGCAACCATGCCGTCAGCCTCGCTAGCAAGGGCGCACCGGATCCGGACCAGTCCGTTGAGGTGCTCCACTTCCCATGGCGTTCTTGGGAGCAATTCCGGCGCAAAGTCGAAAACGCTGGATCAGCGTACGAGTCGAATCCCACCCTGAAGCCGAGCCCCAATCACCATGGAATGCGAGACTACAAGCTCCTGAAGTCCGGCAAGCTTCTGGCGTCTTATCTGCTCCGCAGCCTCACTGAGGCGCAGCTCGCAGAAGGAATCGACGCAGGCATATACGCGCAGGAGACGCGGATCAGGGACGAGGACTTGCCTCAGGTCGAGGACTCACCGCTTGAGTTCGATCCGGTCGAGATGGTGGGCCAACTCCGCGACCTGGCAGCCGCCCAAGGGCAGCGGCTCGCAGAAGTTGCGGCCTCGGCAGATCAACAAATTGCGGATGCGCGGGCCCGGGTGGAGGCGCTCAGGCAAGAGTGGGAACAGGAACGTGACGAGTTGCACGCTACAGAGGTGCGCCTGCACCAGCGGGTCGAAGCGGCGTCGGATCAACTCACGGCAGCACGCATTGAACTTCAAAATCTCAGGAACCGGCCGTACGTAAAGGTGGCTCGTTCAGCGTCACGCTTGTTGCACCGCTCATAACGGTCGCAGCGCTACGGCAGCCCTGCGCCTGGTCATAGGTTCAACGCGCTGCAGAAAGCACCAGGGCTCTGTCCGTTTGAGCGCACTGAGTCAACGACACGCCGGACCACCGCTCTCTGAGCCATCGCTCCGCGATTTCCTGTTCGGAGTGTCGATCGACGTCGTCAAGCACAACCCATGCTGTGTCTGACAACGCCGAGGCGAGCAAGGGCACTGCCGGGTAGCGGGCCCATTTGTTGGTGTGCCCAGGGGGACCGTCTACGAACAGCAGGTCGACGTCCCCAAAGTCTGCTGCGCGGACTCCCTCGTACCATGCGATTGACTCGCCGCCGACCTCGACTTCGGTGAGAGGCGCCACTCTTACTTCTGCGATCTCCGAAAGACCCAGGGTGGCAAGAGCTGAGCGCGTCGTCGTTGCATACTCGGCGTCGCTCTCGATGCTTACCAGGTGGCCCCCGCCACGCCGGCTGAGCGCAAGCGCCATCCAGACTGTGGAGGAGCCGCTGCCCAGTTCGACCACGGTTCGGAGCTCAGGCGCCGTCATGATGCGATCCATCAGCAGTGCAAGCGTCTCCGGCGTGGCGGCCCAACCTCCCGGCGCGGGAAGCCGACGCCCATCCGGCATAAGTGACCGCAGGGAGAGCAGCGCGCTAACATCGCGCTGCAGTTCGCGCCTCAACATGTCCAGTGGTTCACCCGGTTCGATTCGCTGGTCAAGCCCACGCCCCCACCACGATTCGTTGAAGAGCTCGTCAAGGCGTCGCAACGCGCGGTCGTTTGCGCTGCTGATGGCGTCTAGAAGGGTCAGGTCGCTGGCCCGTCGCGCGTTAGCCGCCTCCCGGCTGAGAACGATTAATCCGAGACCGAGATCTACGAGCAATGCGATGATGCCCCACGCGGGGTTGTCGAGAACCACCCACAGGGCGACTCCGATGATAAGAACCGCCGCGATGCAGGCAAGGGCCAAAGCAATCGTCCGCCTGGCAAGCCTGGGCCACCCCATCATTGCGCCAGCCTATGAGTAGGAAACGCGCTGCCTCTAGGGCGAACACGCTGCGGCAGACGTTCAATCTGTCTCCACAGATGCAGGCTCGTAGACTCAGTTGTGATGCATGGGGAAGGGATGACAGTGACTGAGTCCGGCGGCAAGGAATTGCCCGCCCAACGGTCCACAGTCCAGAACCTCGCGATCGTCACGGTGAGTTACCACTCGCAGCACGCTCTTGAGGGACTCATTGAGTCTCTTGCTGAGAGCGTCGTCGCTCCCGAGCACGTGGTCGTCGTCAACAATGCACCAGAAGACGTGCTTCAGCTGCCCGAGACACCGGGCCTTTCTGTAATGGCCGCACCGGGCAATCTCGGCTACGGCGCCGGGATCAACTTGGGCGTGAATTCCCTTCCGTCAGAGGTGGAGTGGGTGCTGGTCAGCAACCCGGATGTACGACTGGGAAGCCACGCCCTTGAGGTACTGCTCAGCGTTGCAAACAAAGAGCCGTCCGCGGGCGCTGTCGGTCCACGCATCCTCG
>Ga0164242_10002853_pt1 | contig 19900 bp, 24 predicted proteins | sample OricomgcompostMG_FD_108783 | JGI IMG/M metagenome (GOLD analysis project Ga0164242, IMG submission 108783) | Miracle-Growth compost microbial communities from Emeryville, California, USA - Original compost - Miracle growth compost (MG) ... | reverse complement strand
GGGTTGGTTGCCCGGCTCGCTCTGTGCGATATGGCAAGCCTACCGCCAAGGTCAAGCCGACGTCGACGGTTCAGCGCGGATTCGTGGTAGATTCCTTGGACTCGCACCGGGTGGTGCCGCGCGAGTAGACGACGCCGTGAGCCGGCCAGGTGTGAGTGAGATCCGCTTGGCAGAGGCCGGCGTCGTCGTCATCTCGCGAGCTGGTGCTTGCGCGAGAACTACAGGCATGTCATTCTGTCGCCTGATACGGATCGGTGGCGCCAGCGTCCCCGAAAGCGGTTGAGGAGACTCCCGCATGTGGCAGAACGGACCAAGCCGCACATCTGACCCGAGACACAAAGCGTGGCGAATGGCCGTGCTGACCCGCGACGCGTGGACGTGCCGGCAATGTGGCGCTGCAGCTCGGACTGCGGATCACGTCGTGCCCGTTGCCGAGGGTGGCGCTGAATACGACGTCGACAACGGGCAAGCGCTCTGCGATGACTGTCACAAGCCCAAGACGCAAGCCGAGGCAGCGCGCGGGCGAGCTCGCATACCGCGCGGCCGGCGACAGGCAGAGCAGCCGCCCGGATGGGGGTAGGGGGAGCCCCCGCCCCCGGGTCGCGCGCCTACGGATGAGTGCTGCGGCTGTCATCACGCCCGACTCTGGTTCTTGACCCCCCCCTGCTTCACCCAGCCCGCACGGGCGACCCATTCCCGCACGGGAGGCATCACCATGGCCGGCAAGGGATTCGCACCCAAAGACCCGCGCACGCTCGCCGGGCATCGCGGCAAGAACGCCGCAGCGAACCTTCGTGTGATCGAGGTTGAACCGGCCGCTCAGCCGGATCTTCCCGAGTTCGAGGTCACGATCTGGCGCGATGGGATTCCGGTTATCGAGTCGTTCACCTGGCCACTAGCGACCCGCGGCTGGTGGCGCATGTGGTCGGACTCGCCTCTTTCGGCCGACTTCACCGAGGCCGACTGGTCATACCTGCTTGATACTGCCGTCTTGCACGCTGCCTACTGGAAGGGCGACATGAAGCAGGCTGCTGAACTGCGTCAGCGTGTGGCGAAGTTCGGTCAGACTCCTGAGGATCGTGCTCGCCTGCGCATCCAGTTCGCCGCCGCTGATGAGGCTGACGAGAAGCGCGGCAAGACGGGGCCAAGTGCACCGGATGCCTCGGGTTCTCGTGCTCGTCGCGGTCCCCTGCGTTCTGTCGACGACGCCGAGACCGCGTAGTCGATGCCATGGAAGCCGTCCGAGCCGGGAGAGATCCCGACGCTCGGCTGGTACGTGCTGGACTGGATCGCAGAGAATCTTGCGCGGCCTGCGGTTGGTGAGTACGAGCCGTTCCGGCCGTACCTTGAGCAAGAGGACTTCATCCTCCGGTGGTATGCCCTCGACCCGAAGACTGGCCGGTTTCTCTATCCGCGCGCCGTTCTCGGCAGAAGTCGTGGTTGGGGCAAGTCTCCGGTTCTCGGCTCGCTGTGCATTGTCGAGGGCCTGGCGGATGTCGTCTTCGATGGATGGGATTCCGCAGGGCAGCCCGTGGGCCGTCCGTGGTCGACGGTCCGCACTCCCCTGGTGCATGTTGCGGCCGTCAACGAGGACCAGACGGGCAATACGTGGCAGCCGCTCGTCGAGATGCTGCAGGGCCCCGTCCAGTACAACTACGCCGGCCTTGAGCCGTTCGACGCCCAGATCAACCTTCCGGTCGGCAAGATCGAGAAGCGCACATCATCGGGTCGCGCGATCAAGGGCGCTCCGACGACGTTCGCGGTGCTCGACCAGACCGAGGAATGGGTTCCCTCCAACAAGGGGCCACGTCTTGCTCAGACGATTCGCACGAACACCGCGAAGAACGGTGGCCGCACAGTCGAGTCGCCGAACGCGTTCACCCCGGGCGAGAACTCGGTAGCCGAGGACTCGTGGAAGTTCTCCCAGGGCATGAAGTCCGGCAAGGACAAGCTTGGGCGCCGCGGCATCCTCTACGACCACCGCGAGGCTCCGGCCGACACGGACCTGTCGGACTACGACTCCCTGGTTCACGGTCTGCGGATCGCCTACGGGGACTCGTCGGGCCACCCGGACGGATGTCTGCTCCACACGCCGCCGTGCCCGCCTGGTCACGTCGACCTCGACGCGCAGATCGACGTCATCTGGGACCCGGCGACCGATATCCAGCGTGCTCGGTCGGACTACCTGAACCAGATCACCCATGCGTCGGACTCCTACCTGACCCGGCCCGAGTGGAACGCCCGCAGCATCCAGACGCTCGCCGATGCCGACACTCCGGTGAAGGTCGAGCCGCTGACCAAGGGCGACGTGATCGTGCTTGGCTTCGACGGGTCGATCGGCCGCAAGAACGACGTGACCACCGAGGCCGAGGTTGAAGGCACCGACCGCATGGCCGGCGTCCAGAAGCGTGGTCGCGGACGTGCGGTCTCGGATGCCACCGCGCTCATCGCCTGCCGCGTCTCCGATGGTCTCGTGACGCCGATCCACATCTGGGAGCAGCCTCCCGGCGTCGACGAGTGGGCGGTTCCGCAGGATGAGGTGGATGCGAAGGTCCGCGAGACGTTCGACGCCTACAAGGTGGTCGGATTCTACGCGGACCCGGCCAAGTGGGAGGGCTGGGTCGCCAAGTGGGAGGCCCGTTACGGCGTCCGCCTGCGCGTAAAGGCGACTCGCTCGAACCCGATCCACTGGTGGATGAACAACACCCGCAACGTCACCCAGGCGCTTGAGCAGTTCCGTACCGCGATCCAGACCGGCGAGCTCGTCCATGACGGCAACTCGATCCTGACCGCCCACGCACTCAATGCTCGCGTGCGTGAGAAGCCGGGTGGCTACGGCATCTACAAGGAGCATCCCGACTCGGCCAACAAGATCGATGCCGTGGTGGCTGCCGTTCTGGCGTGGCAGTGCCGACTCGATGCCGTTGCCGCTGGTCATGCCCAACCGACCACCCCCGTCAGAGCGCCGCGCCGTATCCGCTAGGAGGTGGTCACCGTGGCCGCACCCGTCACGACCGCCGACTGGCTCACCGTCCTGGCGAAGCGACTCGACGACCGCCTCCCGCGGATCAGTCGCCTACGCGCCTACGCCTCCGGTCACGCCGACCTGCCCGAGATGAGCGAGAACACCCGCGAGTCGTGGGAGAAGTTCCAGCGCAAGGCAATCACCAACGTCGCTGGCCTGGCCGTGGAGACAGTCGGCTCACGAATCAAGCCGCTCGGCGTCACCGTCAAGGGGTCCAGCGACTCTCCCGAGGCAATCGCTGCTCACGCGATCTACCGACGCTCGCAGTTGTGGACCCAGATCGAGGACGCGACCCGCGACCGTCTGACCTGTGACACGGGTGCGTTCCTCGCCGGCTTGCGCGCCGATGGAAAGGCACTCATCACTCGTGAGCGGCCCGAGTGGTTCATCGCCGACGTCGACCCCGCTGATGCGCGCACCGTCCGGGCTTCGCTCAAGGCATGGCGTGACGAGTCGCAGGCTCAGGACTACGCGTTCGTGGTCGTCGGTGGCACAGCGCAACTGTTCTCTCGTCCGATCTCCCGCTACCGGATGAGCCGCGAGTTCAGGGTCTCCGGTGGATGGCAGCCTGCAGCCGAGGCCGATGACCGTCTCGGGCCCGGGCAGCTCGCGTTCGTCTCGACCCGCAAGGCCGGAGAGAACATCACCCATGCCGGTTGCGGCGTGGGTTTGTTCGAGCCGTCCATCCCGACGATCGACCGTCTGCACAAGGGCAAGCTGGAGCGGATGGTCACCGCCGCGATGCAGGCGTTCCGTCAGCGTGCGCTCAAGCCGGTCAAGGATGCGACGGGCCAGGTCGTCTCGCTCCCGACGCACGATTCTGATGGGAACGAGATCGACTGGGGCACGGTCCTTTCGGCTGCTCCCGGCGCGATCTGGGACTTGCCGATCCCGATCGACATCTGGGAATCGGAGACCACCGACATCCGTCCGCTACTCGAAGCGGAGAAGCAGGACGCCCGCGACTTCTTCGCCGAACTCCAGTTGCCCGTCTCGGTGTTCACTCCCGAGGGCGCCAACCAGTCCGCAACCGGTGCCGACGTCGCCACCGATGGGCTATTCGAGATCGCCAAGAAGGAACTGGACGACATCCAGGCGACCGTCAACGACGCCATGACCCGCGCCCTCCAGCTCGAAGGCCTCGACGTGGAGGATGGCGATGTCGAGGTTCTGTTCGAGAACGTCGAGCGCGTCTCTACTCAGGAGAAGATGGCCGCTGCCGTGCAAGCCAAGGGTGCAGGGATGTCGAAGCGCTACATCATGCGCGAGATCATGGGCATGAACCCCGACCAGATGCGTCAGGAGGAGTCGGACTACAACGCCGAGGTCATCCTCGGTGTGCTCGCTGCTCCGGCGCAGACGCCGACGCGGCAGGCAGCGACCAGTGGCAACGCCTGACCTGTCCTTGATCGACCAGGGCACCGCGACTGCAATCATCGCCAACTATGCCCTGCTCAAGGCCCAGGTCTACGAACGTGTCGAGGCAGCGGTGAAGGGCCACTGGTTCCGCGCCGAGCACTACGACCGCGATGACATTGAGCGCATCGCCAACGAGATCATCCCGCTCGTCCAGGCGGGCCAGAAGTCGATCAGCCAACTGACGGCGCTCTACCTCGACACCGTTCTGACCGCAGGCACTGCCGTTCCGCTCGGCGCGGGCTCACAGACGATCGGCGACAGCGACCTCCCGACACTGCGGGGCGTGAGTCCGTCCGAGGAGTTCCTGCGCGCCGGCATCACGATCTGGACGGCGCTCAAGGATGGCGATGCCTATGAGGCGGCGGTCAAGAAGGGTCTGGACCGGCTCGTCTCGCTCGTCACCACCGACGTCCAGCTTGCCCAACGTTGGACCGAGAACCGCGTCCTGAACCTGTCCGAGGCGAAGTTCTGGCGGCGGGTTCCTCGCGGCGTCGGCTCATGCGCCTTGTGCGTGCTCGCCTCGACCCAGCGGTACCACGTGCGCGACTTGAAGCCGATACATCCGGGCTGCCAGTGCACGGTCGCCCCGATCATTCTGCGCAACGGTCGCGCTGCACAGTTCGACCCTGGCCGCATCCTCAACGAGCCGCTGCTGGAGCAGTTGCACAAGGACATCGGATCGTTCGCTGGCGGCTACGACCGCGGCGGTCGAGCGCCGTCCTACAAGGACATCCTGATCCGCGAGCACGGCGAGCTCGGGCCCGTCCTCACTTGGCGCGATCAACACTTCACCGGCCCAGACTCACTCGCCGCCTGATCTTTCCGACACCCCGACGCGTCAACGGCGCTCTTGACCTCCTCTCCGCCGAAGGACGCCCATGACCGCGATCCTTTCCTGCCATCTGGCAGCGCGGAGGCGTACCTGCGCGCCGGGGTCACCACTCTTCCCAGCACTCGCGCTGGGTCGCGTTCCCGCACGGGAACGCCCGCAACTCTCCGCACGGAGGAACAGTGAATCGCAAGCCGCTCGCCATGACCGAGACGACCACCGAGGGTGGATCGGGAGCACCTGCCGCACCCGCATCGCCGTCCCCGACGCCCGCACAGGCGACCCCGCCGAGCGCCCCGCCCACTACTGACCCGGCGACCCCGCCCGCAGCGCCCGCACAGGCGACGACAGACTGGCAGGCCGAGGCCAAGAAGTGGGAGCAGCGCTCGAAGGAGAACTTCGAGAAGGCCAAGCAGTTCGACGCGCTCACCGAGGCGCAGAAGACCGATGCCCAGAAGCAGGCCGAACGCATTGCCGAACTCGAGGGAGCACTCCCGAAGGCGACCGTGGATGCGTTCAAGCAGGCTGCCGTCGCCTTCGGCGGCGTCAGTCAGGAGGACGCCGACCTCTTCCTCACCGCCTCCGACCCGGAGACGTTGATGAAGCAGGCGCAGGCACTCTCTGCGCTCAAGTCAACTCCGCCTGTCGCACCGCAGACCCCGCCGCCCACCGCGGGCGTGCAGGGAAACGTAGGCACACCGCTCGGTGGACCCGACAAGCCCATTGCCACACGGATCGCCGAGGCCGAGGTCGAGCTCTCCAAGCTCGCGCCCGGTTCGCCGGAGGCCAAGGCGGCACGGCAGGCCGTGTCCTCGCTCAAGGCGCAACAGCTCGCGGAGCAGGCGAAGTCGATTCGCTAACCCCTCGCCCGAGGTTGTCGGGCACCCACCAAACCGCCGCACGACGCGGCAGAAAGGAGTGATCCAGCATGCCTGGAATCACTGCTATGGGGACGACCTACAACCTCCCCAACTACACCGGCGAACTGTTCGCCATCAGCCCCGAGGACACCCCCTTCCTTGCCGCCATCGGTGGCCTGACGGGCGGCAAGTCGGTCGACTCGACCAAGTTCTCCTGGCAGACCTACGACCTGCGCGACGCCGACGCGAACCGTCAGCGCCTTGAGGGCGCCGATGCCCCGACTCCCGAGGGCCGTGTCCGCTCCAACGCCTACAACGTGCTTGAGATCCACCAGGAGCAGGTCTCGGTCTCCTACACCAAGCAGGCCGCGACCAAGCTCGTCGGCACGGGCGGCGCGACCAACCTCACGCTCGGTGCGAACCCGGTCACCGACGAGTTCCAGTGGCAGGTCGACCAGGAGCTCAAGCAGGTCGCGCGCGATGTCGACAAGTCGTTCATCGTCGGCACCTTCCAGGAGCCATCCGACAACTCCACGCCGCGCAAGACCCGCGGCCTGCTCCAGGCGATCACCACGAACGTCCTGGCCGGCGATCTCCCGCAGCTCGGGTCGGACTACGACCTCAAGGCGTTCGAGCAGCTCGTGCTCGACCTGATGCAGAAGGTCTGGGACAACGGCGGCATCTCGGAGTCGGAGACGCGCACCATCATCACCAACTCCTACCTCAAGCGGTGCCTGACGGCTGCGTTCATCACGAACAAGGGCTACCAGGAGGAGTCGCGCAATGTCGGCGGCGTCAACCTCCAGACGTTCGAGACGGACTTCGGCAAGTGCAACATCATGCTGGAGCGCTACATGCCCTCGACCGCCTCCCCGGCGACCAGCGGCCAGTCGGCCTCGCTCGCTGTCGTCTCGCTGGAGCAGTGCGCCCCGGCCTTCCTGGAGATCCCGGAGAAGGGTCACTTCTTCGTCGAGCCGCTCGCCAAGACCGGCGCGTCGATCAAGGGCCAGCTCTACGGCGAGATCGGCCTGGAGTACGGCAACGAGCTCGCCCACGGCAAGCTCACGCTGACCGCTGACGGCGCCAACTCCTGATCGGTCTTGCCGCTAGCGGGGGTCGTAACCCGGCCCCCGCTAGCGGTCACAACTCAACAGCGACGAGAGGTGGCAAGGCATGGGCATCATCACCCCGACGACCCCACCGAATCTCGTCGCGGAGACGGACGTCGAGGGCTCTCTCGGCCGCGACATGACCGATGCCGAGTTGGCGCGGTTCAACACGATCGCAACTCGGCTGTCCTCGGAGTTCCGCAAGGCGACCGCGACCAGCGGACCGGGACAACTCATCACGGCAGGCAACTCGGTCGCCGAGTTCAACGTCATCGACGGTCGCTACGTGCGGCTCTACCAGCGTCCCGTGACCGCGGTGAACAGCGTCACCGACCATCACGGCAACACGGTCGGCTTCGACCTGCACGACCAGACGCTCACCCTGCACCACGCGCACGGCATCCGGCGCGTCACCGTGGACTACAACCACGGCTGGGCATCCGTGCCCGCCGAGATCGTCGCGGCACTCGCTGACGACGCCGCACAGACGCTCTTGACCCCGATCGAGCAGGCGCAGGGCGTCTCTCAGAAGTCCGAGACGGTCGGCCCCTACCAGGAGACGGTCACCTACGCCGCGTGGGCGATCGGCGCTGGCGCGAAGCTGTCGCCTTCGACCCGCGCCCTGGCGGTGTCCTACGGCGTGAGTCTCCCGCGGACGCTGAACACGGGCGCGGTGCTCTGATGCGCTACGAGTCCCTGACTCGTCTGCGTGGCACCCCGATCGAGGGTGACTCCGCGATCGACTGGACCGACCCGGCTGAGGACACCACGGATGGCTGGGTCTTCGACCCGGGTGGTACGCAGACCGGTGTCGATGGTGACCGCTTTCCGATCGTGACGAAGCCGACCGCGATCTGGCATGGACCGATCAGCGCGACCTTCCCGGACGTGGCTGCCCGTGACCGCGTGGATTTCCACGGCCTCTGGGACGTCGATGGTGACCCAAAGCCGTACCCGAACGGTGACTCAAGGCTCGTGCTCGCGGTCGAACTCAAGAAGGTGGACGGCTGATGGGTGTCAAGGTCGATCCCGTTGTCATCAACGACGCAGGCATGACGGCGATGCGCAATTCCCATGGTGTCGCCGATTGGGTGGTTGGCGTCACCGAAGAGATCGCGACCGTCGCGCGCGCTGGTCAGGGAGCACTCGCGGCCGATGAGATCGCCGTCGAGTCCACGTCGACCGACGCCCTCGGCATCCATGGGGGCTCGGGCTGGGCAGGCAACCGTCCCGCCGCTGTCGCCGTTGCGATTGGCCGCGGATGGAAGGGCAAGCCGGAACTCGAAGGCGAACTGGTTGCCGGTACGCCGAAGTCGTTCCAGCGTGCCGTCGACCACTTCAAGAAGTAGGTGAGCCATGGGCGCGATCACCTTCGCCCAGCCCGACGTGGCCCTCCGCGCTTCGGTGCTCGCCTACATCGCCGCGAACCCGACCGACACCGACATCGCGGTCACCACAGCCAACGTCATCACGGACGGCAACATCCCGACCTCCGGCGCTCGCGTCCTCAAGATCGAGGCAAGCGCGGCGAAGGGCAATGGTCCGGTTGAGGGCGCGTTCATCACTCTGACGGCCTACTCATCCACGAGCAACGTCGCGGACGGTCGTCCGTTCGCCTACCGACTCAAGGACGTGCTGCCGAGGCTGGCCGGAGCGTTCGTCATCACCGACGTGAACGGACCCAGCAAGGGGTCTGATCTCACGTCGCGGCGCGTCTGGATTCTGACCTGCCGACTGTTGCAGACCGGCGCCGACGAGTAGCTCGCTGCTCACCCTGACCTCCCCTCCCGCTCCGGGGGACCGGGCGCACCCGCGTCCAACCGCATCAACACATCCAACGGTCCCCAGGAGGACAACATGACTGGCACTGCTGCCAACGCCCAGGTCGGCAAGACTATCCGGGCATGGTGGAACCCGACGAAGGGCGCCACGCTTCCGGCCACCTACGACGCCGCGCCCGCAGGCGGGTTCCTCGACCTCGGCTACCTCACTCTCGATGACGGGTTCGTACTGCACACCCGTGGCGCCGCCCAGACGTCCTCGCTGATGGCCTTCGAGGACAACGGCAAGAAGATCGTCACGGTTCGCACCCCGGACGACACGCTGCCCTCGATCACCCTGACCGCGCAGGAGTCGTCCAAGGTGGTTCGCGAGCTCGCGTGGAACGTCTCCTACGACGCCTCCGGCAAGGCGGTCTTCGACGGCACGCTGCCGTCCAACGGGTCGTTCGTGTTCGACATGATCGACAACAACGACCTGATCGACCGCTACTGCTCGGACAACGCGTTCCCGGACCTGACCAGCGACCAGCAGTCGTCCGGCACCGACGCCTCAGGGCGTGCGCTCAAGTACCAGCTCCAGTTCACGTTCGACTTCTCCGACGTGCTCGGCGGTCACTTCGTGAACCTGTCGGAGCTGATCGACTCCAACACCTGACAGACCACCTAGCCGGGGCCTTCGGAGCGGATCGCCCCGGCTAGGTGCAACACCGTCCGCTCCGTTCCGCTCCATCCGCTCCCAGAAAAGAGATCCGCTCATGGCTGCACGCAAGCCGAAGCCCGTCGCGCCCGAGGGCTTCACGTTCACCCACGATGGCGCGACGTTCACGATCCCGCCCTACGACCCAGCTCTGCGCGACGATGACGAGCCCGTCGAGGGAGCGTGGGTCGGCGCCAAGTGGGTGCCGATGCCCCCGACCGCCATCGCCGCTCGCGTGCTCAAGCGCGCCGAGCGTGAGGCGTTGCAGGTCGAGCAGTACCTTGCCGACGTCGGCAACGCACTGCGAGTGATGCTCGCGCACCTGACGACCGATGCTGACGTGGCGACGGTCAGCGCGCTCAACGAGATCATCCAGCAGGACTCGCACAAGGAGTTCTGGGAGATCTACCGCGGCTGGATGACCGCCGCGGGCGAGCAGGAGTCGGAGAGCGCCGAGGGAAACGCCTCTGGCTCGCAGGTGTCCTAGCCGACCACCTGGGAGCCATCCAGTACGACTTCCGCCACGAGTTCAACCTGTCATGGCGCGTCATCGGCACCGACGAGATGCCGGACGCTGAGGCCGTCTCGCTGTGTCGGCAACTCGCGGCCGACCCGGAAACGCGGCTCGGCGCCGCGATGTACGGGCTCATCCACCCAATCAGCTTCGCTATGTCTGCCCTGATCGGCTCTTTCAGCGGCACGCGCTACTGGCCCGAGAAGCCCGAGATCGCCGAAGCCCGTGCGGAAGCGCAGAAGCAGGCCGACATTGACCGCTTCGAGCGCCGCTACGCCGAGTTCGAGGCGCGTAACAACTAGAGACGAGTGGCGGTGAGTCATGGCTGACATCGGTCCCGAGGTTGCCAAGGCTCACGCGACAGTCTTCGCGTCGTTCGAGGGTTTCTCGACCGCTGTCCGCAAGGAGGCAACGAAGGCTGCCGGCTCGCTCGGGACGACGCTTGAGAAGTCGGCCTCGTCCACCGCGCGCTCCGCCGGCGTCAAGGCTGGCAACCAGTTCGCAGACGGCGTGAAGTCTTCGCGTGCCGCGGTCGCCTTCCGCAACGTCGTGGAGTACGGCGGCGCGTATGCGGCGATCAACGGCATCACGAACCTGTTCAAGGCTGCCGGGAACGCCGCGATCGGGACGAACGCGAAGCTCGAGAACACCGAGATCGCTCTCAACAACATCACCGGCTCGTCTGCGAAGGCTCGCAAGGAGCTGGCGTGGATCAAGGAATTCGACCTCAACTCGTCGCTGTTCGATCTGCCGACCGCGGAGGCCGAGGACGAGCGGCTCCTGTCGATCACGCACAACGCGAAGCTCGCCCACGACATGCTCCAGGCGGCAGCGGATGCATCGGCTGGGATGGGCAAGGGCGTCGAGGGTGTGCAGGGCATCGACCTGGCGCTCCAGCAGATGTACACCAAGGGCAAGATCCAGGCCCAGGAGTTGCAGCTTCAGCTCGGCCAGTACGTCAACGGTGTCGGCATCCTGGCGCAGGCGACCGGGAAGACGACGGCGCAGATCACCGACCTGATGTCGAAGGGTCTGCTGGACTCCAAGACCTATGTGCCGCTGCTCGTGAAGGGCATTGAGGACCAGTTCCACGGCCTGGACAAGAGCCTCACGAAGACGCTGTCGGGCACGTGGAACAACATCAAGGACATCCTCAGCCAGGACATCGCGGGTGCCTCGACGGGTGGCTTCAACGCGCTCAAGGACGACTTGCAGGACTTCTACAAGTGGCTTGAGTCGCCGGCCGGGAAGCAGGCGATCTCGGAGTTCGGCCAGTCGATCTCCTACGTGGTGCAGACCGGTTCTGGTCTCGTTCACTTCCTGCACGAAGCGACACCTGCGCTTGAGGTGTTCGCTGCCCTGTGGGTCGGCGGGAAACTCGTCGGCGGGATCAGTTCGGCCTCCACTGCCTTCCAGGTCTGGCGCTCCTCTGCTGGTGCGCTGCAAGTCGCCGAGACCGAGCTGACTGCTGCCAAGGAGCGTGAGACCGCCGCCTACGCGCGCTGGTCTGCCCTCGCCGCTGAAGAGACGACGATGACGCGCTCGCTCATCGCAGCGAAGATGGAGCTTCGTTCGGCAACCGTCGCCACGACGGCCGCTGAGGAGCGTCAGGCGGTCGCGATGGGACAGTCGGGCCTCCGTGGTGCGGCCTCAGGTCTGCTTGGCCTGCTCGGTGGACCGTGGGGGATCGCGCTCGGCGCGGCGACTGCCTATGGCCTCAGTTTCGCCTCAAGCCAGCTCAAGGCGAAGTCGGCAACAGATGGACTCACGGACTCGATCAATGCGCAGACCGGCGCCCTGGACCGAGCGGGAGAGAAGAGTCTCGCCGAGCAGCTTCTCGGGTCGTACAGCGTCGATCAGCTCAAGGAGGCTGGGTACACCGTCTCCGGCGCGGTGGATGCGCTCGTTCGTGGCGGCAAGGCGTATGAGGATCTTCAGCGGGCACTCATCGGCACCTTGAACCACCGGACTCTGGCTGAATACGGCGCGCTCTTCGGTGGCATTGGGCCGCTCGATAAGGGGGGGCAGCTCGATGCGCTCAAGGACATCGAGAATGGCTTCAAGAACAACAAGAGTGCCGCCCTCGCTGCCGCTGAGGCCAACGACGCCTACGGCGACTCCACCAAGCAGGTCGCCAAGTGGATCGCCGACGCCGCCCACGCCACCGACCAGTTCGCGGACTCGTCGGTTCCTGACCTGACTAAGAACATCGCCGATCTTCGCAAGCAGGCCCATGAGGCCGGTCTCGAGGCGGACAAGAACCTGACCCCGTCGATCGTCGAGTTCAGCAAGGCGGCTGGGCTCGGCACATCCCAGGCCGAGAACTTGCAGGGCGCGATGGCCCACATCAACGACGGCACCTACGCGTTCGTCGCCGCGATGGATGCGCGGACGGCTGCTGCTCTTGGTCTCGCGCAGGCTCAGGCGATCTTGATCGGCACGCAGTATGCGGTGGACCGTGCCTCGGGTGGCGCTTCGGCGCAGGCAGTCGGCGGCGAGTTGGCGAAGGTGCAGGGCGTGATCGGGCAGATCAAGTCCTACCAGACGCTGGTGCCGCAGATCCCGTCGCTGAACGGTTCGGGTTCGGGTGGCAGCGACAAGTCGAAGCCGAAGTACGACCCGTGGGCGGCGTTCCGCAAGGCGTTCAACGCGAGCCACGCGAAGAACTACATGCACGCCTCGGGGTCATCCATCGCCAAGTTCCTGATCGAGGGCTTCGGCGACGAGCTGAACAAGCAGGGAAAGCTGACCGTCGCTGGTCTTGGTGCGCTCGGGGTCGAGAAGTGGTCGAAGGGTGCCGCCAAGCACATCCGCGACGACTTCCGGGATGCGCTCAAGGACGTGCGTTCGGAACTCAAGAATGTCAAGGCCGAGATCAAGCAGGGCCAGCAGTCGGTGTTCTCGGCCTACGCGTCGGACTTCTTCTCCGCGCAGGGTTCGACGGACTACTTCGGCAACACGATCAAGGGTTCGACGGGGCAGGCGGCACTGGCGATCGCTCAGGCCGATGCGGCCCGCCTCAAGGCCGCGTCTGGTGACGAGCTGACCCTGAACAACGTGCTGGGGCCGAAGTACAACGGCTTCCTGAACTCGCTGCTCGCTTCCGGGAACTTCGGCGAACTGTCCGACCTGGCGAACAACACTGACCTCGCCAAGTCGATCGGTGACGCCTACATCGCCTCGCAGAAGGCAGCTGATGATGCGTTCGACTACTCGCCGCAGGGCAAGCGGCTGCTCTCGCAGGATGAGAAGTTGCAGACGATGGCGACTTCGCTGTCCTCGATGGTCGGCCTGGCTACTGCTCTTCTGAACGCGCCGGCGATCAAGAACGCTCACCCGGCCCAGTTGCACCATCTGGTCAACGAGATCAACAACGCGTTGCAGCGGATCGAGAAGAACCCTGTCTCGCTCGGGAAGGTCTGAGAATGGCCGACACGATCGAGTTCCAGTTCTACTCCCCCACGCTCGGAACCCTCGACCTGACGGCATCGTTCGGCACCTACCAGTACGCGCTCTACGGAGCACAGTTCGGGATGGCGACTCCGGCGACGACGGCGGTCAACGCACTGGTGGGCCAGTCGCTCACGTTCAGCGGCTTCGACGTCCGCGACGACGCCTCGTTCTATCTCGGGGTGCAGCCGAAGACGACCGGCGACGGCTCGGCCGCCGCCGATGGTGTGGCTGCGGTGGAGCGCTGGCACCGTGCGACGGATGCGGAGTTCCGCTACAAGCCGAAGAACGGCGCGTGGTCGTGCTGGCCGATCATCACGGACCCGGCGCGTCGTCGGGGTGGGCTGAGCGTCAAGGCGGTGCAGGCTCCCGCGGGCGGCATCGACGTGGCGACCGATGAGTGGAATCACTCGTGGCGGTGGGTGCAGATCACGATGCACACCCACCCGTTCGCGCGCGCCAAGGACGCGGTGACGAGCACGGTCGCGCTGGCGTCCTCGGTGGGTTCGCTCGCGGTGACCGGCTCAGGTGACGCTGCGGCGACGGTCACGCTCTCGGGCGGCGCGCTGCACGAGTGCGTCGTCTACGTGGCGCCGGACCTGCCGGGGTTCTCGCCGCTGTGTCGTGGCCACATGGATGCGGGTGGGGCGACGGTCTCGAGGACTGGCGAGCCCGCGTTCTACTCGACGACGTGGCGTGCGATCTCGGGTCGCACGATCACCAAGCCTGCGTCCGAGCTTCCGGTCGGTGGCGGCTATGTGATGGTCGCGCATCTCTACAACTCGGGTGGCTCGGACGCGACTGTCGCCATCCCGCTCACGGTCACCGCGAACGGGGTCACGTCGACGGCGGTCTCTCGCAGCGTGACCATCCCGGCTGGTGGCACGTTCTGGGGTGGCATCGCGGGGTTCTACATCCCGAAGCCGACTGGTGACGTGGCCCTGACGTTCGGTACCGCGTCGGGGGTCTATGTCGATGAGCCCTTCGTCTTCCCGATGGGCCCCGATGCCTCGCTCTCGCTGTTCGATGCTGGGTCGCTGACGACCGCGACCATCGCCTCACCGCAGACGGCCAACGAGACCGGCTCGCTGGACGTCGGCACCGTCATCGAGTCGGACTGGCCGGTCCTGACCGACGAGACCATGACGGTCGTCGCGGCCTCGGCTGGTGTGGCGATCCCGACGTGCCAGGTGGGCTATCGTCCCGCCTTCCTCACCTTCGCTACTGGGGAGGATCCGACGTGAGCAAGTTCGAGCTCTGGTGCGGAAACGTGCCGCTCTCCACCTATGGCCTCTACGGTGACCTGACGGCCACGTTCCAGTGGGGACCGGACGTGGTCGGTGGGTTGCAGTCGGTGGAGTGGACCCAGCCGCGGCTCGCCGGCGCGAAGGTCTTCCCGCCCGAGTACGTCACCGGCACCCAGTTGGAGCTGCGCGACTCGGGCATGGTGGTCGGGCAGGTCATCCTCTCGACCCCCGACTTCAACGAGGGCTCGTTCACCGCATGGGGTATCGCTCAGGCGCCGACGAAGCTCACGCCGAACGCGATGGACGACGACTATGCGCCGGTCTACAACCTGCACGATGCCGTGGTCTATGCCATCGAGCGCGGGAAGCTTCCCGGCTGGCGCGACCCCGGCGACCTGTCGACCACGGACTTGCGGACGCTGACGGACGGCAACCAGCTCGACGGCAACACCAGTTACAGCGTTGCCGACATCATCAAGACCTACTGCCGGTCGGTCTCGGCCACGACGCGCGCCTACATCGATGCGGCCGGGTTCCTGCGGTTCGCTGAGGACGCCACGACGCCGGGGATCGTGCTGCGGGACGTCGACCCGTTCATGCTGACCTCGGACAACTACGTCGACACGCTGGTGACGGACTACCAGACGTTCACGGTCGACCCGGACACGTCGGCATTCACCAAGGCCCGCGTCGTCTCCACGCGACCGACCCCGAGCGGCCTGACGGGCGTGGAGCAGAACCTCGACATCACCAACCAGGGTTCGCTGACCGAAGAGCAGGCGCAGGAGTCTTCGGACACGGCGTTGGCGCGTCTGCTGCCCGACTACGACCGTGACGGCTCCCGTGACGTGATCCAGCGTCAGGTGACCGACATCCACGGCACCGAGATCCCGTTCACGATGATCCCGCTCGGGGTGAAGGTGAAGCATCCGGGCGCACGGCTCGCGGGCGGCTCTGTGATCCCGGGGCTGGCGGATGAGTGGACGCTCGGCACGATGGTGATCCAGTCGAGCCAGGGCCGCATCACCGGCGCGACCCTGACACCACTGACCAGCACGACCAACGTCTTGCAGACCATCTACTCGACAGCCGTGCAGGCGCAGATCACGGCCACCCAGGCCAACAACACCGCGAACACCGCACTGAATTCTTCATCCGACCCGCTCGCGGCGCTCATTACCCCGGACAGCAAGATCACCATCGGCGGCACCACGGCACCGACTGGTGCATCGACGGGTGACTGCTGGCAGGCCGATGACGGCACCTACTGGGTGTTCGACGGCACGACCTGGCAGCAGGCAACGGCCCCGTCCACCACGGCGATCATCGCTGGCCTCGTGTTCACGTCCAACGCGTTTTCCACGCTGCTGGGCGGCTTCACGGTCACATCGTCTGCCAGCACTCCTTCGGGTACGGCGACGGGCTCGAAGCGCTGGATCCGGATCAGCGGCTACCCGAACGTCGTGCCGTCCTCAACGGTCCTCGGCGCTTGGCAGGGCAACGACGACGGCACGTGGACGCAGGTCTACAACGGCACCGGAACGAAGCCCGACTGGGTCGCCAACGCCGTCATCACTGCGGCGGTCGGTGCGTTCGGACTCCTGACCGCCTCGGGTGGGTTCAGCGCCGGCAACCCATCTGCGGGCCACACGACGATCGACTCCTCGGGAAACATCACCTGCTACGGCCCGAATGGCACCACGGTCGTGATGTCGTTCAACACCTCGACCGGCGCGCTGACCATCAATGGCTACGTACCGACTGGCAGCAACTCGACCCTGGCGGCAACGTTGACCGTCAACGGCACGGTGAAGAGCAACGGATCAACCACATACGTCGAGATCGATGGCGCCAACGACCAGATCCTCTTCAAGCTGTCCAGCTCGACAGCGGCGACTCTCAAAGCTGCCTCTCTCGCGAGTGGTCCAGGTCTTGAGTGCAATGGCGGCTTCCAGGTAGATGGCGACTTCTTCTCCGCCCGCATCTCGGATGCGTCGAGCACTGGTCTCACTCTGACGAATCCGTTGGTCAATGGCACCCTGAACGTCTCCGGCCAGAGCACCCTTAACCTGCCCGCGGCTTCGTCGACATATGGATTCGCCAGGTCGAACTCAGGCATCCTGTACGCCCGCACCCTCGCCAACACGCAAAGCGATCTGGGGATCTCGGCCGAGCAGTTCAAGAGCAACATCGCTGACCTCGACTTTCCGCTCGAGGACGGCTACGCCCTGCGGCCGGTCACCTTCACCCTGACCTACCCAGACGGGTCGGTCCGCGACGGCGCTGGCGGGTTCATCGCCGACGACACCCCCGAATCGCTAGCCGACCTGCTCGTGACGTTCTTCGACGCCGACGACGGCGACGAGCTCGACAAGAAGGTCAAGGGCTTCGACTACCTCATGGGGCTGGCCGCTGTGCAGCAGCGCCTCATTCAGGATCTCAACGATCGCTTGACGGCCGCAGAGGCAGTTAGTAGCAAGTGATGTCGGTGATCTTGTAGCCGACCATGTCAGCATCTCCGTAGGTCGTGAGCGCCAGATCCTGCCTGTCACCTGGAGACATCGCACCGCCGTACTCGGTGTCATGGTCAACGATTGCCCCTGATTCATCGAGGAAGTTGACGGATGCGGATACGAAACTGCCGCACTTCTTATAGGAGTAGAGGTGCAGCTTTACTCCGTTCGGATACTCCTCGGGCTTATAGGCGACGCCATTTCCGTAGTCGGTGTAGCCGGCCGGGATGTCGATCGAAGGAGCGCTCGGGTTCCCGGTCGGGTCGCCGCTCGCGGAACCCCGCAGTCGCTTCACGGTGGCAGAACTCAAGTCTTGCATCTGGATCGAACCGTTCTTGATCTGCGCCGACCCGACCGAGTTCTTCCCGAGCGCGGTTCCGGCCGCGAACGCACCGCCCGAGCACGCGATAACGAGAGCCAGCACCGCGAGGATCGTGTTCGCGTTGCCCTGCACCTTCGCCCAACGACTCATGCCCGCAGCGTAGATCGAGCCACCGACAGCGAACAGTCCCAAGGAGCCGCCATGCCTGCCTGCCACGACTGCGGCGAACCTACCGACGTCCTCGTTGAGCGGCGTTGGCGCGACGAACGCCACCGACTGCACACCCAGCAGGTTTGTGCCGAGTGCGCGGCCGAGATCGACCGTGAGCTGCTCGGAATGGAGTCGGTCTGATGGATGGTGAGGCGATCATCTCGGCGACGGTCGCCCAGCCATGGATGTACGTCGCCCTGTTGTTCGGCGGCATCGTCGCCTTCGGTCTGCGTGCGCTGGTCAAGGGTGATCTGCGCACGGGCCGCGAGGTCGAGCACAGTCATGAGCGCATCGAGAACCTTGAGGAGGCGGTGCGCACCCGGGACGCCCAAGTCAATCGGGCGCTCGAAGTCCTGCCGGAGATCGAGGCGATGCTCTCCGATCTGCATCCGTCGTCGAAGGCGGTGGAGTCGTGACCTGTCGTCTGCCGTGGGTCAAGCGCGCCGAGTTCGAGAAGCGTCGCGCCGAGGATGCCCGCAAGCGTCTGGCCGAAGTGGAGGCAGACACCGCCCGTGTCCATGCCGCTGTCGAGGGCGTGGCTCGCGAGGTGCGTCTGAACGGCTTCCTCGATGACATTCTGCGGCTCAATGAAGGGAGACGCTGATGCACGTCATCGAGTTCTGGCGGCAGGCACCGATCCTGTTGGCCGCGCCTGCTCAGCTGGCGTTCGTGCTGATCGTCACGATTCCCCGTTTCGGTGCGGGCCAATGGTGGCGGCGGTATGTGACGCGCGCGGTGGTCGAGCTCTCCGGGACGCTGCTGCTGCTGATCTTGGCCGCGTCGGTCGGCTACGTCATCAACGACGCCAGTGGTCCTCAGGTCGTCGACTGGCGCTGGCCTGACGACGGCCTCGTGGTCGCCTGCTATTGGCTGGTCTCGGCGGCGATCTGGTCACAGCTCGCTGCACTCGTCCGTCAGCGCTTCGCCCGCTAAGCACACCCTTCCGACACAACCTCGTGACCGACCGGCGCGGGGTGCTCGCCATGCCCTCAGGAGGCACCGAATGAAGACCATTCCTGCTCGCTGGCACGGCGGCAACCAGACGCCGACGCTTGTCGTGATTCACGCGACCGTCTCTCCCACGAAGAAGGGCGGTGCGGTCGCAACCGCGAACTTCTTCCACACTGAGACCGCTGAGACCAGTGCTCATCGCGTGGTCGACCCCGGCGAGATCGTGAAGTGCCTCGACGACGACGTGATCGCCTACCACTGCGGCTACAACACCGGCTCCCTCGGCCTCGAACTGTGCATCTACCCGCTGCTCGGGAGCATGGGCAACTGGCTCAAGCCGAAGAGCAAGCGGGGCAAGGTCAAGCAGCACGCGAAGATGACGCCGCTGACGTGGCTGCGTCCGTCCGTGCGGAAGATGATGCGCCTGGCTGCCGGCCAGGTCGCGGACTGGTGCATCGTCCACGACATCCCCGTCCGCTTCCTCGGTCCGGCCAAGCTCGCCACCTGGGACCAGCGTGGACGGCCCGCTCACCTGGGCGGCATCACGACCCACGCGCACATGAGCGACACCTTCCACGCATCCACGCACTGGGATCCCGGCGCGTGGCCGCGCGCCCGGTTCATGCGGATGGTCTCGACCGCCTACGCAGCGAAGACGGCGCCGAAGAAGACCAAGCAGACAGCCAAGAAGACTCCGACCAAGAAGAAGGCGTGATGACCATGCTCGATCACATCAAGTCCACCGCGAAGGCGTACACGGCGCTGCTCGGCTCGATCCTGACGGCGCTGCTCGGTGTCTACGGCCCGGAGACCACGGTCGGGCAGGTGCTCACCGTCGCGCTCGCGGTCGTCACGGCTGTCGCGACCTGGGCCGTGCCGAACACGACGGCGAAGGCGAAGAAGAAGGCTGCCTGATGGGTCTCCCGCTTCCTCCGTCCACAGCGGTCTTCGTCTACGGCGGCCTGCTCGACGG
>Ga0164242_10002852_pt1 | contig 19905 bp, 19 predicted proteins | sample OricomgcompostMG_FD_108783 | JGI IMG/M metagenome (GOLD analysis project Ga0164242, IMG submission 108783) | Miracle-Growth compost microbial communities from Emeryville, California, USA - Original compost - Miracle growth compost (MG) ... | reverse complement strand
TCAAGTCCGGCGCGCCCGCCCGCAGCGAGCGCGTGGCGAAATACAATCAGCTTCTGCGCATCGAAGAGGAGCTGGGCGACGCGGCGGAGTTCATCGGCCGCGCGGCCTTCCCGCGCTACAAGGGCTGACGCCGTCTCAGGCGTAGGAGGGGGGAGTCATGGTCAAGAGGCCGACTCCCCCTTCTTCCGTCTCCGCACCGAAGTCCGCGCCCCCGCAGAAGGCGAAGAAGGGGCGGGATGCCACGGCCGCCGCCCGTCGCACGGTCGACGTCCGCGGCTGGCTGGCCGCATCACGGCTGTCGGCGTTCACCGCGATCATGCTCGGCCTCGTGGTGATCGCGGTCTTCGTGCTCGTGCCGACCGTGGGCACGTACATCGGCCAGCGGCAGCAGATCGTCGCGCTCGAGCACTCGGTGCAGGTCACCAAGGACGAGATCGCCGACCTGAAGCGCCAGCGCGCGCGCTGGGACGACCCCGCGTACATCACGACCCAGGCGCGCGAGCGGCTCTACTTCACTCGGCCGGGCGAGATCGTCTACCTCGTGGACGACGATCTGCCCGACACGGACATCCCTCGCGAGAAGGCGCCGGTCAGCGACAAGGTCGAGACGACGAAGACCGACTGGATGGCGCAGTTCGTGCGGTCGCTGGCCGAGTCGGGACTGGCGTCGACCGCCGTGGCGGTGACCGACGATTCGGGCTCGACGCGGCATCCCTCGCCGTCTCCGACCGGTTCCCGGTGATCCCTCGGGCGATCCCGCTAGCCTTGACGACGTGACCACCCCGCCGTTCGCCCCCGTCGACGACACCGACCTCGTCGTGCTGCGCGCGCAGCTCGGCCGCCCCGCCCGCGGCGTCATCGGCATCGCCGCCCGCTGCGTGTGCGGCAACCCCACGGTCGCGGCCACGGCGCCCCGGCTGCCCGACGGCACGCCGTTCCCGACGCTGTACTACCTCACGCACCCGGCCGCGACCGCAGAGATGTCGCGGCTCGAGGCCGATCACATCATGCGAGAGCTGCAAGACGCCCTCGCCGACGACGCCGAGCTGCAGGACGCCTATCGACGCGCGCACGAGGAGTACCTCTCCGATCGTGCGCAGTTCGGCGAGGTGCCCGAGATCGACGGGATCTCCGCCGGCGGCATGCCCACACGCGTGAAGTGCCTGCACGCCCTCGCCGCCCACGCGCTGGCCGCAGGGTCCGGTGTGAACCCGATCGGCGACCTGGCGCTGGAGCGCTCGCGGTGGTCCCCGGAGCGCTGCGTGTGCGCCGAACCCGGCCCGCTGCTGGCCGCCGACGGGGCAGGACCCGCCGGGGGAACGGCATGATCCGACGGCTGGCCGCGGTGCTGCTGGCCGGTGCCGTCGCGATGCTGGCCTGCACCGCAGCATCCGCCGCCCCTACCGATGACGAGGGCGACGACGACTCGATCCGCGCACAGGAGTACTGGCTGGACCAGTACGGCATCACGAAGGCGTGGGACGTCACGCAGGGCAAGGGCGTCAAGATCGCCGTGATCGACACGGGTGTGGGCCATGCGCCCGAGCTCGACCCGGCCGTGGTCGGCGGCACCGATGTGTCGGGGGCGGGGTCTGCGGACGGCCGCACGCCCGTGGGAACCCTCGACGCCAACCACGGCAGCTGGGTGGCGTCACTCGCCGCCGCGCGTGACCACGGCGACAAGGAGGCCATGATCGGCGTCGCGCCGAAGGCCGACATCCTCTCCATCTCGATCGGCTTCCCCGATGCGAGCCCTCCCGTGCCGTTCACCGAGCAGGTCGTCAAAGCCATGCACTGGGCCGTCGACCACGGTGCGAAGGTGATCAACCTCTCGTTCACGACGAACACGCTCGACTGGGACGAGAGTTGGGACGAGGCGTTCCTCTACGCGTATCAGCACGATGTGGTGGTGGTCGTGGCGGCCGGCAACCGGGGGAGCGGAACGGGCGTCGTCGGGGCCCCGGCGACGATCCCCGGCGTGCTGACGGTCGCGGGCGTGACGCCCGACGAGAAGGCCAGCCGCGACGCCTCGACGCAGGGCATCACGATCGGCGTCTCGGCGCCCAGCGAGCAGTTGCTGGGCGTCTCGGCCGACGGCGAGGTGGTCGTCTGGGACGGCACCAGCGGTGCGGCGCCGATCGTTTCGGGGATCATCGCGCTCGTCCGCGCGGCGCACCCGAACCTCGACGCCGAGAACGTCATCGAGCGCATCACCGAGACGGCGCGGCGCGCACCGGGGATGAGCTCTGTGCCGAGCCCGCTGTACGGATACGGACTGGTGGATGCCGCTGCCGCCGTCTCCGACCGGGTGCCGCTCGTCTCGGGCAACAGCCCGACGCAGCAGCTCGAGGAGTGGATCAGGCTGTACCGGCGGGCGCCGGTGCAGGCGTCGCAGTCGCCCGCGCCGACCGAGAAGGCGGTCGACGTGCCGCCGCTGCCGCGCGCCGACCCGGTCTCGACGCCTCTGTCGCCGCTGCTCCCCGACCGCGACAGGGTTCTGTACGGGAGCATCCCGCTGATGGCGGTCACCGTGCCCGCTATACTGGTGCTGTTGGGTGTCACCGTTGCTGCCCGTCGTCTTCGTTCGGCGCGCCCGTCTGGCGCGTCACGCCGTAAGAATCTCTAGGAGTTCTCCACACCGTGAACACCGCCGCGACCACCACGCCCCGGATCCTCATCGTCGGCGGCGGGTACGCCGGCTTCTACACCGCCTGGAAGCTGGAGAAGCATCTCCGCAAGGGCGAGGCAGAGGTCACCATGGTCGACCCGCTGCCCTACATGACTTACCAGCCGTTCCTGCCGGAGGTCGCCGCCGGCTCGATCGAACCGCGTCACGCCGTCGTCGCCCACCGTCGCCACCTCAAGCGCACGACCGTGATCAACGCCAAGGTGACCGGCATCGACCACGCGCACAAGACCGCGACCCTCACCGGCGCCGACGGGCAGACCTGGCAGCACGAGTACGACCAGATCGTCGTCACCGCCGGTGCCGTCTCGCGCACCTTCCCGATCCCCGGCATCGCCGACAATGCCATCGGGCTGAAGACCATCGAAGAGGCCGTCGCCGTGCGCGACCGCCTCATGAGCAACTTCGACCGTGCCGCGGCCATGCCCGCCGGTCCCGAGCGTGACCGGCTGCTCACCGTCATCGTCGTGGGCGGCGGCTTCGCCGGCATCGAGGCGTTCGCCGAGCTCCGGTCCCTGGCATCCGCTCTGCTGAAGAACTACCCGCAGCTCACCTTCGAAGACACGCACTTCCACCTCATCGAGGCGATGGGGCGCATCATGCCCGAGGTGTCGCTGAAGACGAGCGAGTGGGTGCTGAAGTCGCTCGCCAAGCACGGCGCGTACGTCCACCTCGACACGCAGGTGCAGAACGCCACGGACGGCAACGTCGAGGTCTCGACCGGCGAGGTGTTCCCGAGCGATCTGATCGTGTGGACCGCGGGCGTCATGGCGAACCCGACCGTCGTTCGCGGCGGCGACCTGCCGGTCGAAGAGCGCGGTCGCATCCGCACGCGCGCCGACCTGCGGGTGGGCACGCCTGAGGAGTTCGTCGAGGGCGCCTGGGCTGCCGGTGACGTCTCGGCCGTCCCCGACCTGTCGGGTGGCGGCGTCGGCGGCTATTGCGTGCCCAACGCGCAGCACGCCGTGCGCCAGGCCAAGCGCCTCGCGAAGAACCTGGTCGCCGTTCTGCGCGGCGAGAAGACCACCGACTACTTCCACAAGAACGCGGGTGCGGTTGCGGGTCTCGGCCTGTACAACGGTGTGTTCCAGTCGGGCGGCTTCGCGCTCAAGGGCTTCATCGCGTGGTGCGCGCACCGTGCCTACCACGGCCTCGCGATGCCGTCGTGGGAGCGCAAGTGGCGCGTGCTGTGGGGCTGGTGGAACAACTTCTGGCTCGGTCGCGACATCGTGAGCCTCGAGGCCGTGCAGACGCCGCGTGCGGTGTTCGAGCAGTTCGCGGCCCGTCCGCGTCCGCCGCAGCCGGCCGAGGCCGCGCCGAAGGTCGAAGCGCCCAAGAACGACGGCGCCGGGAAGAAGCCCGTCGAGTCCAAGGCCAGCGCCTGATCGATGCTCTCCGGAACGCCCGCGACCCGCATAGGGACGCGGGCGTTCCGCGTACCGGCGCCGCTAGGCTGACGGCGACGGCCCCCATAGCCCAACGGCAGAGGCAGGCGACTTAAAATCGCTTCAGTCTGGGTTCGAATCCCAGTGGGGGCACGGAATCTTGCGGAGTTCCGGGTCATGTGGCATTGCACACCTACGTACACTCGCAACTGGCCAAGTCAGGTAGCGCAGTCTGCCAGCAACCAGCTGCATCCCGTTAGTTGACGTCGCCTCTCTGTCCCGCGCTGTTGGCGCCCTGACTGATGCCTGGGGCCGCTAAGCTCGCGGCAGGGGTGCCGAAGATGCTCACCGTGGGATCAGTCCTCGTCGCGATCGTGCTGCTGCTCGTCCGCGCCATGCTCACCGTCGCGTTCTGCCGCGAGTCGCTGCTCAAACTGAAAGACATCCCCGCGTTCGCGAAGAACGACGGCGTGCCCGTACCGCTGGCCTGGGTCGTGGCGATTGCGGAAGGGGCCGCCGCGCTCTCGTTCGCCAGCGGCATCCTCGCCCCCTGGGCGGGGCTCGGGGTCGTCCTCCTCATGCTGATCACCACGAGCATGCAGATCTTCCGGTGGCACAGCACTTACTGGGCGGGAAAGGGTGGGCCCGAATACGATCTGCTGCTGCTCACTCTTGCGGCGGTGATCGCGGTGTTCGGACCGGGAGCGATTGCCATCCCGACGCTTTTCGGCAGCTGACCACGCCAGAGACTCTTCCCGCCGCGCGGTGTGCGGCGTAGCCTTCGGGGCATGAGCTCGGCTTTCGGCTTGATGACCGACGCACCACGACAGCGCGGGGCTGGGATCGGTGCCGGATGCCCCATTGCGCATCCGGCCGGCGCCGTCGGCGACGTCGAGCCGGTGGCATCGTGACGAGCGCACGTCGGTTCAAGGTCGGCGACCACGTGCGGTGGAACTCCGAGGCCGGATACGTCTCGGGCGTCATCACGGCCGTGCACACGGAAGACGTGCAGTTCAAGGGCTACACACGCCACTGCACGCCGGAGGACCCGCAGTACGAGATCAAGAGCGACAAGACCGATCACATCGCGATGCACAAGGGCGGTGCGCTGCGCACGGTTGAAGGGTGACGTCGCCCGACGTCGTCACGATAGGCCACCGCCGGGAACGACACCTGAGTCCGTGACGCACCAGTCGCCGCCTGCATCCCATTCCAGCCGCGACCACGAGCCGGTCGGGATGACGGGTGCATCGTCCTCGCCGAACGCCGCGACCAGCGGCTGGATGACGGCGTCGTGTGACACGATGACGACCGCCCGCCCTTCTACTCGGACGGTGTCCAGCGCAGGCCGCACGCGCGCGAGCACATCGGCCGTCGCCTCGACGCCGGGCGCGGCATCCACCGATCCGAACTCCTCGATCACGGCACGACGGTCGTGGCCGGTCCACGGACCGTAGTCGCGGTCGTTGAAACGCGCGTCCGCGTGGGCCGCGACGCCGAGCCTCGCTGCTATCGCCTCGGCGGTGCGCACAGCGCGTTGGAGCGGGCTGGAGTAGACCGCGGCGACATCGCGATCGGCGAGCGCCGTTGCGACGGCCTCAGCCTGGGCGAGGCCGATCTCGTCGAGCGGCGGATCGGAGAGGCCGCGCAACCGGTCCTGTGCGTTCAAGACGGTCCGACCGTGCCGGACCAGGTACACCGTGGTGCTCATGATCGTTCTCTCTCATCGTGGTTCTCGTCTCGGCGGTGTGCGAGGCTCGTGCCGAAGACACGGTCGTACAGATCCACGCCGTAGCTGGTGGGCAGTGGCGCGCCGACCTCGAGGCGGTAGCCGCGGCCGCCTGCGGCGTCGCGCGGAGCGCGCAGGAATGCCGCCCCCAGTCCGGCGTCCTGGACCGCGTGGGCGAAGTCGTACATGTGGGTCACGTAGCGCACACGTACACCGCAACGGACGAGCGCCGTCGTGACATCCAGCGCGATCTGTGAGCCCTCGGCCTCGTTCGTCGAGGCGAAGGACTCGTTGCACAGCAGCAGGTCGCCGGGCCGGATGCGGTCGATGAGCCCGCTCATGCGGTCGAGCTCCTCGTCGAGTTTGCCGTGGCGCAGCTCGGCGTCTTCTTCGCGCGTCCAGTGGGTGAGAACCTGGCCGACTGTGGGACAGGAGAATCGGGATGCCGCGACGAGCCCGCCCGACTGCGCCATCAGCTGCGCGGTGCCCAGCGCTCGCAGGAACGTCGACTTGCCGCCGTGGTTGGCGCCGGTGACCACGAGCAGCCGCCCGTCGTCGAGGTCAAGGTCGTTGCCCACGGGTGCGACCTGCGCTCGCAGCGCCAGGCACGGGTCGCAGAGTGCCTCGGCATTCCAACCCGGGCCGTCATTGACGCTGGGAGTGCAGGTGGGCACCCCGAGCGCACGCAAGCCCGTGCGGAGGTTCACGACAGCCAGATAGAAGGCCAACTCGATGCGCAGCTGCCGGAAGAAGCCCAGCACATGGTCGGTCGATTCGTGCACAGCCGCCGACACCTCGGCGACGCTGCGGGCCCGCAGGTCGGCGAGAGCGTTGAATCCTGCCTCGTCACGCTCGGGGATCGTGAACGCGAATCGCGGCTTGCGCAGCGGCGTGCGGTCGAAGAATCCCTGGTTCGCGCGCTTGCCGCGTCGCAGGATCTGCCCGGTCACCTGCCCGTCGCGTGCGACCCGCGCGCTCATGAGCATTCCCGGTCCGAACTCCAGTTCCTTCAACTGTCCGCGCAGGCGCTGCATGTAGGCATCGTCCAGCTCGGCGGCAACGACCGCGAAGAGTTCGCCGAACGCGCGCGATCGGAACGCCGGTGCCAGTTCGGCGCAGAGCGTGCGCAGCACATCGAGCCGGTCAGCCAGTTGGGAGAGCATCCGCACCGAGTGCGACAACGTGATCTCCGGGCGTCCGTGCACCGGGATCATCAGGATGCCGCGCCGCACGGCGAGCGCGTCCATGGCGATCGCGTACAGTCGCGTCGCGGCCTCCGTGTTCTCCATCACGTCGCGCAGCGCGCTCTGCCGGTAGGCGACCACCGGGGGATCGTTCACGGGGTGCAGTGTCACCGCACGTGCGACGGCACGGGTGAAGGAGTCGCCCGAGCCCATCGCATCCCACAGGTAGTCGAGCTCAAGATCGCGGCGCAGGTCGTCCGCGCCCTCGGGGTCTTCGGCGTCGGGGTTGAAGTCCGACTCGGGGTCGAGAAGCCGCACCTTCATCGTCCCTGCTCCTTTCGTTCGCGCATCCGATCGGTGATCTGAGGTCCGGCCAGGGCGTGGCGGGCGGCCAGGGCACGCGCGTACGCCCGACCGTCGGCATCCCGGCGCTCGACCCGGAACGTGCGGATAGCAGGGTCGTGCGGATCGACGGTGCTCACCATCGACACCGTGCGCGCATCGAGCCGCGAGAGCTCGTTGATGAAGGTGACGCAGACCGCAAGGGCGTCCACGTCGAGGATGCGATGGAGGATGTCGCGGGTGAGCACGCGTGCGTCCTGCAGAGCCGTCGACGAGAACACCTCGTTGAGCACGAGCACCGTCGATCCGGTGGCCTGCCCGATCAGCTCGTGCATGCGCTGGATCTCGGCTCCCAGTCGACCCTCCAGGTCGTCGAGCTGCTCCTCGCGCTCGAAGGCGGTGAGCACCCGGTCGCAGAGGAACACCCGCGCCGTGCGCCCGGGGACGGGGCATCCGATTCCCGCCAGATGGTGCAGCTGCCCGAAAGCGCGCGCGGTGGTCGACTTGCCACCCTGGTTCGGGCCCGAGACGACGATCACGCGCTCGCCGTCCGTCAGCGAGATGTCATTGCGCACCACCGGCTCGCTGTCCGAGACCAAGCGTGTGGCGAGGGCGACGTCGAACGTGTCGCGTGCGTCGAGCTCCTTCACGTCGGCCGAGACGACCGGTGCGCAGAAGGGAAGCCCCGCACGTTGGAGCGGCGCGATGTGGTCGAGCCAGGCGAGATAGAACCAGACCTCCGCGGAGAACCGCTGCACGATGCCGTCGCGGTAATCGGCGGTGCTCGCCGTGAAGCGTCGCAACCGATCGAACGCACCCGGATGCACGAGTGCGACCTTCTCCAGCACCCAGGCCTGCACGTGGTCCAGGCCCGGATCGCGGAATGTCTCGGCGGCATACTCGGGGTCGCCCGAGCGGAAGCGGGCGAAGGTGTCGAGCACCGCCTCACGAAGATCGTCCTCGTCGTCGACGGGGGCGACGATCACTTTTCCCCCACGGATCAGGACGTTGTACTCCAGCGCATCGAGTTCATCGCGGCATCCACCCGCCTCCCTCTCCAGCCGGGTGAACGCGGCCGATCCGCGGTACCCGGTCAGATGGTCGACCAATCCGGACAACGCTGCGGAGCGCTGTGCCGCGACGCTGTCGGCGAGCGCGTCGGTGAGGCCGATGACGGCTCCGACGTAGCGCAGCACGGCCTCCAGATGCCAGAGCTCGCCCTCGAACGGGTAGTGTGCGTGCGCGGCGCCCGCATCGGCGACGGCGGCGCGATCCATCTCGCCGAGGAAGGCGGTGACGGCGGCATGCACCGTCTCGTCCGTGAGCGAGGCGAACACCTCCTGGCGGTACACGATCTCGGTCTCATCGACGCACAGGGTCCGGAAGGCACCGGCCGCGGCCGGTGCGCGCTGGATGAGCCGGTCCAGCACCCGGTCGAGGGCGAGGTCGTGCAGGGCGTCATCGGACGTGCGGCGGTCGATCGCGAGCGTGCGATCACCGGGGGTGAGGATGCTGCGGAACGCGGTATCGGTGCGCGATGCACCGTGGGAGATGACAGGCACCCGTGACTCCTCTCGTCACAGGTGCCATCAGCGCTGTCGCGGTTCGGGCGCTCGCCCCGGCGGACTCCATCGCCGTTGACTTCAGGATCCCACAGTCTCGGGGCGCGGGCAACGGCCCGCCGCGTATACCGTCGACATCGCCCGGGCGGTTCACTACGTTCGAAGACATGCCGACTGATACGTCAGACCAGCGCCTGCGCGCGGTGTTCATCGTGGGCACGCGCCCCGAGGCCATCAAGATGCTCCCGCTCATCGTCGCCATGCGCGAGAGCGCGCATTTCGAGCCCGTCGTCGTCTCGACGGGACAACATGCCGAGATGGTCGCGTCGGTGCTGTCGATCGGCAGCATCGAGCCGGACGTGACCTTCGATCTGCCGGCCGGTCCGCGTTCTCTGAATGACCTGTTCGCCTTCATCCTCACCCAGCTCGAGGACGATCTCGGCGACCGTTTCGGTCCGCCGCTGCCGCCGGCGGAGGCGAGCTATGCGACGGGCTACCCGGCCGCGTGCTTCGTGCACGGCGACACGACGAGCGCGGCCGCAGCGGCGCTGGCCGCCTTCCACCTGCACCTTCCGGTGGTCCACGTCGAGGCCGGGCTGCGGACCTCGAACACGCTGTCGCCCTTCCCCGAAGAGCTCAACCGGCAGCTGATCTCGCGGATCGCCGCGCTGCACCTCGCGCCGACGATCCGGAACAAGGCGAATCTCGTGGGGGAGGGGATCCCGTACGGACGCGTCTTCGTCACCGGCAACACCGCCATCGACGCACTGCACCTGGCGGCGTCGGAGGATGCACGCTTCGACGACGCGCGGCTGGCCGATCTCGACGCGCCCGAACCGCCGCGGGTCGTGGTGGTGACCGCCCACCGCCGTGAGAACTGGGGCGCGCCGCTCGAGCGGATCGCCGACGCCGTCGCACAGTCGGCGCAGGCGTATCCGGACGTGCGGTTCGTGGTCGCGCTGCATCCCAATCCCGCTGTCGCCGGCATCCTCACCTCCCGTCTCGGCGACATCGAGAACGTGACGCTCGTCGCGGCGATGAAGTACATCGAATTCGCGCGCCTGCTCAAGCTCGCCACTCTCGCCATCACCGACTCGGGCGGCATCCAGGAGGAGGCGCCCGCACTGGGCACGCCGGTCATCTGCGTCCGGGAGAGCACCGAGAGACAGGAAGGAGTGGATGCCGGAACGGTCGAGCTCGTCGGCACCTCGACCGAGCGGATCGTGGGAGCCGTCCGGACCCTGCTCGACGACGCCGCCGAGCGGCGACGGCGCAGCCGCACGGCGAACCCCTACGGCGACGGTGAGGCTTCGGCACGGATCGTGCGGGCGCTCGAGCACATCGTCTTCAACTCCCCGGCCCCGGCGCCGTTCGGCCCCGGCTTCGACCGCAACACGGTGCTGGCGGCCGGCGGCAGCGGCGACCCTGTCGAGAAGGGCTGGGTGTCCACCTGGCCGCTCCCAGCCGAGGACGGCTGAGCGCCGTGCCGGACCTGTACGACAACGCCCCGCCCTGGGACCAGGTGCTGGATTGGCTGGTCCTGGTCATCATCCTCTCGTCGGTGGTGTCACTGATCACCCTGCTTGTCGTGGCGGCGCGCTACCGACATGTGATGCGACGACGGGCGGCGACAGCGGACCTGCGGGATGAGAGCGAGTTCCTCTGGGTGTTCCTGGTGCCCGCGCTCAACGAGGAGGTGACGATCGCCGACAGCGTCTCGCGTCTGTGCACGACCGAGGCCACGCACGCCGTCTTCCTCGTCATCGACGACGGATCCGACGACGACACCGGCCGCATCCTGGCCGGAATCGACGATCCCCGACTGCGCGTACTCACGCGCACCGCACCCGAGGCGCGGGTGGGCAAGGCGGCCGCGCTGAACGCCGCCTACCGGTACCTGCGCGAGCAGGTGCTCGTGGACCCCTCCTTCGCGCGATGGGCCGAAGACGACGTGGTCGTGGCCGTCGTGGACGCAGACGGACGCGTCGACGCCCACGCCCCGAGAGCCGTCAGCCTGGACTTCAGCGACCCTCTTGTCGGGGGTACCCAGCTTCTCGTCGAGATCTACAACCGGCGCACGCCGCTCACCTGGGCGCAGGACGTCGAGTTCTCGTCGTTCGGTCGGGTGTTCCAGGCGGGCCGATCGTGGTGGGGGACCGCGAACATGGGTGGCAACGGGCAGTTCACGCGGCTGGCCGCGCTGCACGATGTCGACGACGGCGACGGCCCGTGGCGCGATCGGCTCACCGAAGACCAGGACCTGGGCGTGCGCATGATCCAGGCGGGCTGGCGCGGCACGCAGAACAACACCGCCCGTGTGCGCCAGCAGGGACTCAACTCGCTGCGACGGCTGTACCGTCAGCGGGTGCGCTGGGCGCAGGGCAACTGGCAGGCGCTCTCACTGCTCAGAGGGGTCGGACGTCCGTCGCTGAAGCTCTTCGGGCTCGTGGACAGCGTGTTCTATCTCTTGACGCCGGCGCTGCAGTTGCTGACCGGCACCGCGTTCGTCGCGGCCCTGGTCCTGTGGGCACTGGGCACATTGCCGTACCAATCGGCGGCGTGGTGGCTGATCCTCCTCTTCGCCGTGCTCGCCTTCGGCCCGGGCCTCATCACGATGCTCATGCGAGCCGGGCACTGGTACACCGCGCCTCTCGCGATCATCCTGGTCATCCCGTACCTGGTGTACGCGTGGATCGTCTTCCCGGTGCTGGCCGTGGCCCTGATCCGGCAGCTCGCGGGACGCACATCCTGGGCCAAGACGGCGCGCGAGAGTCTCGCCGAGGCGGCGCCCACCCAGGTGTGATCGCAGGGTCTCAGCCCGTTCTATGCTGGACAGGACGTCGAAGCGCGAAGGAGCCCGAACCGATGAGCCTCGACCTGCTCGCGGCACCCGACACCGCCGCCCGGACATGGGATGACCCCGCGCGCTTCTGGCGTGCGATGACGGATGCCGTCGCCGACGTATCGGGGCCGGTCGCCGCCATCAGCCTTGAAGCCCTGCGCTACAACGCGCTCGACATGCTCGTGCGCGCCGGCGGCGTCCCCATCCGCGTGGCCAGCAAGTCCGTGCGCGTGCGCGAAGTGCTCGACGCCGCGCTCGCGCTGCCGGGCTACCAGGGCATCCTCGCGTTCACGCTGCCCGAGGCGCTCTGGCTCGCCGAGACCGGGCACGACGACATCGTGATCGGGTACCCGACGGCTGACCGCGAGGCGCTGCGGCGGCTGTGCGCCGACGAGAGCGCCGCCTCTCGGATCACGCTCATGGTCGACAGCCTTGATCAGCTCGATCTCATCGACGCCGTCGCCGGACCGGCGACGCGCGCCCCGCTGCGCGTGTGCATCGACGCCGACGCGTCCTGGCGTGCACCGGGGCTCGGTCACATCGGGGTGCGGCGCTCGCCGGTGCACGAGGTCGCGGAGGTGGCGACGCTGGCCCGCGGGATCACCGCCCGAGCGGGATTCTCCCTGGTGGGGCTCATGATGTACGAGGCGCAGATCGCCGGGCAGCCAGACAAGGACGGCGCCTCCGACCCGGTGATCCGGTGGATGCAGCGGCGCTCGGCCGCAGAGTTGCTCGACCGCCGCGCGCACATCGTCGCGGCGCTGCGCGAGATCGCCCCGCTCGAGTTCGTGAACGGCGGCGGCACCGGATCGCTGGAGCTCACGGCGTCCGATCAGGCCGTGACGGAGGTCACCGCCGGCAGCGGGCTGCTCGCCGGTCACCTGTTCGACCGCTATCGGATCTTCGATCCGGCACCCGCGGCCTCCTTCTCGCTCGAAGTCGTGCGAAAGCCCGCGACCGACATCGCCACGGTGCTCGGCGGCGGATGGATCGCCTCCGGACCGCCGGTCGCCTCGCGCCAGCCGCTGCCCGTGTGGCCGCAGGGGCTGCACACCCTCGGCCGCGAAGGCGCCGGCGAGGTGCAGACCCCGTTGCAGGGCGAGGGCGCCCGGGCATTGGCGGTGGGCGAGCGGGTGTGGTTCCGACACGCGAAGAGCGGAGAGCTCGCGGAGCGGGTCAATGCGTATCGCCTCATCGAAGCAGACCGCATCGTCGGCGAGGCGCCGACGTATCGCGGCGAAGGAAAGGCCTTTCTGTGACACGACCGGGCGGCGAATGGCGCAACTGGGGACGTTCGGCACGCATCCGGCCGCAGCGGATCGAGTATCCGAACAGCATCGACGCGGTGCGTCGCGCGGTGCAGTCGGCGGCCCAGGTCGGACTGCCGGTGAAAGCAGTGGGCGCCGGGCACAGCTTCACCGGGATCGCCGCGGCTCCCGGTGTCCTCCTCGACCTGCGCGACCTCACCGGGGTCGTGCGCGTCGACAGGGAGCGCTCGCAGGTCACACTGCGCGCAGGCACGCGCCTGTACAGCATCCCCGGGCTGCTGGCGCCGTACGGCCTCGCGATGGAGAACCTGGGCGACATCGACCGCCAGACGATCGCCGGGGCCATCTCGACGGGCACGCACGGCACCGGAGCGCGCTTCGGCGGCATCGCCACGCAGGTGGTCGGGGTGGTGCTCGTCACGGCCGACGGTGAGCTGCTCACCGTCGACGACGAGCACGAGCCCGAGCTGCTTCCCGCGGTGGCCTTGGGACTCGGTGCCCTCGGAATCCTCGTCGAGGTCACGCTGCAGTGCGTGCCGGCGTTCGTGCTGCACGCCGTCGACGAACCCGGCCCTCTCGAAGAAGTGGTCGAATCGATCCCGGCTCGCGCCGCCGACGCCGACCACTTCGAGTTCTACTGGTTCCCGCACACCGATGTCGGGCTGACGAAGACGAACACCCGGCTGCCGAAGACCGCGCCGCGGCATCCACTCCCGCCCGTGGCGAGGTGGATCGACGAGGAACTGCTCTCGAACGCCGTCTACGGCGGCGTCTGTGCGTTCGGCACGGCCGTGCCCGCCGTCGTGCCGCCGTTCTCGCGGCTCGCCGTCAGGCTCACCGGCGATCGGGAGTACACCGACTGGTCGCATCGCGTGTTCACGCAGCACCGCGGTGTCCGCTTCCGCGAGATGGAGTACGCGCTGCCCGCCGAGAACGTGCGGACCGCGTTCGACCGGCTCCGCGCACTCATCGATGAGCGCGGCTGGCGCATCTCGTTCCCCGTCGAGGTCCGATTCGCCGCCGCCGACGATCTCTGGCTGTCGACCGCGCACGGCCGCGACAGCGGGTACATCGCCGTGCACCGCTACTGGCGCGAGAACCCGAGTGAGTACTTCGAGGCCGTCGAGCAGATCATGCTCGAGCTGGGCGGTCGTCCGCACTGGGGCAAGATGCACACGCTCGACGCGCGCATCCTGCGCGAGCGGTATCCGCGCTTCGACGATTTCGTCGCGCTGCGGGAGCGCCTCGATCCCGAACGCCGATTCCAGAACGCGTATCTCGACCGTGTCCTCGGTGAGTAACGCCTGAGAGTCGCCCCGGCCGTGAGGGAGCGCTCGGCGCCCCCGGTTAGGATGGGCTCAAATCGAACGGAGTGGTGCCTGCAATGGAATGGCTGATCCCGGTAATCGTCGTGGTCGCAGTGGTCCTCATCATCGGGATCTACCTGTGGGCGACCTATAACTCGCTCGTCCAGCTGAATGTGCGCGTCGACGAAGCCTGGAGCGACATCACCGTGCAGCTCAAGCGGCGAGCCGACCTGCTGCCGAACCTCATCGAGGCGGTCAAGGGGTACGCCGCGCACGAGAAGGCGGTGTTCGAGAACGTCACGCAGGCACGTGCCGAGACGCTAAGCGCCTCGGGGCCCGCCGACGCCGGCGTGGCCGAGGGGCACATGCAGCAGGCGCTGAAGTCTATCTTCGCCGTGGCGGAGGCCTACCCGCAGCTGCAGGCGAGCCAGAACTTCCTCCAGCTGCAGCAGAACATCGTCGACACCGAAGACAAGATCCAGGCGTCGCGTCGCTTCTACAACGGCGGCGTGCGCGAACTGAACACGAAGATCAAGGTGTTCCCGAACAACCTGTTCGCGCGCAACCTCGGTTTCCACGAGCGCGAGTTCTTCGAGGTCGTCGACGGCGCGGCCATCGCCGAGCCGCCGCGCGTGCAGTTCTGATGCCCTGACCGTTGTACTCGGCGATCGCGCGCAACAAGCGCAACACGTGGTTCATCCTCATCGCGTTCGTCATCATCCTCGGCGCGCTCGGGGCTCTCGCCGGGTGGCTGTTCGGCAACAACTGGTGGATCACGGGCTTCATCCTCGTGTTCGCCGGCGGCTACGCGACGGTCCAGTACTTCACTGCCGACCGTCAGGCCATCGCCCTCTCCGGTGCCTTCGAGGTCGACAAGCAGAGCGCGCCGCGGTACTACCGCCTGGTCGAGAACCTCTGCATCACCACCGGCGCGCCGATGCCGAAGCTCTACGTCGTCGAAGATCCGGCGCCCAATGCGTTCGCCACGGGGCGTGATCCCGAGCACGCGGCGATCACGGTGACGACGAGCCTGTTCGAGATCATGACGGATCGCGAGCTCGAAGGGGTTCTCGCCCACGAGCTCGGGCATATCCGCAACTACGACATCCGGGTCTCGATGATCGTCTTCGGACTCGTGGTCGCCATCGGCCTCATCGCCGACATCCTGCTGCGCGTCACGTTCTTCGGCGGTGCCCGACGCAACAACAACGGAGGCGGAGGGCAGGCGCAGCTCGTCTTCCTGCTGATGGGCATCGTCGCGGCGATCGTCGCGCCGCTGCTGGCGGGAGTCGTGCAGGCGGCGATCTCGCGTCAGCGCGAATACCTCGCCGACGCGACGAGCGCGCTGACCACCCGCGACCCCGACGGGCTCGCCTCCGCCCTGAACAAGCTGCAGACGTACGGGCGGCCCCTGCAGAAGGCCAACACCTCGATGGCGCACCTGTGGATCGCCGACCCGCTGCGCCCGAATGCGCTCGAGCGCATGTTCTCGACGCACCCGCCGATTCCCGACCGCATCGAGCGCCTGCACACGATGGGCGGCAGCTTCTAGTCGACGTGCAGCGACACCGTCGCGCCGTCGAAGACGACGCGTCCGCGCAGCGCCCAGTCATCGGCGCGGTAGACGAGGGTGTGGGATGCCCCGTCCCAGCCCTTTCCGCGCGCCGTGGCGGTGATCTTGCCGTTCGAAGCCGCGAACGATGAGCCGTCGGGCGCCAGCGCGAGCGCGGGCCGTCGGTCGATGCGGAAGTCGAGCGACGTGAGCGTGCGCAGATCTGCGGCCCACGGCACGCGCAGACCGCAGTGCGCCGGGACGGTGGTGGTGGATGCCGCGCAGCGGTCTTCGTAGGCCGCCAGCTGCTTCTGGACCGCGTCCGTCGCGCCGTCCGCGAGCGCGACCGGGAGATCCACGGTCGTGGAGGACTCGTTCGAGAGGGCAACGGTGCGGGTACCGTGCAGCACCTCGTCGGGCAGGGCCCGGACCGGGTACACGGCCGGCAGCAGTCCGACCGTCGCGCCGGCGAGGATCGTCGCGTCGCCGACGCGGGCCGCGGTGCCGATCGACGGATAGACCGTGAGCGAGCCGAGGAAGTCGCCGGTCAGCTTTCCGGAACGCGAAACGGCGAAGAAGATCGTGACGGGGGAGCCATCGAGCCGACCCGTGGCACGCACGCCGCCGTCGGATCCGATGTCGTCGATGCGCGCCGACGTGAGGTGGCCCGTGGCCCCGGCGAAGGCCTGGCCGATGGTCGTCCGCTGCTCGCGGTTCAGAGGCAACCCGGCCATCATCGTGTCGATCGTGTCGATGTCGCCCGCCTCCAGGGCGTGCAGGTACTGCTCGGCGACACTGCGCACCGACCCGTGCCGCAGCATCCACCACCCGACCACGCCGGCGCCCGCGACAACGACCACCGCCGCGACGACGATCAGTGCGATGACGGTGCGGGACTTCACACGCCCACGCTACCGGCCGCGCCGACACGCGGTCGGGTGCAGTACCGGGTGTGGGGCTACGCGGCGCGGCCATAGACTGGCCGGGTGGCACAGTCCGACGGCACCCCGCGGCCCTCGCTGCGCGAGGCGCTGATGCAACGCGTCGTGAGCACTGAGACGAGCGCGACCGTCCCGAGCGGACTGCGCGTCGCCGCCGCCTACGCATGGCGCCTGCTGGTCGTCGCGGCGGCGCTCGCGCTCGGCATCTGGCTCATCATCGAGTTGAAGCTCCTCGTGATCCCGCTGCTGGTGGCCATCCTCGTCACGGCGCTGCTCTGGCCCGGCTTCGCGTTCATGCTCCGGCATGGCGTGCCCAAGATCCTCGCGATCGTGATCTCGGTCGTCGGCACGCTCGCCATCGTCGCCGGGCTGATGTGGCTCGTGGGCTGGCAGGTCAGTGCGCAGTGGGACTCGGTCAGGGATCGCACCAAGGGCGCCGTCGAGTCCCTGCGCGGGTACCTGATGACCGGTCCGCTGGGCCTGACCGAGCAGCAGATCGACGACATGCTGCACCAGGCCGGGCAATTCCTCCAGCAGCAGGCGGACCTGCTCTGGTCGGGGGCCCTCGTCATCGGGAGCACCGTCGGGCACATCGGCACCGGTTTCGTACTGGCGGTCTTCATCCTGCTGTGTCTGCTCACCGACGGAGCCGGCATCTGGCGCTGGACCGTTCGACTCTTCCCCCAGCGGGCACGCGTGGCGATCGACGGCGCGGGGCGCGCGGGCTGGAACACGCTCGTGAACTATGCCCGCACCCAGCTGCTCGTGGCGACGATCGACGCCGTCGGCATCGGGCTGGGCGCCTTCCTGCTCGGTGTGCCTCTGGCGGTGCCGGTGGCCGTCCTCGTCTTCCTCGGCTCGTTCGTGCCCATCGTCGGGGCCGTGGTCACCGGCGTCCTGGCCGTCTTCCTCGCGCTGGTCTACAACGGCTGGTGGATAGCACTGTGGATGCTGGTGGTCGTGCTCGGCGTGCAGCAGCTGGAGGGGCACGTGCTCCAGCCACTCGTCATGGGCTCGGCTGTCAAGGTCCACCCGCTCGCGGTCGTGCTCGTGGTGGCCGGTGGCGCCATGATCGCCGGGATTCCGGGCGCGCTGTTCGCGGTGCCGCTGGCGGCATTCGTGAACGTCGTCGCGGTGTACCTCAGTCACAAGGCGTGGAAGGGCGATGCCGCCCTCGAAGACGTCGATCTCATCTGGAACACGGTGCCCCGCACCAGGAAAGGCAGCGCATGAGTGCACTCACCCTCGCCGACTTCGAAGACGCAGCATCGGTACTGAGGGGAGTGATCACCGAGACGCCTATCGACCAGTCGCTGTACCTGTCGGAGCTTCTCGGCGTGCCCGTGCACCTGAAGCTGGAGAATCTGCAGCGGACCGGTTCGTTCAAGGTGCGCGGTGCCAGCTACCGCCTGTCGCGGCTGACGGCCGAGGAACGGGCGCGTGGAGTGGTGGCGGCATCCGCCGGCAACCACGCGCAGGGCGTCGCCCTGGCCGCGCAGCAGCTCGGCATCGCGGCCACGATCTTCATGCCGCTGGGCGTACCGGTGCCGAAGCTCCTCGCGACGCGCGGCTACGGCGCCGACGTCGTGCTCGAGGGGACGACCGTGGAGACACCGCTGCGGCTGGCGGCGGAGTTCGCCGAGCGGACGGGTGCCGTGCTCATCCACCCGTACGACCACCTCGACGTCATCACCGGCCAGGGCACGCTGGGCCTGGAGCTGTGGGATGCCCTCCCCGATCTCGACACCGTGATCGTGGGCATCGGCGGGGGCGGGATGATCTCGGGCGTCGCCGCGGCCGTCAAGGCGCGGGCCGCGGCCGAAGGACGCACCGTACGCGTGATCGGCGTTCAGGCGGCGAACTCGGCGGCCTACCCGCCTTCGCTGGCCGCCGATCACCCGATCGAGATCGCCACGACGCCCACGATCGCCGACGGCATCGCGGTCGCGCGCCCCGGTGACATCACCTTCGACCTCGTGCGCGAGCTCGTCGACGAGGTCGTCACCGTCACGGAGGACGACATCGCGCGCGCACTGCTGGTGCTGCTGGAACGTGCCAAGCAGGTCGTCGAGCCGGCGGGTGCCGTCGGCGTCGCCGCGATCCTCGCCGGCAAGATCGAAGCCTCCGGCACGACCGCGACGATCCTGTCGGGCGGCAACATCGACCCGCTGCTGCTGCAGCGGGTCGTCGCTCACGGGCTCGCGGCATCCGACCGCTACATGAGCCTGCGCATCCCGCTGCCCGACCGCCCCGGCCAGCTCGCCCTCGTCTCGGAGCTGCTCGCACAGGCCGGAGCCAACGTCATCGAGGTGCTGCACACGCGCCACGGTCAGGGGCTGCAGATCAGCGAGGTGATCCTGCAGCTGAGCGTCGAGACGCGTGGCGCGGAACATCGTGCGCTCGTGATTGACACGTTGCGCGGCGCCGGCTTCGACCCGGAGGTCGTGGAGGACTGAGAGGCGTCAGCTGGGGGAGTACGTCTCGACCTTGACGATCTCCACCGCGATCTCACGACCGTTCGGGGCGGTGTAGGACGACTTCTCGCCCTCCTTCAGTCCGATGATCGCGCTGCCCAGGGGGGATGCCTCGCTGTAGACGTCGAGGTCGCCGCCCGCCGCGATCTCGCGGCTGCCGAGGAGGAACACCTCTTCGTCGCCCGCGACGATCGCGGTGACCACGGTGCCGGGCTCGACGATGCCGTTGCTGGCGGGGGCCTCGCCCACGACGGCGTTCTTCAGGAGCGACTGCAGCGTGCGGATGCGGGCCTCCTGCTTGCCCTGCTCGTCCTTGGCCGCGTGGTAGCCGCCGTTCTCCTTGAGGTCGCCCTCTTCGCGAGCCGCCTCGATGCGCTTGGCGATCTCCTCCCGTCCGGTCGTCGAGAGGTGCTCGAGCTCGGCCGTGAGACGGTCGTACGCCTCTTGCGTGAGGAAGGTCACTGCAGCATCGTCGGACACGTCTTCTCCTTCGGTCGAGGTGCACGGGGTCGCACCGGATAAGCCGAGACGCCCCGGCACCCTGCCGGAGCGTCTGTTTCTGCAGGTACCCTATTCCACCCAGCAGGTGTTCACCAAACCGGTCGTCGCCATGCCGATCGTGGGGATCGTCTC
>Ga0164242_10002851_pt1 | contig 19905 bp, 13 predicted proteins | sample OricomgcompostMG_FD_108783 | JGI IMG/M metagenome (GOLD analysis project Ga0164242, IMG submission 108783) | Miracle-Growth compost microbial communities from Emeryville, California, USA - Original compost - Miracle growth compost (MG) ... | reverse complement strand
TCGCAAGGAAAACTCGCATTTCACCGCAAAAACATCAACTCACCTAATTTAGATAAACTACGCAAATACTAAATTTTTAGGTGAAATTATGACTGACGAACAGAATAAAGAAAATGAAGATCGACCCAAAATTCACGTTGTGGATCGCCGGGGAATTAGCGAAGAAAAGCACGAAGAAGAACCCAACAGCGCACCTCCCAAATTAGAAATTATCAGCGGCGGCGCGCCAAAAGAAGAAGCCGCCGCGCCAGCGCAGCAGGACGATGGCGAAGGAGAAATTTCGGAAGAAGAGGCGCAACAAATGCAGGCCGAAATAGAGCAGCAGCAGTTCGATGCCATTGAAAAGCAAATGGGCCGCCCGCTGACGGAAACAGAAAAAAATTCCGTGCGCCAGGAAATGCAGCGTCAAGCCGAAACCGCCATGCGTCTCGAAGTGGCGCCGATGCTGGTGCAAACTATGTCGGAATTATCGGGCCGCGCGGCAGTGCATCTGGGTTTGATGCCAAATCCCTATACGCGTTTGGTGGCGCGCAATGATAAGGAAGCTCGCATTGCCATTGACGCTTTCGCCGCCCTATATGACATCATCAAATTCGGTTTGGAAGGATCGCTCAAGAAAGAGCTGGAACGCGTCTTAAATGATCTCAAAGCTAACTACGCCAATATCACTGGCAAGCCAATCGTTGATCCCGGCGGACCGAGAATTATTCATTGAGAAAAGTGACCGGATTATGAAGGATGAAATAGCGTAAAAGTACTTTTCATCCTTCATCCTTTACAAAAGCACATGCCACTGTTTGAATATATTTGCGAAGATTGCCATAAACAATTTACATTCATGAGTGGCGTGGTGGCAGATAATGGCGATCCCCAATGTCCGCGTTGTCATTCAGCTAACTTGCGTAAGCTGATGTCGCGCGTTTCACGGGGACGCAGCGACGATGATCGCATGGACGATTTCGCGGAGAAGATGGATAATCAGAATATGGATGATCCCGCTAGCCTGCGTCGTTTCGCCCGTGAAATTGGCAATGAATTAAGCACGGAAAGCGGCGAAGATATGACCGGTGAAATTGAACAGCTGATTGAAAACGAAGCGCGCGAAGACCGATATTCAGGAGGCCAGTCCAGCAATGGTGACGATGGAACGATTTACTAAATGGATCAACCGTAGGGGCATGGTACGCCATTCCCCCACGAATATACAAAAGTACTTTTATTTATTTCTTATACCGCTCCTTTTTAGTAGCACGGCGTTTGCAGCTCCCGCAACATTAACGCCAATCCAACAGAAAGTACTTTCAGCACCCTTGCAAAAGCCGTATCTGTGGTTCGCGTCCACTGATCCAAAAGGGCAAAACCACGATTATCTGGTATTAAATCCTGGCGAGAAAAAAGTCATTCCACTTGCTGCCGGATCGCTGTTGCGTTTTTGGTGCACGGCTTTGGCGCCGGATCAAATTTCCGTTACGCTCAAGAATATCAAGGATATTCCCCTACTCGCCAACAATAAGGCCAGTGCCGGCAGTTTTCAAAATAAAGCCTATACTTTATATCCGCAAACTACCAAAAACGTCGCTTTGCAAGTGCTGGACGCAACCGCCAGTTTAGTGATTGTCAATCACAGCAAGCAACCAAACAAGTTTTTCTATCAGGCATCAGTCCGCCCCATGCCTCTTAACGCAGCGCCGATCTACAGCGGGAATAAGATTCTGATCAGCTCTTTCAAAAAACTGGACGCGGGCGAAAGTATGATGGTGGGCGATCCGGGTCAGTTGAAAGGCGGCATCATCAATCAAATTCGTATCAGCTCGCCAGATGCGGCGCCATTGCCGCTGAATGATTTAATCATGCAAATCGCGCCCGGTCAGGATGAACCAATTGTGCAAATTCCTCTCTCGGCATTCCTGGGAGAATTTCAACATCTCTTGAAGGGGAATACAGGTCTATCACATTGGGATGGAAAAACATTGGTGATCGATTGGCCAATGCCCACCGGCACAGATGATGAATTATCTCTCAAGATCCAGAATGCGGGGCAAGCGTCATGCACCGTGAAAGTGGATCTTTCGTTTCTGCAAATGGATACACCGCCTGCCTTTTTATTTTGCGCGCATCAAGGATCAGCAAACAGCGTTGAAAATCAGCCGTTTTCATTAGCTGTTGTAGATGGTTCCGGTGCACTGGTCGGCATCAGCGCCGACATGGGGCCACAACCCAGTTCGCCGCGGCGGACTTTTGCATTTTTGGAAGGCAATGAAACGATCACCGCTGGAACAAAATCCTATGAAGGCACAGGCACTGAAGACTTTTTTAATTCCGCATGGTATTTTCCCAAGACGCCTTATTTACATCCATTTGACGGCATGAGTTCTCACAGCGATTCGCCGCCACGGATCGCCGCAAGCCGCTGGATGATCGATGACGCTGTGCCCTTTAAGCATCAATTGAGCGTCAGCTTGGAACATGGCAACGGCAATCGCGGTAGCGATTTACAATATCATTGGTATGTATTTTGGTATCAGCAGCAGCCGGTACGTTTTGAAGTTCCGGAAATTTTGCATCAAGCGGATCTCAATGTTCCTGATTTGGGCGCCACGAAAACTCCGGCAAAGGCGCCAAACCAGTCACTGGTGCTGGCACTTCTGCGAGTTGTCTTATTCACTGCTTTTTTCGCCGCGTTTATCCTTGTTATATTGGTGGCGCTGGCGCGATATGGACAACGGAAATAGTAGAAAAATTTGTAAAGTGGTAACGCAGTTCTCTCTCCCTTTCAGGGAGAGGGTTAGGGTGAGGGGATTATTCTTACGATAAAAATCGCCCCTCACCCCAGCCCTCTCCCCGTCGGGGAGAGGGGGTTAGTCTCATTTCATCTCTGTCCTACTGTGACTTGCCGCACCCAGGGTGACGTTGAGTTTGTTGCACCACAATGTCTTAAATAAGGAAAATCATGAAACATCTAAAAGTACTTTTACTCGCCATCTTCTCACTCGCTTTGATGAATCTGGCTCACGCCGATTCCGCCCCGCAACGCAAAACTCTCCCCAATGGCCTCACTATTCTGGTGCAGGAAAATCATGCATCGCCGGTGGTGGCGGTGCGTTTTTATGTGCGCACCGGTTCGCTCTATGAAGGCAAATATGAAGGCGCCGGCATTTCGCATCTGTTTGAACATGTGTTGTGGGAAGGCACCACGTCAATGACAAAGAAACAATTGAATGATGCGGTGCAAGCCATCGGCGGCCAAAGTAATGCTTATACAACCACAAATGTCACGGCCTATTTTATTACCACCAGTTCGCACTATTTCGATCGCGCGCTTGGCTTGCTCTCTGACATGATGCAGCATCCTGCACTTGATCCCGAAGGCGTAAAAACCGAACAGGGAATTATCCATCACGAAATGGCGCTGGATGAAGATGACCCAGACCGCGAATTATATACACTTTTCAACAATACCGCTTTCCAAGTAAATCCCATTCGTTATCCCACCATTGGCTACCGCGCGCAATTTGACGCGTTGACGCGGGACGATATTTTGAGTTATTTTCACAATCATTACACGCCGGGCAACACTGTTTTATCCGTCGCTGGCGATGTGAAAGCTGCTGATGTTTTCAAAGCGGCGGAAAAAGAACTGGGCAACTGGCCGGCAAAAATTTTTGCTCAGCCAGCTATTGCCGCCGAACCGCGGCAAGTCTCGCCGCGTAAAGCAGTTCTGTATAAAAATGTGCAACAAACCCACGCCATGATGGGCTGGCACACAGTGCGTTTGCAAAATCCCGATCTTTATCCATTGGATGTGATGGCGCAGATTTTGGGCGGCGCTGAAAGCAGCCGCCTGGTGCGCGAATTGCGCGATCAGAAAAATCTTGCCACTGATATCAGCGCTTCATCCAACACGCCTGATTATGACGCCGGCATCTTTTCCGTCAACGCAACGTTGCCCACCAAAAATCTGCCCGCATTTGAAAACGGCGTGTGGGAACAGCTTGCGGATATTAAGAAAAACGGCGTCACCAATGCGGAGTTGGCGCTGGCAAAACATCAAATAAAGACAGCGTTCGTTTTCAATAATAGCGATGTAGCGCAAATCGCCGAACGCATTGCTTCCGATTACATTTCCACTGGCGACGACACTTTTTCGCAACGTTACGTGCAAAATATCCAAAACGTCACCAGCGCACAAATCAAAGCCGTGGCGCAAAAGTACTTTTCCCGTCAGAACGTCACGTTGGCGACAGTGCAGCCTCTGGCGGATCAACCTAAAATAGCCGAATCTCTCGCATCGCAAAATGATGTTAAAAAGCCGCAAATGATTACGCTGGCAAATGGCCTCCGCGTCATCTTGCGCGAAAATCACACTAATCCAACCGTGGCAATTACGCTCACCGGCGACGGCGGTTTGCTCTCGGAAAATCCGCAAAATAAAGGTATTGCGAACCTCACCGCGCAAATGCTGGAACGCGGAACAACGCAACGCAGCTTTCATCAATTTTCCGATATCGTGGACAAACTGGGCGGCGATTTTAACTCGAGCAGCGGATATAACAGTTGGGTGATCAGCTCCAGATGGCTGGCCAAAGATTGGCGCAGCGGGCTTTCGCTGGTGCACGAAGCGGCTTTTGAACCCGCATTTAATCCATCCGATTTATCTCAAGTGAAGCAGTTGGTTGATGCAGGAATCAAAAGCCAATCCGATGATCCCAATACAGTGGCGCAATTGCTTGCACTTTCCACTTATTACGGCGATTATCCCTATGGCCATTCCAAACTGGGAACAACAGATTCGGTGAATAAATTCAACAAAGCCGATCTGCAAAATTATTGGAACACGCGTCTTGATCCCAAGAAAATGGTGCTCTCCATTTACGGCGACATCAATGTGAACGATGTGAAGAAAGTAGTGGATTACCTTTTTGGAAATCTGCGCAATGGCCGGACAGATAGCAACAAACTCACCGCTTTCACGCCACCCGCAAAACCTTTGACAAAAACACAAACCATGCCCGCCACGCAACAGGCTGTGGTGGATTATGTTTTTCCAGGAATCACGATTACAAGTTCCGACCGCTACGCGATGACCGTCATGAACGCCGCGCTGGCCGGTATCTATTATCCGGGAGGACGCCTCTTCGCCCGCTTGCGCGATTCGCAATTGGTCTACAGCGTTTTCGCATTCAGTCAACCTGGCCAATACACTGGCTCATTTATCGTGACGGCGGCCACCACCAAAGACAAAATCGATGTAGTGAAACAAGCGATCGAGGAAGAACTCACCAAAATTAAAACTTCCAACATCACCGATGAAGAATTGGCGCGCGGTAAAAGCATCGCTATCGCCGCACAGGATGTAGCGCTGCAAGGAAATTCCAGCCAATCACAATCCGCTGCAACCGATGAACTTTTTGGCTTGGGTTATCAGGCGCACGATACTTACGCGGCAAATATCAATAAAGTGACGGCGGATCAAGTGCGTGAGGTGGCAGCGAAATATTTACGCGATCAGAACAGCGTGATTGCGATTGCAAAGCCCAAGTAAAAGTACTTTCCTTGAAGAACCGCGTGCGTAAGCAAGCGGAGCCAGGTTGTAGCCTATCGCAATTTTCCACTTGCTTACGCGCGCGGTTCTTCCATGCCATCAGACGTTTCACAAATTTGCACAAATGCGGGACATGAGCCAAAGTACTTTTGTCTCTATAAATTATTCCCTCACATACAATAAAAGTACTTTTCACATTCCAAAATGGCTGATTCTCCGGAAGTTCACCAACCGCCTCAATATCCGCCAGAACTCATCAATTCTCTATTGGTGGACATCCCACCAATCATGCTGCTGGCGTGGTTGGATTTGCAGCTGCATGGCCGCGAAATTTTGCGAGGTTTCCAACAAAATGCAAAAAGCCTGCGTCTACCTCCCGTGCGCGCGCGGTTCAAAGATGTTTTGACAAAACATCCCGATGCGACAGAAAGCTTGATCGAAGCGTGGAAACTCGGCAATGGCAAATTGCTGGATGAAGTTCACGCGCTTTCCAATAAAAAGCTGCTCACAAAATTGCCGCAGTTGCAAGAAGAACATGGCGAAAGAACCATGCATCTCACGTTGATGTTGGATGGCCGCGAAAAATTGTTACAGCAAGGAACAATAAAACCGGAAAGACAATCACCAAAACCGGCGCTCAAAAAGAATTCCGCAGCCAAAATTGCAGAATTGGAACAGACAATCGCGACGCTACAAGAGGAAGCGCAAAAGCAAAAATTTGCATTGGAAAACAGTGAAGAAAAACTGCATCAAACGCAACAGATTTTTAAGCAGGAAACCATCCAATTTCACGAGCAACAGCAACAAGCACTTTCCCGCGAACGCGAATTGAAGCTCGACATCAAACGTGAAACCATCCGCGCAGAAAAAGCCGACCAACTGTTAGATGAGAAAACCCGCATCGCCGATCGCAATGAACGCCGCCTTAAAAAATTACAAAACGAGCACGAAGAAACCGATCTGGAAATAAAACGCCTGCGGCGGCAAGTGCGCCAACAGCAAAAAATATCAGAAGATTTGCGCAAACAATTAGCAGGGCTTCAGCCGCAAATTAGCAAAGTAGCAAAAGTACTTTCAGACGATGCCACAACAAAAAATGTGGCAACAAAATCTGCTCCAAAGCGCAAGGCGCTTCTCAATCCCGCCGATCAACAATTTTTATTCGAAGTCGCCGGGAATCATTTTCAAATTTCCGCGCGTCAGCTGGCGCAAGCGGTGGAACGCAATGATGAAGATCTGGTTTTCTCGCTAACTCAAGCGCTATTCACATTACGTGAAATTAATCCCGCCGGCCACAAAATGTTTTTGGAAAGAGTGCGCGCATTTGATCGCTACAGCGCGCGCGTTTTAACTGGCGACACTACGCGCGTTTTAGTGGATGCCAGCAACGTGGCGCGTTTTGAAAAAAATAAATACGGCAAAGGAATATTAGAAAATCTATTAGCACTGCGCGACGAATTGCGTAGCCGCTCCTATTTTCCGATCATTTTAATAGCCGACGCTTCCCTGCCCCACTTTATCGATCAGCCACAAGAATTTAAAAAACTGGTTCATGACGGCATTATTCAAATCACCAATAAAGGCGAGGAAGCCGATGAATATCTAACGCGCCTCGCTCAACAAAGCGGCGCATTTGTGGTAACAAATGATATTAATTTCCATCTCAAAATAGCGCCCAGTTTTGATCCTCTGCGGATTGGCTTCACCATTTCTCATGGCTCAGTTTTTCTGCATGAGTTTTGAAATAACAGGTAAAAGTACTTTTGCCCATGTTCAGGATGTGTGCAAATTGTCAGGCTGAGCGCAGTCGAAGCCTTTATCAAAAGTACTTTTAGCGATGATAGCAATTGCCACACTTCGACTTCGCTCAGTGTGACAATTGCAAAAATACGACGTTAACATAAATGCGGAACATGAACAAAAGTACTTTTACGCATTCGTATTTAAAGAAGGTGAAAAATTGCAATATCATTCCACCTCAAAACCACCATTATCAATTCTTCACTTATTGGAACGTCAAATCATTCCCTTGACGGAGCATCTAGGTTTTGAACAATTAATTTTGGCTCGCTTGAAACGCCGTGAAATTAGAATAACAGAAGGCATCCGCACATCGCCTGCGCCAAAATTGGGAAAACGCCTGGCTGCGCGTGGGCGACGGCGTTGCGGGAATTCACACATTGTCACCGCGCAGTGGCCGGAAGAAGAGCAAGAAGCATTGCGCATTCCAATGCTTTTTTGCGTCGTCGCAGGCGAAGCCGATATCCGTTTCGGAGAATATATTCTTCATTGCCGTGAAGGTCATTGTATTATTGTGCCGCCGGGCGTGCCGCATCCTGGCGGGCGGCAGGTTTTTTTGGAAGGCGCAAATTGCAAAAATGGCTATTGCCGCGTGTTGATACTCAGCCCGCGTGGACGGCAAATGCAATGTTGGATGACAGATAACCGCGGCAGTCATTTCAGCGTTGGTGAAAATCTTTTTCTGCTCTCCGAAATACTTGCAGATTATTTGGATCGCATTGTGGAAGAAATAATGACAAACCGCCCCAACTCGCAAAAAATTAGCTATTATCTTTTGCTTGCTCTCTGGAATATCCTGCAACGTGAATTAAAAGAAGGCAATTTTCTGGATTTTAAAAATACCAACACCGCTCCAGAAAGCATCCTGGCCGCTCAGACCAATTATGACCCCATTGCTCACGCCCAAACTTATATCCAGTCAAACCTTGACCAATCATTGACATTGGAATCCGTCGCACAGACAGTGCATCTTTCACGCACTCAATTTGCGCGGCTTTTCAAACAGCAAACCCAGCAAACCTTTGTTGAATACCTCACGCAGCAGCGGCTACAAAAGGCCTGTCTTTTTCTGCGCGAAACCAACTGGACCATCGGCTATATCAGCCGCTTCGCCGGATTCAAATCCGTTTCGTATTTCCATGCTCTGTTCCATCAGAAAATGGGAATATCTCCCTTGGAATACCGTAAAAGTACTTTTGCAAATTTGCCGTCTTCAAAAAATGCACAATAACGCACTGACTGGAACGATTTAGGAGTTTAAAAAATATCCAACGGTGGTATATTTAAAATGGTAAGCGAGGAATATATAAATCATATTCCTCGCCACAAGGAGATACGATGCAACTTCGAACACAACACCGAAACACAGGATTTACGTTAATAGAATTATTGGTTACAATTGCCATTATAGCTATTCTCGCCGCTATCCTGTTTCCGGTTTTTGCACGGGCACGCGAAAACGCGAGGCGCTCCAGCTGCATGAATAATCTCAAGCAATTTGGCTTGGCTGTGATGCAATATACACAAGATTATGACGAGACTTATCCCTACGCAAATGATTATTCGCACGGAGGCCAATGGGCCACCAGCATGATTTTTTGGTCGGAGATATTAAAGCCTTATCACAAGAGTAATCAGATTTTCTATTGCCCTTCTTCTCCCTACAGTCCGTCGCGCAATCCCTGGCCTATCTATGGAAATTATGCCGCCAACCGCCGCATTCTATTGTTGTCCGATTCCGGCAAGCCACCACTCAGCCTGGCTGCCGTGGCGGCTCCCGCGCAAACCTATTTATTTTTTGACGCGGGAACTTATTCCATTGATCCGGCCAATGTCACTGGCCCCAAAGGCGTGGCTTCCTATCTGCCGGGAACCGCAAAAATTGCAAATGTCCCCTTTAGCACATGGAGTCCGGCGGGTTATTCCGAGTTACAAGATGATTACGAAAACGGCCGCCACTTTGGCGGGATAAATGTTACTTTCGCAGATGGCCACGTAAAATGGCTCAAAAGCGATACGATGTATACCGAAGCAAAAAAAGCATCTCCCGATCAATACGGAGATTGGAATCCTGCTAATTCGTAATTAGATGAAATAATCAAATCAATGAAAACTTCCCTGTTTAAATCCATAAGTCTCATCGCCATTCTTTGTATCATCGCGCCAGCGATTTACGCAGACACCGCCAAAAGTACTTTTAGCGACGATACGCAAACATTATTTCTGGCGCATTTCGATAATTCCCTGGACGCCAACAGCGCCTCCGGCAGCCAGCGTGCATCGGGGCAAGCTGGATTAACAACAGGACAATTCGCACAAAGTGTGTCGCTGCAAAATGGTCTTTGCGAAAGTCCCGAAGGTCTCAAATTGCCGTTCATGCCGTTGCGTTATGAAACATCCGGTAATATCGATCCTCGTCAGGGAACGCTGGAATTCTGGGTTTCACCCAGTTTCTCACCAGCGCAAACCGGGAGTTTTGGAACCAATTATTACCTTCTCGATTGCTGGAATAATCAGGGCTTTCGCCTGATATTGCAGGACGATTTAAAAGGCGGACGCACCTTGCAATGGTTTGAAAAGGCAAGTTCCGCCATGCCGCAATGGACATTGACAGCGCCACTGCAAAACTGGACCGCCAATAGTTGGCATCACGTGGCTGTGGTTTGGGCGGGCAATTATCGCGCGTTGTATATCGATGGGATTTTAGCCGCGAAGAAAAATTCTCCTTACGCTACGCTGCCAATTGAAAGTACATTAACCGTCGGAGCCAGCATCTACAATACGTGGCCCGCACAAGCCAAACTGGATGAACTGCGTATTTCTTCGATAGCGCGCTATGGTGAAAACGGAACATCGCCGTTGCCGCAACCTTCGCCTCCCACAATTCCAGCCACACCCAAATTGCAATGGCAATCAGAAAGTCCATCAATCAGCGAAGTGACGGGGCAAATTTCCAACGATACATCAAACGGCCTTACTCTCCCAAAAGTACTTTTAGAAAATAAAAGTAACGCTCCGCAAAATGTGAAAGTGTGGTTGGATGTACCAACTCACCTAAACGGCGTCTGGCATTTTTGGGATGGACGCGCGGCGCGGCGCGGACAAGCCGGACAATGGATGCAACAAGATGAAATGATGAACACCTTTCCGCTGGCCTGCGCTTATGATGGCGAGCAAGGCGTGGCTGTGGGATTGGACGCGGGAGAACTGCGATCCTGGTTTGGCAGCCGCGTCTGGATGTCATCGAATGGTTCCGGCATGATCCGTTTTGAAACAAAAACAGTGCTGGCTCCCAACAGCAGCGACACGGTGCGTTTCGTGCGTTTTTCTTTCACGCCCGAATTTCAATATCTCAATGCCGTGCAAAAATATCAAGACGCTTTCCCACATTATTTTAATGCAGCATCTGATATAGATCCGCGCGTGCTCAGCGGCTCTATGGTGGGCGGCGCATTTTATGGTGATCCCAACAAGGAACCAGGCGCGCCAATGTATTCCATTCCGGAAATTGCCCGCCGCGCTGGCGCTAATTGGGAATGGGCTTATGCGCCGATTAAATATGGCGGTGATTTCCTGGTGCGTCCGCAATGGTGGAATCTGCGCAAGATTCCGCCGGGAAAAGCCTCACCGGAAATATACGAAGCCACCCCGGACGCCTTTCTCGCTGCGCGCAAAAAACAATTTGACGCCATGGCAAAACGCGGCGTCGCCCCAATGTTTTATTTCATCAACTGGGTGGATGAAGTATTGAAAGATGAATACAATGATGCCTTGATTGCGCCGGAAGACGCGCATGATCATCGTGGCGTCAAAATCAGCTCGTGGGTAAAATCCTATTCTACCGATTTACGCGCTTTTGAATGGGGCACAAAATTGGGCGACAATATCAAAAGCGACATGAAAGCGCTGGTGCAACAATTACCGATTTCCGGATTTGCCCACGACGTCTCTTGCGGCGGCGCATTCTATCGCGGCCCAGGAATGTGGAAAACGCCCGGGCGCGCTTATGACGAACGCGGCCCTTACGTGGAAGAAGGAATCGGCATGGCCATGATGTTGGATTATGTGCATAGTTTGCATAATTCCCAATATCGCCTGGGCACCACGGGAAATCCCACGCCCACTGCGTTTTACGGCATTCCATTCCGTTTGGATAACAGCATTTACGAAGGACGCGTGGACGAAGCGTTATCGCAACAAGCGCAAATGGAACAATCGCGATTATTGATGGGCAGCAAACCGCGCAGTTTATATTTGCGAAATAACGGTTGGAAATTTGGTAAGCGGCTGGATGTTGACAAAATGTCAGCCACCGAACTGCGTGATTTTTATCATCATCTATGGGATTATTCGCTGCTCTTTGCGTTGCATGAAGGCTATCATTTACCGCCGGATTTAATTTTTGGCTATGAACGCACTGCCCGCATCGCGCCGCTGCTCAATCAAATTGTGGAAACCGGCTGGCAACCTGTAACCGCCATGAAAAGCAGCACTCCTTTGTGGCTGGCGCGTTATGGTCACGGCGATAATAGTATTTTGGTAATTCTCAATCCGCGTGATCACGAAGTGGATGCAACTATTACCGCGGAGCAAAAGTACTTTTCAGAAGATCAAAGTTTGCTATTCGCATCCAGCGATGGTTCTGCCACGCCGCAAATTGTATACGATGGTAAAAGTACTTTTACCATGAAACTTCCATCGCGCGGAACGTTGATTTTGCAAGCCGTAGCAAAAATTCCCGCCGGCGCCAATTTCAACGGCAACGTTTCGCAGCATTGGCAAACGGAAGATGGTGAAATTATCGTGTCGCCAACGCCTGCCGGTTTACAATATATTCCTCGAAAGTACTTTTCTCATAGCAATGGAAAATTTCAATCGACGATATTTGAAATCACACAAAAAGATATATCTGATTTTGACTGGCGAAACGCTACGATTATAAAATCACAAACAAGCCAGGATTGGGCAGCATGGCGTGTGCAAGAGTATTTTCGTTTTGTAAAAGAAGCAATTCCCACATCAAAAATATCGCAGATATTGCCCATCGCAACAGATGCGGCACAGGGCAAACCAGCGATTATCTTGCAGAACGGGAATACACTAAAAATCCAACAGCAGGGAAATCGCCTGATACTTCAGGCGCCAGAAAACCAATGGCCATTGCTATTAAATCTCTTTTTCGCACAATTAGATAAACAATTTCCTTTCGTTGGTGATTGGTCGGTTTATCAGCCACATTTAAATCCAGAAGCTATTCCGGATTCCGCCACCAAACAAGCGATGTTGAAAATGGGTTTTCCTGGCGTGCTTTTTTCACATGATTTTTGACATACGCCATAGATAATAATCCGGACAATCATCTTTCTTCTGCAAAATGCTGAGTAAAAGTACTTTTGTCAGGCTGAGCGTAGTCGAAGCCAAGCAGCTATTTGTTACCATATAGCGTATCTTCCGCTATAAATACTCAATCCTATTTTTGCCGTTTTGCTCCGATGACATCCTCTGGAATTTCATACAGCGCCACATCATCAAAAATGGCAGCGCTCTTACTCGCATCCAATTGCAGCGAAAGCCCATTGGCATCTTGAGGAAGCGTAATGGAAACAATCATCTGCTGCCATTCTTCCGTTGAGGCTGCGGCTGTTTGAACCATTACCTGTCCCTTATCCAACGGATACCAGTTGCCATTAGCCCGTAAACGTAATCCCAGAGAAACGCCGCTCGAGTCAAAACCTGGTTCCACTTTAACCCAGGCCACCGCTAAATACCGCCCACCGGGAGTTAAATTGTTAATGTTCTGGACTATTCTTCCCGATTCACTGCGATCCGCCGGAGTGGAAATCCGCACTCCAATACCGCCGTTTCGTCCAGTATCTTTTGTAAATTTCGCAAAGTGATAACGCGACCAACTGGCCCAGCCACCGGGAATATTTTTGGTGTTCCAATCGGGCTGCACATCTGTGGTGCTCACGGAAGTACTGTCAAAATCACCATTCTTCAAAAGAGATATGGGATGATGATCGGCCACCCAATTCCAATTTGCCAATGTGCTGCGAATGGCGCCTTCGGGAAAAGTACTTTTGACCTTCTCTATGATCTGCGCCGCTTGCGCGGGTTGATTTTTGCGGTACCAATCCGTAAGGTGCAACAACGCAGGAATCACCGGGTTTTCAATGGGCGACATATCTTTGATTAGTCCAAACCGAGTTTTCTCAAAACCGCGCAAATTAGCTCCCAACAAATCATCGCGTTTTTCAGCTTCGCTCCAAAACTCTTGGCGTTCCGTGATTAATTGCCCCAACTGTGAAACTTCGTCCAAGCCTTTCTGCGCATCCGCAGCATTTTTATATTGAGATTGTGAAAGCTGCTGTGATAAACGATATTCGAGCGGCATGTAACTATAATATTTCAACGCCGCGCGGATAATTCCGATACGCTTTTTCTCCATCGGCTTTTGCGATTTCGCAACGGCCGCATCCAATAAAGTGAAACCCTGATGTACTTCATCCGGTGTCATTACCAATGATTGTTGAGCAATATCTATTAGCACATCCCGCGTGAATCCCGGCTTATCTTCCGTCCAACATTTTTCCAATAGAGAAAAGTACTTTTGCATCTCCGGCGCGGCGGCACCAAACATTTTTGTATAAAAGTCATTTAGCAAATCGTCAATATTGAGCGAAGGGTCCCATTGCAATTTCGCAAAAGCCCAAATCATCGGCGCGGTGTCTGGAAGAAATGTATACATTTCCGTATACATTCCTTCCAATCCGTGTTGCTTGTCAAACTTTATTTCCTCATCCATTAAATGCGGATATACGCGCGGCGCAATTGAGTTAAATCCATAATAATCGTAGCGAGATAAATTCTTCATCCGCTTAGTCCAGGCCACCGTCAAATCCATATCGGCTTTTTTGCGCGCCGCGTCCGGCCAGTAAGAACTGTTTTGGGTGATATATCCAAAAACGTTATCTGCAATGTGCGGAACCGTTTCGGGCAACTGGCGCGTACCATCATAAACTAATAATCCGATATATTTTCCGGGATCGGTTTTCTTGACTTGTGCTGCCACGATATTAATAAATTTATAATAGCGATCGCTATAATGTCTATTTTTATCATCATCGGGATGCGCGTCCATGGCACGGCACAGCGGATCTTGGCACATGGTATAAATATCATCCATGCCCAACGGGAACGATTCTACATCAGGATGATCCAGAAAGAATTGATGAATGAATTCAGCCGTGATGCGCTGCACATCTTTGTTACCGATGCACGGCCACCAATAAACATCTCCCTTTTTTGGAATGACGCGTTTACCGTTAATCAGGGGATAATATTCGGGGTGAGTTTTGGCATACTTTTCTGGCGGGAAAATTTTATAGATATAGTTTTGAAATCCTTTCCACGGCGCGCTTTTTTCAGCATTGAGAGTTTTATTGCGAAAATTCCAGGTACTCCATTCCCCGCCAAAATTATGAGATGACCACATCCGCGGTGATGTGGCTGGTGATTTGACAACGCTCTTGACATCCACCGTCAGCGTTCCCGGTGTAGGATCAGAAGGAACATATTCCCAATCGTCTCCAGGCGCAAACCAGCGCACGCCAAGTTGATCTTCAATAAACGAATGCACCGCAAAGGTGACCGCCGTGGGATAACGCGCGGCAAAATAGATGTCGTCATTTCGTATTTTAATAACATAAGATTCCGGGCTTAATGACGCATCGGGCAAATCGCTTTTTAGGGAGGTCTCGGTGTCGCCCACATTTAAGGTAATTCCCGGAACATCTTTGCCATCATTGTTTAACGGTAATTTGACGCCGCTTATTTTCTGAATATAATTCTGCAAGGTTCCCGCTGCCCACTGCATGCGTTGCGTGGCATCTTTTGCCAGAATGATTGTGGCATTAGGTTTGCCATCTTTGACAAGTGTTAGAGGTTGCGCAAAAGTTGCAGTTGAAAATGCCGAAACTGCTAATAGTAAAAGTACTTTTCTCATTGAATTATTTTTCCTTAAAATCAAAAATCCGCTAATTTATTGGCATGAACACCCGCTATTACACCGCAATTAGTGTTAGAAGCGGGACGCTCCAACCCGAAATCTTCTGGACAAATATTGGTGATTAATTTCCATTTGACATGACCATCGGCGAAAAGCAAATTGCCGCCGCCAAAATGATTCTGATCTATTGCTGATGATCCGGGTGCACCCAGCCAGTTAACGTATCCTGGAGAATTATATACTGGATAAAAGCGCACCTTATTTTCAACCTTTCCAATTTCATGAATCATAATCCGGGACGCAGGTTGTGACACCGATGCCAGAGTCACTCCATTACTGTTGAATATCAAATAATTAAGCGGGTATGAACCAGCATCATGGGTAGCATAATTCGGAGCTTGGCCGCCAGTTTGATCAGGAGCGTTGGTGCATTTGAGAATATCGTAACTTTTTGTGTAAGAATATATTTGTGCATAGATACTCAATCGCCCATCATACGGCGTTGTGTAAGGCATGTTTCCATTATCGTAAATTGACATATATGGATAGCGCTCATCATAATCCTGCGTATATTGCATAATCGCCAAACCGATTTGCTTCATATTACTCAAACAACTTGCCCGCCTTGCATTTTCCCTAGCACGCGCAAATACAGGAAAAAGAATCGCCGATAAAATTAAAATTATAGCAATGACAACCAATAATTCTATCAACGTGAATGCTTTTTTATGTTTTGACATCATCCTTTTCTCCTCAATTCAAAAGTACTTTTAGTATGCCACTTCCGCAGTGTTTTGAAACACTTGTATCCGCTACCAACCACAGAAATCAGATCAATTCTTCTTTTTGCGGAATTCGCCGGGGGAACAACCATACTGCTTTTGAAACAGATCTCGCAAACGTTCATACTTCAAGCCCACTTTGAGAGAAACGTCATTGACGGATAAAGCGGTGTCTTGCAACAATGCCTTGGCGCCTTTGAGGCGTTGTGCGGTTAGATATTCGTGGAAAGATTGATCCATATCCGTGCGAAAACGGCGCGTAAATGTGGCCGGTGAAACAGCTACCAGGCGCGCCATTCCGGAAATGGTCAAATGACGATCCAGATGTGATTCAATATGTTTACACGCTTCTGCAATAAAATCTGGAGAACGTTCTACCGGTTGATCAAGACGACGCGTCCAGGGAACCTCCGCACGCCCTTCCTCCATTTCTTCACGCAGCCGCAAAACAAGGATGGACAATAAATGATAAATAAAATCCTCTTTGCCAGAGCGCAGTAACTGCTCGTTTAATTCGTTAAAAAGCCGCACCAAAAAATCATCCTTCACTGCTGAAGTGCCATATTTCAAACCGGTCAACATTGCTTGTGACGTGGAATGGCAGATAAAACATTCCAATCCGACACCACTTAAAGGCCCAGGATAAATCCATAACAAATCACATTCCCGCTCAGAATCATCCAACACATAAGGCAACGACGCATCCGGTTTTGAAACGCCAGCTGGAATAAATATCCAATCTCCCGGCTGGCACTGCACCATATAATCAGCAATATGAAAATCTGCCTGGCCTTTAATGACACAGACTAACGACGGTACCGCCGCTTCCAATTGCCCATCTTCTGGCCAGCGCGCCTGCACCAAACGTGTCAATCGAAAATTACGAGGCCCGCGCACGCTGACGCGTTTTCCACGCCGTTTTTTCACTGTCACTTTAACATGATCCGCTAATTTCTGACGACGGAACGATGTAATAGTGGGAGTTGCCACCATCACATGTGAGGCACCCTCACGTTCCAACCGATACTTAATGACGCGCAGCGTTTCCAATAACGGCGCAAAGGGAAGGTTATCCATACAAGATATATCTTTTGAGATTACCTGATTTTACTCCACGTGGCTTGTGTTAGATAGCAAACGCGCGCTTCGCCGTTTCCATTCGGCTTGTTCTGGCAATGAGTAAGCATTCAACGCATCCGGCTGGGTTTGCATCGCCCATTCCCACGTGAGCGAGGAAAACCAATTCACGAAAAAAGTACTTTTGCTGGTTTGCAGAATACCGGCATCACGATCGTCCAGCGCGCCATCCACCAATATACGTGGCCATGTCCAACTTTTGCCGCCATCGCGCGACGTGATTAAATGCACTTGCCCAAAGGGGCATACATGGTGCTCGTGCCCACCGGGATAGACAGCCATCAATTCGCCATCAACGGTTTTGATCAACGTCGGCCAGCCTGTGAAACCAGTTCTCGGAATTTTAATATTCCAGATATCTTCAGTTTGAATTGTTGCCATGGTACTTAATCTAAATTGCCATCGCTCGCGTGGATGTGGCTCCAGCGACCTGCCGGAGAGAGGTGATCAAAATCCATGGCACGGAGGCCGTGACCACGATTCTGGATTCTCGCCTTCGCAGGGAATGACGTTCGCGGAAATTTAGTTAGTAGCAGCTTGCGTTAAATAAAAAACGCCGCTTCCCACCGATGGCAAAGTGAATGTGGCTTTGCCATTTGCAAAAGTACTTTTGATCTGACTTTGCTCCGCGTTTTTAATCGTCCAGCCTTGCGGCAATACAAGGGTGATGCTTTTGGTCTCGTAATAGGGATTGGCGAATAGTAGCGCCAGTTGATTTCCCTGTTTCCACGCGGCGGCTTCCACATCCGACTTTGCCGGAATGTCCAAAAGTACTTTTTGATCTTCCAGAATTGCCGGCGTGATTTTATCGATTTCCTGCGCCATCGCCGAGACGTCTTTCCAACGCTGCGCGAACAGTGCCATGTCCAGGTTTTGCTCGCGTGGATATTGCTTGTATCTCAAATCATAATACGAATACCAAATCAGACCGGTGGCGCCGCTGATGATTGATTGATAGGCCTGGTTGCGCATTTCGTCCAATGTCGGCGGATTGGGCTTTTGATTTTTGCGGTAAACCGCCCAGTCCATAATCTGCGGCACCATCCAAATACCACGCGCGCCGTGTACGGCGTCTTTCACAAAATTCGTATAGGTGGATGATATTGTCAGATCGGGATTGCCGACCGGATACGGATCTAATCCCAAAACATCCGTCACATTATAGTACTTTTCTATCGTGCCTTTTTCGCTGAGCACCTGAAATGCGGGATGATTCGGATCGGACTGCTTCACCATTTGATATGTCTTTTCCAACTTCGGCATCCACTCCGGATGTAATTCATCATTGGTATACCACGCCAAAAGGGCGGGTTTATCTTTGAGCAAATCAACAAATTGGGTGGCGGTATTTATCGCGTCATCGCCGTATTTTCCTAATCCGGGATACATGTCTTTTAACGAATAGATAACTTTGAGATCATGTTGCTGCGCGCGATCGAGATACTCGGCGGAGCCTTTGTTATTGCCATAGGAATACGTCAATATCGTATTAAACCCACCCTCTTTTATTTGTTGTAAATTCGCATCATCGGTATCGCCGATGCCTCCCAAATATACTCCCATCGGAAAAAAACGCTTGACGCCCGAAACCGTGAAACCTTCTTTATCGATATACACTTTGGGCATTTGTGTCACCACATGAATAAGTGATTTTTGGGTGGATTGTACTTTGCCGTTGGGGTCGATAATCGTTTGTGAAAGTGTATATTCGCCAATAGATAAGTTTTGTGGCGGTGTAATCGCAATATTCGTTTCGCCTTTTTGCGGGGGGACTTTAGTTTCCTTTTGCAAAAGTACTTTTCCCTGCGTGTTGGTGAGTTCATTTTTAATTGTCACGTCAGCTGCGGCCCAATCGGTTTGCGGGCGGATTCTCACCGAATACTTCCACGGCGAATTGTTGCCCGCCTTGATCATCCCGCGATAATTGGGAAATGTCAAAAACGATTCGAATGCCGTGGGCTGTGACACAACTTGTACATTAATATCGTCAAACCATGCTTTGCCCGTAACATTGCGCTCCAGATATAAACCAAAAGTCGTGCTTTGCGCGGAAGGCGGAATTGTGTAGCTGCCCTTGAGTTCCATCCAGTCGAATGTGCCGGATTTGGTGCGCGGATAAGCGCCTCCCAGAAATTTGCCGGAGGAATGACTTTCCACAAAAAAACCGGCTCCGCGGCCGCTTCCCACATTTTCTCCCTTGACCCAAACGCTTACTTCGATGCGTTCTCCCGGATGGACGTTAAGGTGCTGAGAGAATAATTTGTATTGGCTGGGATCGTCATTGGAATAATAGAGACTGTAATTGCCACTGTGCGCCATGCCGTGTACCACTTCGGCGGTATTTGCCGGAATCTTCCAATTGGCAGTGCCGTTTTCAAATCCGCCGTTTTGAATGAGGTTGATGCCCGTTGCGTCATTTGTATTATCTTGCGCAACTTGTGCGCAACCAGGCAGAACGCCCACGAGCAAAGTGGCGGCGACTACATAAAAGTACTTTTGTGCGATGTGTGAGGTTGATAATTTCATATTGGTTTTTAAGTTAAAGTAGGGACACGATTTACTTATTTTCTATAAGGGTTCCATGCGCTATTTGTCGTTATATCGCCGTTTCCAGCATTTGCTCCTCTACAATATGA
>Ga0164242_10002850_pt1 | contig 19907 bp, 19 predicted proteins | sample OricomgcompostMG_FD_108783 | JGI IMG/M metagenome (GOLD analysis project Ga0164242, IMG submission 108783) | Miracle-Growth compost microbial communities from Emeryville, California, USA - Original compost - Miracle growth compost (MG) ... | reverse complement strand
TCTCCAGCGCGGCCCCCTCGCCGATCTGTACGTAGCAAAGCTGCGGCAGGCTGTGCACGGTCAACTGCAGCAGCGACGGGTGTTAGACCGTCACAGTGACCGACTACTGGGTGTCCTGCGCGGGGGCCATCGGCCTGCAAGACCACTTCGTCGGCCGTTGTCACGAGCTGCGGCGTGACGGCCACGGAGACCACAACGGGGCCTTACTGCACCGCGCCCACCTACGACGAGTCGCTAGAGGACAGGACTTGGACGACGTGTGGCCCGCGGGTGTAGCCGTCACTACCACCAGGACCAGCCAGCCCGGGTCGGTGATCGTCGGGAGAACCGCCCATGTCCCGACGGGCGCGTGGACGGGTCGACTATCACCGTCGTGCGCGTTACCGTCACCGAGGTAATTACTATTGACGGCTCGGCGGCCACCGTCTTCCCGGGCTTCACCGGCAGCATGCCCGGCATTGTCGGCATCACGTCGTTGGGTCTCGGGCCCCCGGTATCCAACCCAGGCTGAGACAACACCGACGGTGGCTCCCCTCGTCATTCCCCCTCTACCCCCCCCCGTCCACAGGCACAGGCGGCAGCGGCGGAGCCCCCTCACAACCCACCGCCTAGCTCTTCATCCCCTACTGGTCTGAGTGCGACGAGGGCGCCTTGCAGTGCTCTGACCTTTGGACCATCGACACGCCGCAGGTCGGCGGGGGTACTTGGTCCGTGTGCTAACCCATTGGCGAAGTTGACGAGCTCAACGACATCCGCATCCCCAACATCCCCTAACCGTCAGGCACGCTCAAGTTTGGCTTTGGCATCCTGGGTGAGGCCGGGTGCGGCTACATGGGGATGGCCACCACAGCTGGCACGCTGAGCTGCCCGGACCTGCTGAATCCTGTGCAGTGCGTGGCCTTCAACCAGAACCAGATTCAGTGCGACAATCTGCTGGGCATTGCGCTGGTGTATGTCAAGGTGAGGTGTCTGTGGGATTGAGGGCTTCTATCTTGTATAGAGTTGTACACCGCTGTAAACAGTTGGACAATGCAAAGAGTTGACATTAACTGTAAAGAATTGGGTCTCGTACGGTCCTACGCGTCGCCGCACCTCAACAGGCACGTCGATCTTGCAATGCTAGCGCAAGGCTTATTATGTTGGGACTGCATGTTGGGCTTGCAGTGTAAAGCGTTAAGACCATAACTTGTAGCCGGAATACCCAACAAAAGCTGGGTAGGTATTTAAATATCTCCGACGCCTCTTAATCCCCTACAGTTCTACAACCTGTACCACCACCACCACCACCACCACCACCCCAGGATATCTCCTCCAGATAAACTACCACCAAATACGTTCCAACATCCCCATGTCCCAATCAGTAGCTGGAGAAGTGCCACTCTGTAACCTGAGCCTTGAGGTACATGTTGGGCCTCACTGGGGCGCGTCCCAGCCGGGCGGTTGCTGAGATCGGCTAGGGGAATGTTCCTGGCGGGGGTGATCTAACCAGAGCTGGCTTGCATGTTTTTTTGGAGCTTGGGTGGTTGGTGGGATTGGCGGGATGATTGTGTGGGTGGTTATGGTCAGGGTGTATCTTTATCTTGGGGCTATGCGAGTGTCTTCACAGTTCTGTTGATCTCTGAGCCATGCGAGTGTCTTTACAGTTCTGCCTTAAAGTCCAGTCTACTTGGATTTGGGGGGAACATGCATGTGTATATGTAGATATAAGACGTGGTCTTTTGATCTAGCGAGACCTCTGTTTGTATCTCCATAGCTTATCGCAATTTGAGTTTGTACTCCAGACGCTAAGCATCTTGAGTAGACTCGGCATAATAGCCCAACTCTAAGCTGCAGGCTAGGTTAGGTTCGAGAACGGGGGAGGGGCCAAGCAGAGAGTACAAGCGCAAGGCAATCACAAACTCACTACCAACGGGCAGCGAGGGAAGAGAGGATGCGGCGATTGGCTTCGAAGCCGAGCCGCCTGCACCGTCACTGGACGAAGGGCCAGCTGCAACATTCTAGAGCGCGATAACAGATTCTTTCGTGTAGTGATGATGGTATAGATTAACCATCTATACACTGCGCCCTCGGCTCTCATGGAAATGATCAATGGCGACGAACTCGCCGATGTGCTAGAACATCAGTGCCTGGTCTTTTCGATCTCTGCAGATAATAGGATTACTCATGTCCATCTAGACCTGCTGCAAGCCGTCAAGTGGAAGCTGGGAGGCCCTGCCGCCGAGCCTGCGACCCCAGATGCAAAGGTGCAACCCTGTGAGGCTGCGATCGACTAGTAAGATGTCTGGAGCAGAGGAGGTTAGGCCCGCGAAGAGCTGGGCGAAACCTGCTGGTAGATGGACCTAGTCAATAGCAGCCACCTAGAGGCAAGCTTGTAAATGAGGATCTCGGCTCGTTCACTATTGCAGATTAAGCTTTGTAGGAACAGCCGGGACATCCAACATCGCATAAGTGTGCGAGATCTAGACCACGTTTTCCGCACGGGTTTCCCCCTCCCAAATCATCCCTCTATATATGCAATACCACTTTCGAGAAGATTGCCTAACCCCAAAGCTTACTTAGACCATCGCATAGCGCCGAGTACGTTCGGATCGTTCTCGACATATTTGCACGTCGTAAAGGTGGACCACAGCTGGCTGGTGAAAGACCGTTCGTCTCGGTGATAAAAGTCCCCGAGGATGGGTTTTATAGCATTTGTCGCTTCCGTGGCCTTGTAAAAAGGTATGCGACTAAGTAAGATCAGTATCCAAGCTCTTTAGCATTACGGGGTTAAACTTACGGGAAAAGGTGGTGGACTACGTGTGTATCGATAATACCATGAAATAGATGACGTCCAATCCAGCCAAAGTCTCTGTCGATAGTTGCTAAATTCCCTTTAACAAAAGTCCAACCCTCATCACTATAGTGAGGAACATCAGGGTGGTTATGATGTAAATATGTAATTGCAACTAAGCAGTTCAGGTGCATTAGTACAATGGTCGAATGGAGTAGTTGGAGGCAATTGGACTTACTCAGCCAATGATGAACCCAAAGGTAGGGAATTACGTAAACCAGACAAACAGAATACCATCCTACAATGGTTGATGCATAGTATAAGACACTGAAGGTCAATCCAAGACCGAGGTCAGACAGAGCAATGTAGGCTGCTTCATTCGGGCGGAAGACAGCACTGGTCGGATCAAAATGGCTCAACCGCCACCAACTGGACTCATCTCTCTGCTTGCTTTTAACGCCCGCTGACGAGTTGAATAGCAGATATGTTTGCCATCCGACCAATTGGTGAGCGATAAGCCGGGCAAACTGCACAATTGGCACATCCTCAAGGTGTTCCAGGTCAATATATAAGTCCATGAACCTCGGCTGCGACCGGTCCGCTGCTGTCATTGGTACAAAAGCCATATCCTTGTCCATGTGCCCAGTAAACCGGTGGTGTCGATGGTGCGAGAACTTCCACGAGAAGTACGGCACCATGAGGCTCGAGTGCAGCACCCAGCCAACAATGTTGTTGAGCGTTCGATGAACAGAGAAGGCGCCGTGGCCGGCCTCGTGGGCCAGGATCCAGATTCCCGTACACACAAGCCCCTGAGCGTAGCCATAGGCCATCCAAGCAGCACCTCGCCAGAGCGAGTTGGGCAGGCTCGGGATATAGGTCAGGGCAGCCCAGCCGAGGGAGATAGCCATTGTGACATCACGGAGGACGTAGCCCAATGACCGCCACGTGGAAGGCTCGAAGCAGTGGGCTGGAATGGCGTTACGAATGGTCTGGATGTCGGGGTATTCTTTGGTCGTCGCCGCGCTTGATGGCTGGCGGCGCTGCGGCCTCGAGATCATTATCGACATGGTCGCAATTTTGGAACTGTTGTCGTTTCATACAACTCTAGGGCGCTCGGATTAGCCATAGATCGCCTTGCTACTTGTACTTCTGCAGCTTACCTATGCTCCTAACACACTTAAGACAACGTGACTTCGGCGAAAGATCTCATCTTGAGGACTGGAATTGTAAAGATGACTAGCGGGAGATACTCGATATGAAAATTTTCTGATATGAAAATTCTCTGATATCGCAAGCGTGGAAAATTATCAAGGTAGTATTATGGATTTCATGCTAGCGTTGAAGTGAGACCCTTGTTCACGAGAGGGAGGAATCCACATTAGAAGAGTTAATGTTAAAGACGGGAGATTCAGGTCTGTGCAGCCAACATGCCCGAATGTGCCTGGCCGCATTGACCTTCGTCCAAGCATACATCATATTTTCTTAACATTATAATACTGAGAAGCGAATTGCATATTCAAGATTCTTCATAATCACAAGGCTTATATTCTTCACACATCATACAGTCAAACTTTAGTTCTTAAACTCTGATACACTACAATTAGGGTGTGGCAGGGCGGCTCAATTGAACTGAGGAATTCCCATCGATGAGAGCACCTGCAGGGCTCCTTTAAGCCAATTACACGCAATAGACAGGTACTAGACCGTTCCGCTAAGACGAATTGGGAATTTTGAAATTGACCTCAATGCCCTACCAAAGAAAGGATGACAAAGCATGACCAGAAGGGAAGTACACCCTCGTTACATGCAAAATTGCTTGGCATATGTAAGAAATGAATAGCACTGTTGTTTCACGTGTAATTTGGTTGGGCTTGGCGATACACTTTTTTTTTGCGTTCAATGTCCCCTGATATGGTACCGGAACGTCAGAAGCCGCTTTTGGGCTTGCTTAGGTACTTACAGACTTGTGATTGGCTAATGTCGAACGCTAGCCTTAGCTGATCCCTGCGGCTGCGTTGTACTACCCATCCTCAAGCGCCCGATCCCCACCATGCTGGCCCATCTTCCGAGTTGCCTTGGCTGCGCGTTTGCGTAATATGTCTGACGTTGACTTCAGCCTATCTAATGCCTCGAGGGATGCGGTTGCAGCACGGTTATATGGGTCTAACGATACATTGAGCCGCCGCCTCAGCGCCTTTGCCAACACCTTCGTTGCCGTCGTGGAAATGTACGTTATGCCCACCCGGATTCACTGACGTCCGCCGCCCAATACGAAGAACGGAGAGACGCCTGCGGTATTCCAGCACCTCCACACCAGAAACTGCCTGGCGAATAGTGTAGCGGGAAGCCACAACGAGAGCTTTACGCGCGACGGGGAGTCTGAGCTATATTCCAAACCCTCCGGGTACAATAGTACGCCACACTGGGCCTCGAACCGGGCTAGATTCTTGAGGGTTGGCAGCAAGGATTCAAGGGCAGCGGCAAGGTCACGCCAGCGCATGGTCTCGTACCAAGCGCTTTCGTCCCGTTGGAGACTTGGCGATCCAGCATGCGGGAATCAGCAGCCAACTTGTCAAGGTGGCCCTCTACCAACGCCATGTCAGCAGCAAGGGCTACTGACCTAGTATTGTCCGACAAAGGCGCTAGGAGATGCTTGGAGAAGTCGACTGTGTCGCGAAAGCTAGACCCGTCGAAACTGTAGAGGTTGGAGTCGGCTGGGACAAGACTAAGGGGCAGGGCACGCGTGAAGGCAGCACCCTCGCCAGCAGAGGTAGGGGACATAGTGGTAGGATCTTGGCAAGTGAAGAGGATGCAGTGTAAGACAAGGAAGTAGGAGGGAATGGCCCACAGTAAACTCAAGAAGCGCTGGGGACTGTGTATTAAGGCAGCAGCAAACCTGTCGAGGCCCGGGAAGAAGATAAGCATGGCCTTCCAGCGAACAGCATGGCCTGTGATTCCAAATGCAAACCAAGCCCAGTGCTGCGATGTAAGCGTCTACAGGATAGCAAGGCTCCACGAAATAGTCGCCCACAGCCAGGAGATGGTTGTTTGGAACAACCGGAGAATGATTAAAGGAAGGGCAGTCTACGTCGCGACTTCTTCCAGTATTGCTCATGCTTCGGCGTGTTGTGGCCCTCTCAGTCGAGGGTTGATATAAGGGCGGCCCAGAGAAAGCATCGGCGAGAGTAGCCTCTAGGCTAGGCTAGCGAGATCGGGAAGGGACTATGGTGTCAGTAGACGGCTGGACTTACCGTTGCCACCGGGCATCGAGGGCAAATCTTTGGCTAGACCGGGACTGGGGGTCTGGGGTTCGCCTCGAGGCAAGCTGCTGCCGACCTATCCCCTTCACACTGCTGAATTTCGACCTCAATCTTCCCCCCCTCCTTAAGAGCTATGAGCGTAGTTGCGATGCCTCGTAGCTTGTATCTCTGCCGTTCAACTGAGACTAAATCCCAGCCATCAAACTCTCGCTCAGCCTCTTTCTGGATCCACTCATATATCGTGGTGAAAATGTAGACAAGGTGGCTTTGCTTGTAGCCAACTAGGCGGTCCAGGACGCTGGGTTTGTTAGCTAAGTTGGTTCTGCGAGGCTTGGGATTGTTCCTATTTCCTTTGAGCGTATTGGCTGCCATCGCATAGGTATGTAGGAGTTTCGGTCTCCTATTGGATTGTCGAGGTGTTTTATTGAACAATAGTTTCGATTCTGGGTAGTATAGATGAGAAGCTATTTGAAATATGTGTCGGTGGGTTTGCTATCCAAGTACAAGACAAACTGAAAGGGAGGACGCATTTGCGACAGAAGAAGAGGAATATGTCTGCAGGTGCAGGAGCAGAGGACAAAGGAAATAATGCTACAACAATCGTTTCCGCCTCAAACTAGCGCACGCCTCTCGTCCAGCTCTGAGCTCTGAAGGTCGACCGGCAAGGAAGAAGCTCGTCGGCCAAGCTCATGTGTAATGCATGATAGCGTACACACTTCATTCTCTTCACCCTTCTATTCTGTTCTTGAATATATTTTCCTTCTACATCTCAGTAATAGCAACACGCGCTTGCACATCGATAATTTTCTCAGCTCTCTCATCTCCACTACCGATTATTACATAGTATTCTCCCGCCGTGCAAGCCTTCAAGCTATACTACTACGACGACATGCGTCAGCCAAATCAAAGTAGGGTAAACTTTGGCTGTTAGAGAAACCGGCCCTTAGCTAGGTCCCAGAGAAACATCTCCTCCTAGTAGGATTGTAGGGTAGCTAACTGACTGGCTGTTACGGACATGCTTTGCGATCGCGATCGCGATCGCGATCTTGGGTTCTCTTAAGCTCATATCTACACGCTTCACTACGCCGGGCTCGCTCCGCGGTCCATGGGCAGCCTGGCTGGCCTACTGAAGGTGCGTAGTGAACCCTTTTTTTTTTACATCCCTCCCTTGGATCCTAGGAAATAAGGACGCCTATTAATTTGCTAACTGCACTATCCCATAGACAAACCTCGAGATATGCCTTGCCCATTAGGCTATACAAGCTGCTACAGGCCACCTAACACCAACCTATACACCTTTCTCAGCTTTGAGTTTACTCATCCCTACACCAGCATTCTAGAAGACCCAAACCACAATAACTATTCGCCAGAGAGCAGCAGCCACACTATGTTCGAGGGATCCTCATCCTCTTCTAGATTCCCTTTCCCGTGTTCCAACAGCAATAGAGATCCACAACGCTTTCTTCACACTCCAATCCACCTCATAGTCTCGCTACAACCAAGACATACTCCCAAAACAGAAGCAAGGAACAAACGAGGGAGATAACAAAGACTGCTATAACGTTGGCCGCTAGCTCGATGTGCTTGGAGGAATATACAACTCAGTACTTGGACGCAATGCTATGCATATAAGATCCAACGTCGCGCCAGGGACTAGATGATAGAATAAATGCGTAGCTAGTATAATAGGAGCTGCGAAGATATTAAGAAGATGAGTGATAGTAAAGGATATGCTTAATTAGGGGAATGTGCATACTTCGGCAACAACGTTCCTTGAATACAGAACGTTTTATTCACTCATATTCACCATCAGGATTTTCAATCTAGTACATCGCATATTAGAATGACACAAATATGAAAGCAATCACCACCCCCAAACGCCATATTAGCAAGGGCAGTCCGAAACAAAAGGCCTCATCTAGTTGCTTTCACTAGCAATATCCACAGTAACACACCATTAAGACGAACCACGTTGCGCACTACGCCAAATATACAAAGGCATAGCGGATGCTTCTTACAGAACTTCTACACCTTAGTGCATATAGTCTGTGTATGCCTACCTAGCAGTATTTTAATACAGCACTAGGTATACACGGCAAGGCAACAAAGGCAGACCAGCCATTGTCGTTCGCATCAGACACCCCAAAGGAGGATCGTATGCAAATAGAAAGACGTGATAGGTCTATAATATAGAAGGGTAGCCCGTTATAATGAAGAAGCCAAGTCACAACAAAGCTAGCACGTCTATATACTAGCAATTAGCCGCTACTATCAGCGCATCACAGATACCCCCTAATATCTCCAAGCTATAAAAGAATATATCGCGAAAATAGCGCTGAAGATAACCTCTAGTAGAACGGTTAAGTCTTTGTTAGTGTGGACGGTCGGCAAAGGGGTCAAGGGATGTAGCCAACATGTCGACAGGCGCGTTCTTGGTTCTGGGTGGACCTCCTTGCTCAATTTCTTGGTCAACCTTAGGCGCACTGGTCACAGTGACGAAACTAGAGGTCTTCTCCGTAATTTCCAGTGTCAAGGCGAAGAAGAAGATGACCAGACAGCGGAGGGAGGAGGGAAGGGAAGGTAGGCACAGAAGGAACAAGGGATCATCTCCTACTTAGACTACGGTCACTACAATGAATCTAATCATCCTCTTCTTTTCCTCGCTCTTCAGTAGTCAACCCAAGAGTAGTCTCCACAACAACTTACCGTATACTGCTCTGGCAACAGGCGCCAAGGTGAGATCCGTGAAGGGATCCTCATAATACCTTCAAATTTTATGTGGATCAAATAGTAGCTGGTAAGCCTACGATTAGCCAATGCTGGAATGCAAGAATTGAGAATCTCAAAACTTTGCTGATATCTACGGAATCATCACAGGCTAGCTCGATTTTGGTGTCAAAAATGCTTTAAATTCGGCTTGACAAAGCGACTAATAGACTACGTTTAGATGTGTTGAACAAATTTCGATCGCTTTATGGAATTCCAGGTATGTTGAGTGTGCGGAACATGGGGAAAGTGAATGATAAGATGTAGGAAACGGAGATTTGATGCGGTCCGCGGGCGGGATTAGCGCGCTACGGCTTTGCCTAACGGCCAGGCAGAATGCACCCTCCACCATCAATCTGCGGAGATGCTGTCTCAACTTTGGAACATGGCTAAACGTCCTCAGAACGTTGGATCGCTCCACTCTTCTTAAAGTCCGCATCAATGTCGACATCGTTCATAACCAATTCGCCCCTCTTTGCCGCGGACACACGCAGCTTTTGCATGTCTCGCGTCTGCTTTTCCGTTACCCTCGTCACCCACCAAGTCCAAGCGGTGGCAACAATGCAGAGACCGCTGAATCCCATGGCCACGGCGAAAGACGTGGTATATCGAGGGGCAAACTTAGACCGAAAAATCTGTGGGCCTACCACGGAGCCGATTTGCCCTAAGGAGTTGGAGAACGCAATGGCGAAAGCTGACCCTGTCGCCTTGGAAGTGGTTTGGAGTCGCCACGGCCACATGATAGAAAACCAGGCATTCGACACGGAACCAGCGATGATGGTCGCCGCGTACACACCTCCAACGTTGGGATAAGTGTAAAGCACTGAGTAGCATACCAACAAGACAATCGTGTAGATCAGTGCAATGAGGGGACTCGGCACATTCAACTTCCATGTAAGGTAGCTACTTAGAGCAATCAGGATCATTGGGAGGACGGCAGATGGTATAGTGAGGAGCTGGCTTTCCGCAATTGAGCTGCAGGCAAGACAGTCAGCGTAGGTTATTAAAGTTTTTCATGGTGCAGCAAACATACGCGAGTCCCAGACTAGCCACAATCGTGGGTAGATAAAACGAAAGACCTGAAGATCCGACGGTTTTGGCTGCCCATATCAGCGTAAATAGCCAGAGACGTTTGTCTTTCAAGGCCGTAATGATCTCTTTGAAATCAAAGTTGTCCTCGCCTGACCGTGGAGCGTTTGCAGGAAGTCGGGCTTGTAGGAAGGCCTTTTCAGTATCACTGAGCCATTTAGCTTGGGCTGGGACTAGATAACGATCCACGATTAGCCAATTTTTTTCCAAGAATGTTTGTCCACGGTTACTTACAATCTGGAAAGGTGAACCATAATGCAATACCGAACACAACAGTTATCACTCCCTCAACCAGGAAAAACCTGTTGGAAAATATTTAGTTGGAAAGCCAGAGTCCGAAGTGGCTGGGACGGGCGTCTCACCATTGCCATCCGGACAAACCACCTCGGCCAGAGAGATTGTCAAATCCGAATGCTAGCAAAGCACTGACAACGTTGGCAAAAAACTCAAATGAGTCTAGCCATGAATTAAAAAGGTGTACATCAGATCTAGGGTGGGCAAGGCGGCTCACAAAATATCAGCATTCGTATCGTCATCTCGTCGGCACGATACCAATAGGTCATCTGCAGAATGATGCCAGGAAACATTCCAGCCTCGCACTTTGAAGATCGTCAGCATCATCACAACGGTTGGCCAAAGGATTAACCTACAAGGCCAAGGAAGAATCGAGCGACATAGAGCCCACTCTTCGATGTAACGGCTGCATGACAGGCCAGCGCAATACCCCACGTTATCTACGAATCGTGAGTTTTGGTTGGCAGTTAGCTGTTGGGAGATTGGGGTCACCATTATGCGAGACTGGAACCTCGAGGGAAGCATCCGTTTCATGACCAGATTAGACGGGATTTCGAATACGATGAATGGTATCTGGGAGTGCGTCAGCAGTCATGTTGTCCAAAATGCAAATTAGGGAAGAACGTACAAAGTACACCGTACTGACGAAGTTGTACTCGTCACTGGTCATATTCAGTTGGGTGAGGATATTTCGAGGGGTTCCTTTATTCATAATGAGAGCATTCGCAGCCTGTGGAAGAGGTACCGTCAGCTGCATTTCAGCTAGTTGAACAAAGAACAGATGCATCTTACATTGTTGGCGTCCACGTTCTTGACTAAGAAAATCAGGGCGCACTGCAGCATCAGATGCCAATCCACCCGGCGCAGCAGCTTTTTTTCCTCTTCATAGGACAACAGTACACGATTTTTCATACGCTCGTGATCATAGCCGGCAATGTCGACCGTTGACGACTCTTCGGCGGGTTCCTTCTCGGGGTCCAGGGGTACGGACGCAGCCATAAGTGGCGGTCCATTCCCTGACGAGGCCGTGTCCCATGTATTAGATTTGATATCCATAGCGACTAACTTGGGCGTGACTCCGAATAAGCGGGGAAAGTTGGGAGAAAACGCGGGCTTTATATGGTAGACAGGCTCTGGATATCTCTGATCAGTTCAACTGATCAGAAGGTCCAATCAAATCATCTCATCAGATCAGTTGGTTATCGGTCGGGTATTGGTGCTCGGAGATGCGTTTCCAGAAACTCTCAACCCCGGCTCCTGCCAACACAACCCTAGCTCTAAGTTAGGTAGGGAGGAGAGCATCTCTGTTGGGCAAGAAACGTATGGAGGGTACCGGCAATCAACATACGTAAGGGATACTACGAAGTGTGTGACATCCCGCCTGCCATTCAGGGTGCATTGGCCCCCTGGAACGAAGTATATTGGGTGGGGGTGAGGTGTGGGGGTGGGGTGGAACTTTTAATCAGCCAGGGGGTCGGTACTTGACGGAGTGTGTACAGGTACAAACACTTCGTACTCCACATGTACTGCGAGGCAGAAATGGGAGGCTGCGTGAGGCTCTCTGGCGACAACTGGGTCTTTTCCTTTCCCCTAGTCCAGCGTTCATTCACCTCGTATCAAACTAGCGTACTTACCTTCTACTTGGGACGAGCTGACATCTGTGACCAAAGCCGTCTAGCGCACTGGCGGCGTCTCTGTGAGGTCAGCTGATACGAAGTAAACTCGTTCTATTTGTTCATTCTACTTAAACAACAATCGAAGGAGCAAATCTGCGGTAGTCGCGAAACCAACATCACTAAGAACAGGGAAATGTCAGTCTCATGCGGCATATGTTCTAACACGCTCCACGTGCGACATCCTCCGCCCGTATAATTCTTAGAGCACTCTGTAGATCCACTCTGCCGGCTATTAGTTGCTGACGGAACTCATCAACTGCCCGTGGTAGCTCTGGGGGAGTCGTTGGCTGTAGTGGCGCTCTAGCTGCGAGTCCACCTGGTGCATGGCCTGGATACCGCCATTCATACTATCCGCAGCGTAGCCCTTTGCTCGCAGCACACTAGTGGCAACGCGCGCAGAGTCGCCGTCGTAACAGATGATGAGAGAGCGCTTGTCGCGGAGCTGGGTGCAGATGTCGTCATCCTCGGATCCGAGTTTGGCCTCGAGCCCTCGCCAGAGAGATGCCAGCACTTCAGGGTCCGAGAATGGGCTCGGGCTACCCGCCTCGACGAGCGGAAAGTTGACAGATCCGGGGAGGCTAAAGCACTCGTAGTCCTCGAACTGTCTCAAGTCAATGACAATGGTGTCTGGCATAGGGGATACAATTTTCTCCCAGCCCTGACGTTCACCCGAGCGCCTTTTAGACATGAAAAATAGGATGTCTCTTGCGAGGATCTTATCAAGGCAATAGAAGTCGGCAAGAACCGCAAGAGGTTCCTTCTCCCAGGCCGAGTCGTACCGATACAGATCGACCTCGCTCAGTCCCTGGAAAGCCTCGAATCAGCGCAGTGATCACCAGATATTGGGAAATAAAGGAGAACTCACAGAGTTTTTGATGGCAGGGAACTGATCAGAGCCTAACTTGGCGAAGTACTCGTCAATGTATTGGTATGGGAGATCGCAGCACAAGGTGACACAGTGAATTTGGCCATCGTGCGTTGCGAGATCTGCTAATGTTCCCTCCTTTTTTCGCCTTTCGATGAACTGAAACAGCCCTTGAAGATTGAAGCCCGACGAAGGACCGCACACAATACCATTTCGGCAGAGCTGTAGAGATAGTAAAAATGAGGGGTGGGATTCTACTTCCTCAATGTGGTTGACGGCCGACTTCCAGGGAAAGTTGACAGGAGCTAGCAGAGCTAATGACCGAGGCCCTGGAACTCGGTCACCTGCAGCAGTGCATACACTAGGACTCATGTCAGGACGATCTCGTGAAGCCAATCTATAGAAAGACTCACCCCAAACGGTAAACAGACGGTTTTTGCTCCTTGAAGAAGCTCCCCAAGCCCGACATTGTCCCTGGATTTGCGGTGTCAGAGTCACGACACTAACATGAGGCTGCTAGGATTTCCCAGATATTAAGCATACCAGACGTCCCCATTCCTGCGCAGATCAGGCTGATCTCGGGCAGCTGTTCCAGAATCTGTGGTCCCGTCCACCGCATGTGCGATTGCCAGTTCTTCACCGTTGGATCAGAACCGTGAACCTACTCCCAGGTCTTGATAGAAGGACTCACAAGCTTATTATCGTATTGGTCTGGGTTGATCACGGACTCCGATTTCTGCGCCCAACGGTACGCAGCACGGATACCTCCACGTTCGTCGCTCGGTTCCGGCTGAGAAGGACCGCCAAATAACGTACTGTGACAAGACATAGTGAGCAAAAGGAGGTATGTTCGTCGACAAGAGGACGAGTTGGTTCGACCCAAGAGATGTTCATCTTACATGTTTAGACCAAAGAACTGCATCAACCTCAACTTTGCCGCAGTGGTCTTATTGCTTAGAAAAGCGTGTATATCGCTCAAACCGTAGAATACGCGGGAGACCATGGCCATCGAAATTACGGTTGAGCCAGAGCTGTACTCCACGATAGTTTTGGTCTTGTCAGGTGTGACACCATGTTCAAGGAGATTCAGAGCTTTTTTTTATTAATATTTGGTCAGTAATTCATATTAACTCTTGCAACGCGCAGTATATCCAGGTTATATGGCGATGATTACCTGGCATGGCTTTGACATTGTTTGCGGGATGCATAGTCATCATCTTAGCATAGATGCGTACGCCATCTTGCCGGTAAGGATTAAGAGACTCGGGCAGCTCCACGAGAGGCAGAGGTGGTGCTACATCGGGATTGAAGTAGTCTTTGAGGGAGTCGGGGCCCTTGTAGACATTGAGATGATTTCGCGTCTGCATTTTGACGAAATCGTAGGAATAGTAACTGAGATAATACAATATTATATAAAGGGTCTGCCAATAAAAGGCCAAAGTGTTGGTGAAGGGGGAAAACGATAGGAGCTTACCTGGAAGGATGTTAGGCAAAGGTAATCTGCCTTTGGAGTAGTAACATCGTGGTCGCGTCGTTTCAAGGTCCAGGGAGAGAGGCGATGGGCCTAGGTATTATTCCCACGCTTCGGGGAAGTCCAAGAAGTGTCACAGGTATTGGATGTTGCTATGTCCAGAACATCTTGGTGGCTACGTGTACAACGGGGTTACATCATTTCTAGATTATATTAGGTTTGTATAATATCACACAGTCATAAAAACCTTGCCCCAATAGAGTTGCAATGGTTATTTCCGACAACACTTGGAAGTATCTCGGTACTCCGAGCACGGCCTGAGAGAATTAACACTGGATGGTGATCTTTGCCAAATAGAGCTGCCGTGGTTTATCGCCGATAACACTGGGAAGCATCTCGGTACTCCGAGCACGGCCTGTGAGCGTTAATACTGGACGGAGATCTGTAAAAATAGGAAGGTCGTGCTATTGATCTGCCGAGCTCCTCAAGGTATATGGAACACATGGGCCAAGAAAGGACACATGGGCCAAGGAACTCCACGAACACACGCCATGGATGCATGAAGTGGCAGTCGTGATTCGTCAGTTGTGCAAGGGGCGTCTCGAGGTACTGTCATGGCCATGCTCCTAGCTGGATGGTGATATTGAGGCGGATGCTTGGAGGTCGGGTCACAGCAGGATTCTGCACCATTGTACATAGGGCGCATTGCATTAGGGTCGCGCCACGGGAACAAGAATAATACATGGCTGTAAAGTCCTCCGTTAGAAGACCGACAAACACGGCAGAGAAACTCTTGGCAAGTATCGTGGATGCACTAAGTACCTTAAGCTGCGGTACACGAACGGGGAATTGGCCCGCATACGGCATTGTTCAGGCCCTGAATTTGCTGTGTTATTTTCTGATATTCTGATTGTAGTATGGATATATAGCTACCTCTGCGGAGAGGTTGGTGATCCCTGCTTGTACGGTACCTAATCGTACCTTAGTAATGTTACTTTTTTGCACCATCAGATGCAGCACAGATGCTACGCTGACGTGGTGCAGATCAATCAAGGGTTCATCAAAATGTTCGCAGGTCGGTCAAAACTCATCTCCGTTTTTCGGGCCTCTTGATGATATAATTCCTGTCCCAGAAATCGCGTTAATCTTTTTCGTTTTGTGCTGAGGAGTCATAGCTTGAGTCTCCTACTTCTATAGCCTCTTTGAAAGAGAGAAGGCCCTACAGCAATTGCCAACCCTATTCATCAGCTATGAGCGGACTGGCCGGTACAGAGAGCGGAGGCTCTCTGACAGTAACAGGTGTCTCTGCCAACAGCCCTGAAAGCCCTCGGACGTCGGAGATTATCATAGAATCGCCAAAAGCCATGGAGAAGAAGGGTGAGGCACATATGTTCAACGAGCAGACGAACTACGTGTCCAGAGGCAAGATCATCATGGTAGGTTGTCCCGCCCGTAACAAGCTGTCGCTTTCCACCTCATCTACTAGACTGGGGTACGTACTAAATATGGGTAGATCTTTCTGGCATGTGCCAGTGTTGACTTGGTGGCGCTCATGGATCAGACTAGTCTGGCGGCTAGTTTGACGATTGTTGGCAATTCCCTGCATGCAAGGCAGCAGCTTTCTTGGTTGGCCAATGGCTACTTCATGTATATTTTTTTGAATCCGATAACAATGATGGCTCTGACTGACTAATTCGTCTACATAGAACATCCACCATCGGACAGCTCTTGTACGGCCGCCTGTCTGACATATGGTCTCGCAAGGTGATCCTCATGATTGGGTTGGCTATCTTTTTCCTCGGATCCTTAGCGTCATCATTGGCTCAGACGGCTACCCAGCTCATCATCTTTCGCTGTTTTACCGGTGTCGGCGGCGGGGGGCTTATGACGGTCGCGCAGATGATTGTCAGCGACGTAGTCCCCTTGCGGGAGAGAGGGAAATACCAGGGCATCCTTGTAAGTTTCCCTCTCCTCCAGCTTATCCCTTTCCGCCCGGCCCCGTCCCCACCAGAGTATTAGAGTAGATCAGATATCTATTCCACCAATCAGATAAGACCCCCCCCCCTCGCAAGACCGTCTGCGTTAACAGCAATACCTCCGTACTCTAGGGTGCTGTCACGGCCCTGGCCAATGGTATCGGCCCAGTGACCGGTGGCGCCCTCTCCTCCAAGGGGCCTGACTCATGGCGGTGGATCTTCCGCCTCAATCTGCCCCTGACGGTGATTTCTGCAGCATGCGCACTATTCTTCATGCCGCTGAAGAAGGTTGTGGCCGAATGGAGAGTGTGAGTGGTGTCCTGCGAATCCATATTGCATATGCTGACCACCCACAATCTAATTTAGGAAGCTGCGAGCCATTGACTTTGTCGGCATTGGATTGGCTTTGGCTGGAACTACCAGCTTGATGCTCGGTTTGACCTGGGGTGGTGGTGAGTACCCATGGGCCTCTGCCGCTGTTTTGGCGAGCCTCCTCGTCGGCCTTTTTATCTGCGTCGCCTTCGTCCTGTGGCAGTGGAAGGGACCCAAGTACCCGCTTGTACCCTGTAAGACCCGGCGACTTCCCCTAGATATCCACGACATACTGAACCTTATCCCCTTCGAGGGGTATAGTGGATATCTTTCGTGCCCGCATGACGACAGGGGCCTGCATAACTATGGCCATCAACGGCTGGAATTTTGTCGTCCAAGTCTACTACATCCCAACCTTCTACCAGCTGGTCTACAACTATGGCGCCACCAAGGCCGGAGTCATGCTGCTCCCGATTACGCTGGTACAGACCGCCAGTAGCACTTTCTCTGGGCTTGTGGTACACTGGGTGGGGAGGTACCGCGAGTGCGTCTTGTTTGGCTGGCTCTGTTGGTCCGTCGGCCTGGGCCTCATGTCCACTCTCGATCAGAATTCGGGCCTAGGCAAGCAGGTCGGCTACTCTCTACTCATCGGTGTAGGAGTTGGAAACACCCTCCAGCCGTAAGCTTGGGGAGTCCCTCCGATGCCGGCATTTTTATTGACTCGGTTATGACACAGAGCCTTGATTGCGATTCAAGCAGGAGTGCCACGGAAGGACATGGCCGTTGTCACATCATTCCGCAAGTAAGTCATCGTTTAGCTCTAAATAGAAATGTTCTCGTGTGCCTGACTCTGGGGAACAGTTTTGTTAGGAACCTGGGGGCCACCTTTGGGCTTGCCATCTGTGGCACAATTTTGTAAGTCACTACTCATGAAACGTAGCAGTCACCATACTGTTATGCGAGTCTAGAGTTATGCTGACTCCTCTCGAGGAATAACATTGTCAAAGGTTCGCTCAAAAACCTAGAGCTGGATGCTGAACAATGCGATTCTCTACTCAATAACCCACAGGAATACTTAAAGACACTCTCCGACGAAGATGCGCAGCGTATCAGCGAAGCTCTCGCTCCAGCCTACCAGCGGACTTTCAAGATCATTTTTGAGCTTGGGGCTGGCTTGGCAGCTGCGGCATTCTTCGTAGCGTTCTTCTTAATGCCACATATTGACTTGGCCCGCCCTGACGACAACAAATTGAAAGAAGAAGGCCGTCAAGAACACCTCGTAGAAAAGCCAGCGACATCTCCGTGATCCGGGAAAAAACATTCGATTTCCACCGGGCAGCCACCGGATGCGGTTATCGAGGATGCAATCGCACGTAGAGTGTCAGCATTGGTGTCTCTGGCGTCGATGGACAAGGGGATAAGATAAAAAAAAAGGCAACATGATGAGATGGCCTCTTCGATTTTCAGTATTTTACGACTAGACTAGACGAATTGGCTCAGATATTTTTCATGTCCACCACCAAATGAACTTGAAGACCAAAATATTATGATTATTGGCACTTTGGAGGGCCGGTGCAAAAGAGATGCCTGTGGTAACCATGCTCGGTGGACATGCGTCGGAGGGTTGGACCGAAACTGCCATGCTCCGGTCATTGGTAGGTCCCGCGGCGAAAGTTGGGTGGTCGGGATTTCGCCGTCTCTCGGATATATGAAACATGGCTCGGATTTTACTTGAGCTTATCAGATCAAGCTATTACCCCTGTACGTGCCGCATATGTAATGCAGCCTGCAGCTAAATAACGGGGACACCCGGATGGTTAGATACCTGACCGGTAAGTACCCATAGGTACCTTACCTGGAAAGCGGGGTTGAGATATCCTGGTCATCATTATCAAAATCTTATCAATCTGATCTGTCAGACGGAAGTTGAGGGTTACAGGAATATCGTACCATTTCTTTATTTGCTCAGTAGTACTGAAGGCCAGAATTGGAAAGAGCTGCGGTATATCGTTGGAGTCGCATATGCAGCATAATGTTAAATTGGCGTCGTCTGTTTGCCAAGTCGACACGTGCGGTGAGAATGTTTTGTTGATTCTTCGAGCTTCCAGGTTGCCTATGCACCGGTCCGAATGGGATCATCATCTGGGGCTTGAGGGTAGGTCGACCTCCGATGCCGGATCCCAAGATCCCTCGCCACCCACTCCCTCGTCTTTGAGATCCCCGTGATTGAGAAGTATCGGACATTGCGGCGTCTCGTGCCGTGCAGGTTCACCACTAGGGTAAAGAGAGAACTCTCTATTAGTTCCTAATTGAGATGGCTTATATTTCCAATAAGAAGCATGATATTAATGATGTTCCAGCTCTACCTCAGTCGATGGATCATGAGCCCAGCCATCTCCCATCATGCTTAGTCCGACATCTTCCATCTTGACCGCCCTGTGGGCTTGTTCTAGCCTCGTGGTTGCTGATCCTCAAAGACCTCTGCTGAAAGACTTTGACGCCCTGGGCGCTTGGTTCGAGGAGGTAGCTTCCATCAGTATCACATCTCGGCCTGAAGATGTCGAGCGAGCCAAGAACACCTCTATTGCAATCGTCGGCGCGGGCATCACCGGCCTAGCCACGGCTCTCATGCTTGACAGCGTTGGTGTACATAACTGGGAGATACTCGAGGCCAGACACCAGATTGGTGGACGCCTGCGGACTCTCTATGTCGGTGGCACGCAGGAATGGGCCGAGATGGGACCCATGCGCCTCCCCTACAAGATCAAGTACAAGAGCGACAATGCCACACTCGAGTACTCTGACCATGCCATGACCTTTCAGCTGGCAGACTGGCTCAATGAGATGAACCAAGGCAACCGAAATGATCTCAAGATCAATTTCATTCCCTGGATCCAGCACTCGCCCAATGAGCTGCTGGGGTTGGGGACGGGCAGACATCCCGACGGTCGGATCCCTACGCGCGCTGAGATTGCCGCCAACTCTAGCCTCGGTAAGCCAGCGCCGATGAACACGGAAGAGTACAAGGACATCAAGGCCAAGATGAGCGATATTCTTCTAGACGAGGATACACTCCGAGAAATCCAGCGGGATGTGTGGAGAGTGCACGGTCGCATCATGAAGGAAGGGCTCGACGACGTCAGTCAGCAGAGCATGATGCGCAACGTCTGGAACGCGAGCGCCGAGGTGGTCGATGCCATCCACGGCGCCACTGACTACGACGTCTTCTGGGACGAGATGCACCACAACTCGAACCTAGCGCAGGACGGCAGCGCGAGCACCCTCGGTGAGACGGAGTGGCGATGTGTCGACGGCGGCTTCAGTCGCTTCTCAGACGCCATTCTGCCGCACGTGCAAGACCGCCTCGTATTGAACCGTCAAGTCCGAGAGATCGAGGCGATCGAAGATGAGCACGGCAGCACTACGGG
>Ga0164242_10002849_pt1 | contig 19908 bp, 20 predicted proteins | sample OricomgcompostMG_FD_108783 | JGI IMG/M metagenome (GOLD analysis project Ga0164242, IMG submission 108783) | Miracle-Growth compost microbial communities from Emeryville, California, USA - Original compost - Miracle growth compost (MG) ... | reverse complement strand
TGCCCAATGCTGCCGCTGGTCCCTACCGTGAACCTGGCCGCCCATCTGGGCCGCGGGGTGCAACGTATCGCAACCGATGCGGTCGTCGGGCCGATCCGCGCGCTACCGCGGCGGGTCGTCGACCTGGATGCGGCCTACCTGTCCACGCTGATGGCCGCGCCGGTGACATCGGCGCAGGTGGTCGGTGGGGATGCCGGTACTTCCTCACGCGCGCTGCTCAAACTGACCGGCACCGGGGTGCCCGGGACGGTGTTCGTCAAGATGGCGGCCGAAACCGCGGCCACCCGACTGATGGGCGAACTGGGCCGCCTCGGGCACACCGAGGTGCAGTTCTACCGCGAATTGGCGCCGCACCTGGCCGATGTGCCGGCGTGCTACGGCGGCGACTTCGACACGCTGACGGGCCGTTTCGTTCTGGTGCTCGAAGACCTCGCGGCCGTCGGGCCGTGTGAGTTCGCCGACACCCTGCATCCGATCGGTGTCGATCAGGCCGCCCTGATCGTCGAACTGCTGGCCCGACTGCACGCGACGTTCTGGGGCAAGGCCGACAACTATCGGTGGGTGTACTCCGCCTCCGGCGACGCCACCTCGCTGCTGACCGGCTCGTTGGCCAACGCCTCGGTCAAGAAGCTGGCCGGCCGCACCGACATCCCGATCGAGAGCGGCCGCTTCATCATCGAGAACTACCGGGCGGCGGCGGCCCTGATCGACCGGTCCCCCACCACTGTCATGCATGGCGACGCGCATCCGGGAAATGTCTACTTCCGCAATGGAAAAGCGGGGTTGTTGGACTGGCAGGCGGTGCGCAAGGGACATCCCTGCCGGGAGCTGTCCTACACCCTGATCACCAGCATGACCACCGCCGACCGGCGCGCCCACCAGCGTGATCTGCTCGATGTCTACCGTGGCGCGCTGACCGCCGCCGGCGGCCCCGCGCTGGACCGCGACAACCTGTGGGACCGGTACCGTCAGGGGGCGACCTATGCCTACGTCGCCACACTGATCACCTCCGGTATGGGCGGCATGCAGGACGACACCATCGCCCTGGAGGGGTTGGCTCGATCGGTGGCCGCGCTGGACGATCTGGACACGGTCTCACAATTGCAGCGATATTTGTAGCCGGTTAGCAACTACCATCGGATTCGTGAACGACCCCGTGACCGCACCAGAGACAGCCACCGAGGACACCTCGACGCGCAGTCGGATCCTCGCGGCCACCGCCGAAGTGCTTGCGCGCAACGGACAAACCAAGCTCAGCCTGTCCGAGGTGGCGCTGCAGGCCGCGGTGTCGCGGCCCACGCTGTATCGCTGGTTCGCCTCCAAGGAGGAGCTGCTGGCCTCGTTCGGCGAATACGAGCGCCAGCAGTTCGACGACGGCATCAGCCGTGCCACCGCGGGCCTGCGGGGCAATGAAAAGCTCGATGCGGCACTGCGATTCATCGTGGAATATCAACAGTCCTATTCGGGGGTGCGGGTGGTGGACATCGAGCCCGAGGTGGTAATCGCCCAGCTCAATCACGTCATCCCGATCATGCGGTCCCGGCTGCAGAAGCTGCTGACCGGGTCGAACGCCGAGTTGCGTGCCGCGACCGCGATCCGGGTGGCGGTGTCGCACTACATCGTGCGCAGCGACGACGGCGACCGGTTCCTGGCGCAGCTGCGCCATGCCGCCGGGATATCCCGAACCGCCTGACATCAACGGCCGAATCTGTAAAGCTGTCGGGTATGACCGACGTGCAGAACGACAGTGGTGTGCTGGCCGGTGACCAGCGCATGCTCATCGATGGTGAACTGCAGTTGACCGGCAGCGGAGCGCTTTTCGACGTCATTGACCCGGCCAGCGAAGAGGTGGCCGGCCAGGTGACCGACGGCACCGTCCTGGACATGTCCCGTGCGGTCGGCGCAGCCCGCCGCGCGTTCGACGAGACGGACTGGAGCCGCGATCTGGATTTCCGCTACCACTGCCTGATCCAGCTGCACGAGGCACTGGAGCGCAACAAGGAACGGCTGCGCCGGGTGCTGATCACCGAGGTGGGCTGCCCGGTCACCGTGACCGGTTCCCAGATCGAGGACCCGATCGCCGAGGTCAAGCACTGGGCCGAACACGGCAAGAACTTCGAGTACGTCGTGGACAACGGGGTGCACCAGACCCCGCTGGGGCCGGCGCGGCGCAGGATCGCCTACGAACCGATCGGTGTGGTCGGGGCGATCACCCCGTGGAATGTGCCGTTCTATCTCAACATCGCCGAGACGGTGCCGGCTCTGATGGCCGGAAACACCGTGGTGCTCAAGCCCGCTCAGCTGACCCCGTGGTCGGGTACCGAGTACGCCCGCATCGTGGCCGAGGAGACCGACATCCCCGCCGGGGTGTTCAACGTGGTGTCCTCGAACGCCAACGAGGTCGGGGCGGCGCTGTCGGCCGACCCGCGGGTGGACATGATCACCTTCACCGGGTCGACCGCCACCGGCCGGGCCATCCTGGCCGCCGGCGCACCGACGGTGAAGAAGACCCTGCTGGAGTTGGGCGGTAAGTCCGCGCACATCGTGCTCGACGACGCCGACTTCAATTCCGCGCTGCCGATCGCCGCGATGATGGCCTGCGTCATGAGTGGCCAGTCCTGCATCCTGCCATCGCGGATCCTGTTGCCCCGCAGCCGCTATGACGAGGGCCTGGCGATCCTCAAAGGTGCGATGGAGAACTTCCCGATGGGCGATCCGTGGACCCCGGGCAACATGCAGGGCCCGCAGATCAGCGCCGGGCAGCGGGACAAGGTGCTCGGATTGATCCAGTCCGGCATCGACTCGGGCGCTCGCCTGATCACCGGCGGTGGGGTGCCAGAGAAACTGCCGGTGGGCTATTACACCCAGCCCACCCTGCTGGCCGATGTTGATCCGAATGCCCAAGTGGCCCAGGAGGAGATCTTCGGCCCGGTGCTCACGGTGACGCCATACGACAATGACGACGAGGCGGTGGCCATTGCCAACAACTCGATCTACGGGCTGTCCGGCGAGGTGTCCTCGGCCGACGTCGACCGCGCCTACAACGTGGCCCGGCGAATGCGGACCGGCAACGTGACGATCAACAGCCGCAGCCACTTCGGCATCAACAGCCCGTTCGGCGGCAGCAAGCAGAGCGGCCTGGGCCGGCGCAACGGCGAGGAGGGCTTCAAGGAGTACTTCGAGTCCAAGACCATCGGCATGCCCGAATGATGACCACTGCCCCTCCACTGCCCAAACGGACAAACGGGCCGCAAAGTGCGAGTAAAACCGGCCGTTTCGTCGATCTCGGCACCGTGATCAGTGAGGAACCATGACCGATCAGCTCGACATCGAGGCGCTGCTCTACCGCTATGCCCGAGGCGTGGATACCAAGGACTGGGATACCTACCGCTCGGTGTTCACCGAGGACGCCCACATCGACTACAGCTCAGCGGGCGCGATCGCCGGCACCCGCGAAGAGGTGATCGCCTGGCTGGCAGCGGGTTTCGCGACGATCCCGTGGTCCATGCACCACATCACCAATATCGAGGCCGATATCACCGGCGATACTGCCACGGTGCGCGCGATGTTCTACAACCCGATGCAGCTGCCCGGAATGACCGAGCCCAGCGCCTGCGGTGGTTACTACCACCATGAGCTGGTGCGTACGGCCGACGGCTGGCGCAGCCGCAGCCTGCGCGAGGACAACGTCTGGTTCACCAACCCGCCGGGTGCGACGTAGCCCGGACTCGCCGAGATCGACGAAATGGCCGGTTTTACTCGCACTTTGCGGCCCGTTTGTCCGTTTGGGCGGAGGTGGTGACGCCCTAGCCCTCGGCCGCCAATTGCCCACAGGCAGCGGCGATTTCGCGTCCACGGGTATCACGCACCGTGCACGACACCCCGGCGCCCTGCACCCGGCGGACGAACTCGCGTTCCACCGGCTTGGGGCTGGCGTCCCACTGGCTGCCCGGCGTCGGGTTCAGCGGGATCAGGTTGACGTGCACCAACGGACCCAGCGCAGAATGCAGCTTCTTACCCAAAAGGTCGGCGCGCCAAGGCTGATCATTCACATCCCGGATCAGCGCGTACTCCACCGACACTCGCCGGCCGGTGACATCGGCATAGTACCGGGCGGCGTCGAGCACTTCGGAGACCTTCCACCGGTTGTTCACCGGCACCAGGGTGTCGCGCAGTTCGTCATCTGGGGTGTGCAGCGACAGCGCCAGCGTCACCCCCAGCTTTTCGTCGGCCAGCTTGCGGATCGCCGGCGCCAATCCGACCGTCGACACGGTCACCGAGCGGGCGCTGATACCGAAGCCTTCGGGCACCGGCGCAATGATCCGGCGGACCGCGGCGATCACCCGGTTGTAGTTGGCCAGCGGCTCGCCCATACCCATGAACACGATGTTGGACAGCCGGCCGTCATGTTCGGAGCGCATGGCGGACGACGCCGCCCGTACCTGCTCCAGGATCTCGGCGGTCGACAGATTTCGCTTGAGGCCGCCCTGGCCGGTCGCGCAGAACGGGCATGCCATGCCACAGCCCGCCTGCGACGAGATGCACACGGTGTTGCGCTGCGGGTAGCGCATCAGCACCGACTCGAAGGTGGTGCCGTCGACCGCGCGCCACAGGGTTTTGCGGGTCTCCCCCGCATCGCATTGGATCTGCTTGGCCGGGGTGATCAACGCCGGGAACAACGCGTCGGCCACCTGGGAGCGCACCGCGGCGGGCAGATCGGTCATCTCCTGCGGGTCGGCGATCAGCCGCCCGTAGTACTGGTTGGCCAGCTGTTTGGCCCGGAATTTGGGCAGGCCGAGCTCGGCGACGGCGGCAATGCGGCCCTGCGCATCGAGGTCGGCAAGGTGCCGCGGCGGCATAGCCCGTCGCGGCGCGTCGAAAACCAGAGGTAGTGAACCGGCCATAAGCGCTTCAAGTATCGCACTGGGAGAACAAATGATTGGACTCCGCGCCGACAACCCCCCACCATGGGCCCATGCCGCTGCGTCCCGCCGTCATCCTGGCGTTCATCTTCTCACTGGGCTATCCCATTGGCGCGCTTGCTGTTTCGGCCATGTCGCCGATGAGCGTGCTGGTGTTCCGGTTCGGCCTGTCGGCACTGATCCTGGGTACCTGGGCGGCCCTGTCCGGTGTGAGATGGCCCACCGGACGCCGGCTCGTCCACGTCATGGTCGCCGGTCTGCTCACCCAGGGACTGCAGTTCGGCTGCCTGTACCTGGCGCTGATGTACGGCGCACCGGCGGTGCTCGGCGCGGTGCTGGTGTCCATGAACCCGGTGGCCACGGCGCTGCTGGCGGCGGTGTTCCTCGGCGAACGGCTGACCGCCCGCCGGGTCGCGGCCCTGGTGCTGGGTGTGATCGCGGTGCTGGCGGCCTGCGCGCAGCGCCTGCTCGCGGTCGGCGGGGTGGACACCGTGATCATCCTGCTGGTGGTGTCGCTGCTGGCCATCTCCGCCGGCGGGGTGTACCAGCAGCGGTTCTGTCGCGGGGTGGATTTCCGGGCCAACGCGGCGCTACAGAACGCCGCGGCGCTGGTGCCGGTGTCGATCCTGTCGCTGTTCCTGCCGTGGCACGTCGCCAACCTGCATTTGGCCATCGTCGGGGTCGCCGCGGTGGTGCTGCTGAATTCGACGCTGTGCATGACGTTGTATGTGCGGGCCATCGATCACTACGGCGCCGCGGCGGTGGCAATGCTGTTCGCGGTGATTCCGGCGATCGCCGGGGTGTTGTCCTGGCTGATCCTGGGTCAGCGGCCCGATGCCGGGATCGTCGTCGGGCTGGCGGTCGGTGCATTGGCCTGCTGGCTGAACTCGCGCGCCGGTGCCGACGCCGTCAGGTCAGCAGTTCCAGCACCAGCCACGCCGCCACGGCCGACGGCAGAATCGAGTCGATCCGGTCCATCAGACCGCCATGTCCCGGCAGCAGAGTGCCCATGTCCTTGATCCCCAGGTCCCGTTTGACCTGAGATTCGACCAGGTCGCCGAGGGTTCCGGTGATGACCAACATGATGCCCAGCGGGATACCGATCCACCATTCGCGGTGCGCCAGGAAATACACCGACAGCATCGACACCACGACGCTGAACAGCATCGACCCGGCCAGCCCCTCCCAGGACTTCTTCGGGCTGATCGCCGGCACCATCGGATGCTTGCCGAACAGCACGCCGGCTGCATAGCCACCGATATCGGAGGCCACCACGCCCAGCATCATGCAGAAGACCTGCCTGGCGCCCTCGTGCGGACCACCGGTGTGCGGATAGATCAGCAGCGCCGCGAAGGCTCCGAACAGTGGTATCCAGGCGGCCAGAAAGACCGTCACCGATACGTCCCGCAGATAGTTGGCCGGCGCCGCCTTTAACCCGCCGGACAGCAGCCGCCAGATCATGCACAGTGCCACCGTGGCACCGAACGCGCCGAGCGCACCGGCCTCGCGATAGTGCCAGGTCAGCCAGACCATGGCCTGACCGCCGATCAGCAACGGGATGACCGGGACGGCATATCCGCCCTCGCGTAACCGGCGTACCACCTCGTGGGTGGCCAGCGCGATGGCCGCCGCGACCAGTGGCGTCCACAGTTGCGGGACGAACAGCAGGATGCCGATGACCAGGCCGCCCAGGAAGACGCCGACGGCGATCGCGGCCGGCAGGTTGCGCCCGGCGCGCGAGGTCTTCTTTGGCTCCCCGGTGGAAGCGGTGTCGGTGGCCACGAACGTAATGACTGACTGGGAGGCGCTAGACCTCCAGCAGCTCGCCTTCCTTGTGCTTGACCAGCTCGTCGATCTGGGTGGTGTAGGTGGCGGTGGTCTTGTCCAGATCCTTCTCGGCGCGCGCGACGTCGTCCTCGCCGGCCTCGCCGTCCTTCTTGATCCGGGCCAGCTCGTCCATCGCTTTGCGACGGATGTTGCGGATCGAGACCTTGGCGTCCTCGCCCTTGCCCTTGGCCTGTTTGACCAGTTCGCGGCGGCGTTCCTCGGTGAGCTGCGGCACCGAGATGCGGATGATGCTGCCGTCGTTGCTGGGGTTGACGCCCAGGTCCGAGTTGCGGATGGCATCCTCGATCGACTTGAGCTGGCCGGCCTCGTAGGGCTTGATGACGACCAGGCGCGCCTCGGGGACGTTGATGCTGGCGAGCTGGGTGATCGGGGTCATCGAGCCGTAGTAGTCGATGTTGATCCGGTTGAACATGCCCGGGTTGGCCCGGCCGGTGCGGATGGTGCCCAGGTCGTCGCGGGCCACCGAGACGGCCTTGTCCATCTTCTCTTCGGCATCGAAGAGCGTTTCGTCGATCACGTTTTCTCCCGTCTAACCCCTGCGGCCACCGGCTAGGTGGAAACCAGCGTTCCGATCTTCTCACCCGCGACCGCGCGCGCGATATTGCCTTCGGTCAGCAGGTTGAACACCAGCATCGGCATGCCATTGTCCATACACAGACTGAAAGCGGTGGCGTCGGCGACCTTCAGCCCGCGCTCGAGGGCCTCGCGGTGGGTGATGGCGGTGAGCATCTGTGCGTCGGGTACCTCGCGCGGGTCGGCGGTGAACACCCCGTCGACGGCCTTGGCCATCAGCACCACCTCGGCGCCGATCTCCAGCGCACGTTGGGCGGCGGTGGTGTCGGTGGAGAAGTACGGCAGTCCCATGCCGGCGCCGAAGATCACGACGCGGCCCTTCTCCAGGTGCCGCACGGCCCGCAGCGGGATGTAGGGCTCGGCGACCTGACCCATGGTGATCGCGGTCTGCACCCGGGTGTCGATGCCTTCCTTCTCCAGGAAGTCCTGCAGCGCAAGGCTGTTCATCACGGTGCCGAGCATGCCCATGTAGTCGCTGCGGGTGCGTTCCATGCCGCGCTGCTGCAGCTGGGCGCCGCGGAAGAAGTTGCCGCCGCCGATGACCACGGCGACCTGCACGCCGCTGCGCACGACCTCGGCGATCTGCCGGGCCACCTGCGCGACCACGTCGGGGTCCAGGCCCACCTCGCCGCCGCCGAACATCTCCCCGCCGAGCTTGAGCAGGACGCGGGCGTATGCCGGCCGGATCACGCCCTGGCCTACGGTGTCGGGCTCAGCCATCGGGCTCCTTACGGTCGGCGATCTGCGACCACAATCCTGCCTCATCACGACGCCCCGGCCACGTTCGGGTGGCCGGGGCGTCGTCGAGTGTGCTGTCAGCCCAGATGTGCCGTGAGCAACCAGGCCGGCACCGACTTGCGTCCGCCCGGCTCGTCGCGCAACTGGCCGCCGGAGAAGTTCCGGAAATTCTCGGCAAAGACGTCCGGGACGTTGGCGTGGATGCGGGCCGGCTGGATGTCGTCGATCACCCAGTACTTGCCGACGACCTCGCGCAGCTCATCCTCGGTGACCGGGTTGGCCGGCCCGGTGTCGCCCATGGCGCCCTTGTCGAATACCAGCACGAAGTAAGAGGCACCGGGGGCGGCGGCCCGTACGATCGAGCGCTGGTAGCCCTCGCGCAGTTCGACCGGCATCGAGTGGAACAGCGTGCTGTCGATGATGGTGCCGAAGCGGCCGTCGTAGCCGGAGAAGTCGCTGATGTCGGCGACTTCGAAGCTGGCGTTGGGCAGGCCGCGCCGCTCCGCTTCGGCCCGGGCCAGTGCGATGGCGGTGTCCGAGAAATCCAGCCCGACGGTGGTGAAGCCCTGTTCGGCCAAAGCCAGTGCGGTGGCGGCCTCGCCGCAGCCCGCGTCGAGCACCTCGCCGTGTACCTTGCCGGCCGCGATCAGGGCGGCGATCTCGGGCTGTGGTTCGCCGATGCTCCATGGTGGGCGGTTGCCCTCACCCATCTGGGCTGCTTCGCCTCGATAGGCGCTGTCGAACATCGCTTCATTGGGTTTGGTCACCCATTCGGTATATCAATGCAGTTGATATGTGTCAACATCATTGACATGTTCGAACGCGACGACGCTCCGCTGGGTTACCTGCTGAACCGCACCTACGGCAAGCTGCGCGCCGAGATCACCGCCGACGTCCTCGAACCACTCGGACTGAGCTTTCCCCAATTCATCTGTCTGCGGATGCTGGAGAACTTTCCAGGCATGTCCAATGCCGAGATGGCGCGGCAGATCGGGGTGTCCCCACAGGCAATGAACATCGTGGTGCGCGCTCTGCAGGATCGCGATCTGATCGTCCGGCCGTCGACCGTGGCCGCGGGCCGCTCGCGGCCGACCGAGCTGACCCGAGCCGGCCACGCCCTGGTCCGCGAAACCGACGCCGGGGTGCGGGCGGCCGACGACCGCCTGCTGGCCAAGCTGACGCCGGAGCAGCGCCGCGAGTTCCGCAAGATCCTGGTCGATCTGGCCGAGTCGCCCTGAGCACTACGGCGCGACGGTCTCGTGCGCCTTGGCCAGCCAATACACCGCACGGTCGATGGTCGGCACGATGTCGGTGATCTCCAGATTTCCGGCGGCGAACCGGCTCAGTGAGCCGAAGATGACACTGGAGAGCACCACGCCCAGATCGGCCGCAAAGCTCGGATCGCAAGCGCTCAGCACCGCGTCGGCAGCCGGCACCACCACATCAAAACCGTGCTGGGTCAACGCATCTCCGCCCGGACCGGCCTGCGCGCGCACATAGGCGCGCAGCAGCTGCGGATGCCGCTCCCAGGGCCCGAAGATGGACCGGAAGATCCGCATCAGGCCGTCGTAGAGCGGTTCGTCCGGTGGCGGCGGTCGCGTGATGGCCGCATACCGATTGGTGTCCATCCACCAGTGCAGCGCGGCCACGATCAGGTCGTCTCGGGTCGGATAGCGGCGGTAGATGGTGGCCAGCGACATGCGGGCGCGACGCGCCACCTCGCGCAATTGGACGGCGTCGTAACCCTCGGTATCGAGGATGTCCACCACGATCTCGATCAGCGGGTCTACGTCTTTACCGACCACGGTAACGATGTTACTGTGCGGCTGCTAGTAACACAGTTACTCGACGTTTTCGAATCGAGGTCGCAGTGGGCGGTTTGGACGGCAAGGTGGCATTCATCACCGGTGCGGCGCGCGGTCAGGGCCGCAGCCACGCGGTGCGACTGGCCCGAGAGGGAGCCGACATCATCGGCGTCGACATCTGTGCCGACATCGCGGCCAACGGCTATCCGATGGGCAGCCGCGAGGAGCTCGAGGAGACCATCGCACTGGTCAAGGCCGAAGGCCGCGAGATGCTCGGCACCGTCGCCGATGTCCGTGATTTCCCCGCCGTCAAGGCCGCGGCCGACGCCGGCGCGGCGCACTTCGGTCGGCTCGACATCGTCTGCGCCAACGCCGGTATCGCGCCGGTGGCGTTTCGCGAGTTGAGCATCGAGGAGAACCTGGCGCAATGGAAGGCCGTCACCGGGGTCAACCTGGACGGGGCTTACCACACCGCCTACGCGACCATGGAACATCTGATTGCCGGTGGACGCGGCGGAGCCATGGTATTCACCAGTTCGACCGCCGGCCTGCGCGGCTTCGGCGGCATGCAGGGCGGCGGCCTGGGCTACGCGGCCTCCAAGCATGCGGTGGTCGGCCTGATGCGCACCCTGGCCAATGCCCTTGCGCCCTACAGCATTCGGGTCAACACCGTGCACCCGACCGCGGTCAACACCATGATGGCGGTCAACCCCGAAATGACCGAATTCATCACCAACTACCCAGATGGAGCGCCGCACTTGCAAAATCCGATGCCCGTCGACATGCTCGAACCGTCCGATATCAGCGACGCCATTGCCTACCTGGTGTCCGACCAAGCCCGTTACGTCACCGGGGTCACCTTCCCCGTCGACGCCGGCTTCTGCAACAAGCTGTGAGCACGCATCCCGGCCGGGTAGCCGGCAAGAAGGTGCTGATCACCGGCGCCGCCCGCGGTATGGGCCGCAGCCACGCGGTGCGGCTGGCGCAAGAGGGCGCCGACCTACTGCTCGTCGATATCTGCAGCGCGTCGTCCGACGGGTTGGAGTACCCGCTGTCCAGTGCCGACGACCTGAACGAGACCGCGGAACTCGTTGCGGCGCAGGGACGAACCGCGGTCACCAAAGTGGTCGACGTGCGCGACGCCGAAGCGATGAAGACCGCCGTGGATGCGGGGACCGCCGAACTCGGCGGGCTCGATGCGGCGGTGGCCAATGCCGGGGTGTTGACCGTCGGCACCTGGGACAACACCACAGCAGAGCAGTGGCGTCTGGTGGTGGACACCAATCTGATCGGGACCTGGAACACGTGCGCGGCGGCCATCCCGCACCTGATCGCCGCCGGCGGCGGCGCCCTGGTGAACATCAGCTCGGTGGCCGGCATCAAGGGCAACCCGCTGACCACGCCGTACACCGCGGCCAAACACGGGGTGGTCGGGATGAGCAATGCGCTGGCCAATGAGCTTGCCGCACAGAATATTCGGGTCAACACCGTGCATCCGACCGGGGTGGCCACCGGAATGGCACCCCCGTCGATCCACACCCTGATCGCCGAAGAGCGCCCCGACCTGGGCCTGATCTATATGAACGCCCTGCCGGTGCTGATGACCGAGGCCGCCGACATCAGCAATGCCGTGTTGTTCCTGATCTCCGACGAGGCCCGGCACATCACCGGTCTGCAGATGAAAGTCGATGCCGGGGTGACGATCCGATGAGCCGGCGTCAGCGGGGCCTCGACGAGTTCGCCGAGGTCATGACGTTCCCCGCACCGCAGGACACCAGCCCGGCCGTCGCCGACGGGTTGATCGATTTCGTGTTCGCCGAGGTCTGGACGCGGCCCGGTCTGAGCCGGCGCGATCGCCGGTTCGTCACGCTGGCCTGTGTCGCCGCCGCGGACGCGGTGCCGCCGCCGGAGCAGCATGTGTATGCCGCACTCAACAGCGGGGACATCTCCCTGGTCGAAATGCGGGAGGCCGTCCTGCATTTCGCGGTCTATGCGGGCTGGCCCAAGGCGTCGATGTTCAACATGACGGTGGACGCGCAGTGGGCCCGGATCATGGCCGAGCGTGGAGAGTCGCCGACCCCGGCTCCCCCGCTGCTGCCGCTGCCAACGCCCAGCGATCCGGAGGCTCGGATGACCCGCGGCGAGCAGGCCTTCCGCGAGATCAACTGCATTCCGTTCGCGCCCATCCGCGATGACCCCTATACCGGCGCCGGGATCCTGAACTTCGTTTTCGGTGAGATGTGGCTGCGACCGGGTCTGGGCATGCGCGAGCGCCGGCTGATCACGGTTGCCTGTGTGGCATTTCAGGATGCGCAGTACCCGATCATGTCGCACGTGTATGCAGCGCTCAAGAGCGGTGATCTCACCGTCGACGAAATGGACGAGGTGGCACTGCATTTCGCTGCCTACTACGGCTGGCCGAAGGGCTCGTACCTGAGCCAGGTGATCAACGAGCAGAAGCAGCGGCTGATCGACGAGGCTACGGCAGCGGCGCCGGTGTGATCTCGATATAGGCGGTCGGCACACCGAAGGCCGCACTGCGCATGGCCTCCCCCGAACGTTTGAAGGCGACCAGCACGATCTGGCGGGCCCGGTCGAATCCGGTGGAATCGGTTGCGGTCGGTCATGGGCAGCCTCCCGAGGTCAAGAAATCTGCGGCCAACCGATAGCCTGCTCCAACTCGTAGGCCAGCGCCAGTAGCGTGGCCTCGTCGCCGTGTGCTGCGCCGAACATCATGCCCACCGGCAAGCCGTCGGCCGACCGGGCCAGGGGCAGCGAAATCGCCGGTGTCCCAGTGGCATTCTGCAGTGGGGTGAAGCTGACCCAGTCGATCAGCCGGGTGATGATCTGGTCGTAATCGGCGGTGGGGTCCAGGTAGCCGATCGGCGGGGTGACATCGGCGAGCGTGGGCGTGAGCACCACGTCGTAGTCATGGGCCAGCCGGGCCGGGATCCGGCGCGATGCCGAGAGTCGGCCGATCGCCACCGGCACCCGGTGCAGATTGCGCGCGGCCAACCGATCCAGGCCCACGGTCAGATTGTCCAGTTTGGTGCGATCGAAGCTGGGCCCGAAGGCGTGCTTGCCGCTGCGGACCAGAGCGAAGGCCAGAAATGCCCAGTGCAGCAGGAAGTCGTCGAGGAACCGGCCGGGCACCGGATTGCCGATCTCGGTGACCCGGTGCCCGAGCCCTTCGAGTTGGCCGGCCACCGCCATCGTCAGATCCCGGATCTCCGGGCTGGCATCGCGTCGAATAGAGCTGGTGCACACCGCGATTCGGAGCCGCCGCGCGCCCGGCTCGGTGATGTCGCCGATGGCCGGCAGCTTGGGGTTGCGGTAGATCTTCTCGGCTTCGCGGTAGAACGCCGCGGTGTCGCGGACGCTGCGGGTCAGCACGCCGTTGGCCACGATCTGCAGTGGCATCCGGGCCTCGCGGTCCACCGGCAGCCGTCCCCGGGTGGGCTTGAGGCCCACCAATCCGTTGCAGGAGGCCGGAATCCGGATCGAGCCGCCGCCGTCGTTGGCGTGCGCGATGGGCACCACACCCGCGGCCACGAAGGCACCCGAACCCGACGACGACGCGCCTGCGGTCACCGCGGTGTCCCACGGGTTGCGCACCGGCCCGATCCGGGGATGCTCGGCCGAGGCGCTGAAGCCGAATTCCGACAGCTGGGTCTTGCCCAGTGCGATCAGTCCGGTGGCCCGGTACAGCCGGGCGAAGTTTCCGTCGGCGGGCAGTGGCCGGGGCGCCCAGGCGTCGGTACCCTGCATGGTCGGCCAGCCGCCGACCGCGACATTGTCCTTGATGAAGGTCGGCACCCCGTCGAAGAAGCCACCGAACGGCTTTGGCGCACTGGCCCTTTCGCCTGCCTGTTCGAAGGCCGCATAGGCCAGGCCGCCAAGTTCGGGCTGGGCCTTCTCGGTGCGAGCGATCGCGGCCGCGACCACCTCGGCCGCTGATACCGCACCCGATGCGATGGCCTCGGTGACGCCGACCGCGTCCAGGTCGCCGAGGGCATCATCGCCGAATGTGCTGATACGGGTCATGACCAGGACGGTAACAGCGCCTCCTACGATTGCCCAGCACCGCCCATGTCTTACCTGCAGATGTCAGGCTGTGAGCCCGGCCACCGACTTGGCCCACCGATCACCGCTCCGTGTAAATCCGCCGTATCCGCGACGTAACGTTCCATTTGAACTAGTGCCATATGGAACTATCCGATGTTAGCTTTCGTCCGACCCGGCTGCTGCAGGTCGTGGACCGGTCCGGTCATCGGCGCCCGCATGAGACCTGTTTGCCTGATGCTTGCATCACTGGCGATCACGACGGATTCGACAGGAAATGCTTCATGACCAAAGAGCAATCCCTAGACGAAGTGCAGAACCTCCCCATGGCCGGGGCCCGCGTAGGACCGTGGTCCCGCTTCGTCACCTGGGCTGGCCAGGAAACCATCGAGGACTTCTCACTTCGCTACGCCCCCAAGTCTTTTCGCAAATGGTCGCCGATGGCGTGCGCCGTGGCCGCCCTGGGCGGCATCGCATATCTCGCCGATTACTCGATCGGCGCCTCGATCGCCGTCACCCATGGCGCGGCCAGCGCAGTCGTCGCGATCCTGGTTGCCGCGGTCACCATCTTTCTCACCGGCATCCCGATCGCCTACTACGCCGCCAAGTACAACATCGACATGGACCTGCTCACCCGCGGCGCCGGTTTCGGATACTTCGGGTCGACGCTGACCAGCCTCATCTACGCCAGCTTCTGCTTCATCTTCTTCGCCCTCGAGGGCTCGATCATGGCGCAAGCGATGAAATTGGCGTTCGGCATCCCGTTGGCGCTCGGCTACATCATCGGCTCCCTGATCATCATTCCGCTCGTGCTCTACGGCATGACGGCCCTGGCCAAATTCCAGGTCTGGACCCAGCCGTTGTGGCTGATCCTTTTCGTCGCACCGATTGCCTTCATCGCGACGGCGGATCCGGCAGGCTTCCACGGGTTCCTGAGCTGGGCAGGTGACGGCGGCAGCGAGCGAGTGACCGCCATCGGAGTGGGCGCGGGCGCCGGTGTCGCACTGTCCCTGATCGCCCAGATCGGTGAACAGGTCGACTACCTGAGGTTCATGCCCGAAAAGTCGGAAACCTCACCGCTGCGGTGGTGGGGCGCCGTGCTCGCCGCCGGACCAGGGTGGGTGATTCTCGGTGCGGCCAAACAGATCTGCGGTGCTTTCCTGGCCTTCTACGTCGCCGGCAAGGTCGGCTTCGCCGCCGCGACCGAACCCATCGAGCAGTTTCTCGGCGGCTTCGGTTCGGTGATCCACAACGACGTCGCCGCCCTTGCACTGGCCACATTGATGGTGTTGTTGTCGCAGGTGAAGATCAACGTCACCAACGCGTACTCGGGATCGCTGTCCTGGTCGAACTTCTTCAGCCGGATCCTGCACGTGCACCCGGGCCGGGTGGTCTACCTGGGCCTGCACATCGCCATCGCGCTGGCGCTCATGCTCAGCAACATGTTCGCGGTGCTCAACGCCATCCTGGGGTTCTACTCCAATGTGGCGATCGCCTGGGTGGGGGCGATCGTCGCCGACTTGGTGATCAACAAGCCGCTGCTCAAACTCAGTCCGTCGTACGTCGAATTCAAACGGGCCTATCTCTACAGCATCAATCCAGTCGGGTTCGTCTCCATGCTGGTGGGTTCGGTGTTCTCGATCTTGGCTTTCTACCACGCTTTCGGTGATTTCCTCGCGGCCTGGTCGCCGTACCTCGCGCTGACGTTGGCGTTCGTGCTCTCGCCCATGATCTGTATCGCCACCAAAGGCAGGTATTACCTGGCCCGGCGCAATCCACTTCGTGAGGAGATCGAGAAGGAGCCCCTGTGGGCCGGGCAGACCCTGCTCGACGTCGTCGACCGGAAGCGGTACGAACTGCCTGACATGGTGCACGACTGCCCGTTTCACCATGGCACCGTGTCCTCGCTGACCTGCACCCTGACCAAGGACTGTCACGACATGTGCAAGAAGGACGGATATACCGATTCCAGCAGCGCGGAGCTACTGAAAACTACGGTGGCACCGCAGTCGAGCTGACCAACCGTCATGGCCTCGCCCAGATCACCGGGCGGGGCCATGGCTGTCGCTCAGGGCGTCAGCTCGGCGATCACATCGAATTCGAGTTGGTCCGCGCTGGCGAGGTACACGGGTTGATGAGTATGAGCACCACGCATGGCAACCTCGCCTCGCGGTCCCTGGTAGGCGACATTCGAGCGGACCCGGTCGATGGTCGCCACCTCCAGACTGCGGGCCGCCTGCGCCAGCGCCGTCAGCAACAACAGTCCCTCGTAGCAGGATTCGCCGATGTTGTTCAGCGCCGGCGCCGCGCTGCCGAACCGCTGCTGGTAGTGCGAACCGAACCCTATGTTCACTTCGGTGGGCAGACTCTCGAAGTAGCCGCACGCGGTGTACAGACCGGCGGTCGTCGCACTTCCGCTGGCACACAACACATCCTCACCGATCATCAACGACAGGCGCACCACCTGCTGATCGAGACCGGCACGGGCGAACGAGCGATTGAACGCCGCGTTGTCCGCACCCACCATCAAGACCAGTACGCCCTCTGCCCCGGAGCTACCGATGGCATCGAGTGTGGGGCCGAAGTCTCGGCCGCCCAGCGGAACGAACGCCTCACCAACGAAATCGACGCCGGATCGCCACATGTACTCCTTGGTCACCCTGGCGGTCTGCCGCGGCCAGATGTAGTCATTGCCCACGATGCACCAGCGCTTCAGCCCGAGATTCTCGCGCAACCACGACAATGCCGGAAACAGTTGCTGCTCGGGCGTTTCCCCGACCATGTACACGCCGTCGGCGCTCTCGCCCCCCTCATAGAACGTGGTGTAGACGTAGGGCACCCGTCCGGCCGTCTGCGGGGTGATGGCCCGCCGGGCGTTGGACAGGTGCCAGCCCACCACCGCGTCGATTCGCTGTTGGTCGACCAGGCGGCCCAACTCATCCGCCAGATCGGTCAGCGGCGCACCGGCATCGACCGGATGAATGCGGACCGGGCGGTCCAGGATGCCGCCGGCAGCGTTGATGTCCTCGGCGGCCAGCTCGGCGCTTGCCTCGCACGAAGGCCCGAACATCCCGGCCGGCCCGCTCAACGGGACCACCAGCGCAATGTCGACCGCATCTCGGTCGGCATGTCCGGTGATCGTCGGCAGCCCTGCACCAGGATTCGGACCCACTATCACCTCGTCTGGCAGACCGACTACATGTGCCATCCGAATCACCACGACAACGATGTCTACGACCCGATGACCAGAATTCCGTTCAAGATACCTGCCGACGAGCACTGTTTCAGGGCGAAGCAGACGCCCCCGATCGCGGTACGCTGAGCGCCACCATGGACATCAAGCCTGGCTCCTGCGCCGACACCATCGAGGAGCTCTCTCGATTGGTGAATTCGGCCGCTCATGAGCTCGACCGTATGGTCACCGCGCATCTTGGCGGTTTGTCGGTGCGCCAATGGCATGTGCTGGCCACCCTCGAAGGCGGTGTCGGAAGACCGATGACTGCGCTGGCCGAGGCGACGTTGTTGCCCGGGCCCAGCCTGACCAGACTCGTCGACGGAATGGTCGATGACAACCTCGTACTGCGCAAGGCCGATGTCATTGATCGCCGACGGGTGTTGGTTTACCAGACCAGACGGGGCGGTGCGCTGTATCGCCAGATCCGTGAGCGCCTCAACAAGTCCGAACAGCTGACCGCGCTGTGCGCGTCGAGCACCTTGCCGACCGACAAGCTGACCGACCTGCTGAACGCGCTGCAGCGTCCCGACCGGCCGGCAACGATTCGCAGCTGATCGCGACGCCCCAAACAGCCAGTCCCCCAGGGTAATCGAGGGACTGGCTGCCATTGGCGGGATCAGAAATTCGCGTGCGGCGCACCCATTCCCGGATCGATCTGGTACGGCCCCGATGCCGACGGCGCCACCGGGAAGTCGAAGATCGCCGTCGGGATGTAGACAGTGGCACAGGAATTCGGGATATCTACCACTCCGGAGAGCCGCCCCTCGACCGGCGCGGAGCCCAGCAGCAGATAGGCCTGCTCCGGGCTGTAGCCGAACTTGGTGAGGTAATCGATGGCATGCAGGCACGCCCGCTGATAGGCCAGATCGGAGTCGAGGTACTTCTGCTCGCCGTCCAGGGTCACCGAGGTGCCGGAGAAGGCCAGCCATTCCGAATACTGCGGATCGGTGTTGCCCGGCATGAAGATGGCGTTCTCGTGCACCCCGTAGGTGTCCATGCCACCCTTGATCAGATCCACGTGCAGGTCCAGGAACCCACCCATCTCGATGGCACCGCAAAACGTGATCTCGCCATCGCCTTGGGAGAAGTGCAGATCGCCGAACGACAGGTTCGCGCCGGGGACGAACACCGGGTAGAACACCCGGCTGCCCTTGGTGAGGTTCTTGATGTCCTGGTTGCCGCCGTTCTCCCGGGGCGGGGCGGTGCGGGCGCCCTCGGCCGCTGCTTTGGCGAAGGCGTCGCCACGCAGCGATCCCAGGATCGCGTCCTGCGGCTCGGGCGGCAAGGCCAGCGGTGGCACGCGGTCGGGGTCGGTGGCGATCAGCGCACCCTCGCGGGTGTTCCATTTGGCCAGCAGGGCCGCGGACGGAGCGGTGCCCATCAGGCCTGGGTGCACAATGCCCGTGTACTTGACTCCCGGCACGTGCCGCGAGGTTGCGCTCTGGCCGGAGAAATCCCAAATCGCCTTGTAGGCATCGGGAAATTGATCGGTGAGGAATCCCCCGCCGTTCTGCTTGGCGAAGATACCGGTGTACCCCCAGCCTTGCCCGGCCAGCGGCCCGGAATCCTCCTGCGGGATCGGCCCGACATCGAGGATGTCGACGATCAGCAGGTCGCCGGGCTCGGCACCCTCGATCGCGAACGGCCCGGACAGGCAGTGCACGCCTTTGAGCGGTGCATTCAGGATGTCCTCGGCCGAATCGTCATTGTGGATGGCGCCGTCGAACCACTCCCGGCAGTGTGCGCGGAAGCTGTCCCCCGGCTTGACGGTGACCGCCGGCGGGATATCCGGATGCCATCGGTTGTGGCCGATGAGCTGTTGCTCGGTGAACTTCTTCGCCGAATCCAAGGGGAACAGCAATTCCGGCACATTGACCTCCCTAGCGACACCAACACTTGCTTCCGAATGGAAGTATTCAATAGTGGAAGTGTCTCGTCCGCGGATCGGGCAAGTTACATCCGGATGACGTTGGCGGATAGGGCTTATGGTGACGGTGTGCCTACCTATGTATTCCGGTGCAGTCAGGACTGCCCGGATTTCACCGAGCAGTTTTCGATCGCCGCCGTGCCCGATGACACGCCTTGCCCGGCCTGTAGCGGCCTGGCCAAACGCAAGATCGGCGCACCCACCCTGGGCGCCGGCAGCTCCCCGGCGATGCGAATTCAGGACGCCACCCGCGCCACCGCCGACCGGCCAGATGTCGTCCGCAGCGTGCCGGCAGGCAGCCGGCGCTCACGGGTGACCGCGAATCCGTTGCACCGCAAACTGCCCCGGCCTTAGGCCCGAGAAAGGCAAAACCCCGCGCGCCCGGGATCGCCGGGCATGCGCGGGGTTTTCGATTGAGCGGTTGGTGCGCCGCTCAAGTTCTACTGCTGGCCGACCTCGAAGCGAACGAAACGGGTCACGGTGACACCGGCCTCGTCCAGCAGCGCCTTGACGGTCTTCTTGTTGTCGGACACCGACGGCTGATCCAGCAGCACGACGTCCTTGTAGAAGCCGGTGACGCGGCCTTCGACGATCTTCGGCAGCGCGGCCTCGGGCTTGCCCTCTTCCTTGGCGGTCTCCTCGGCGATACGACGCTCGTTGGCTACCAGGTCGGCGGGCACGTCCTCACGGGTGAGGTACTTGGCCTTGAGCGCGGCGATCTGCAGCGCGACCGCGTGGGCGGCCTCTTCGGAGGAACCGGTGTACTCGACCAGCACACCCACGGCCGGCGGCAGGTCC
>Ga0164242_10002848_pt1 | contig 19910 bp, 18 predicted proteins | sample OricomgcompostMG_FD_108783 | JGI IMG/M metagenome (GOLD analysis project Ga0164242, IMG submission 108783) | Miracle-Growth compost microbial communities from Emeryville, California, USA - Original compost - Miracle growth compost (MG) ... | reverse complement strand
TGTCGTGACGACCGTGGGAGACAACCGTGGCACGGACCGTAGCACCTGCAACCAGCGGCGCACCAAACTTGATGGTGTCACCGGCGCCCAATGCGAGCACCTGGTCGAGCGTGATTTCGGATCCAATGTCAGCCGGTATCTGTTCTACTTTGAGTTTTTCGCCGGCGGCAACCTTGTATTGCTTGCCGCCGGTTTTTATGACCGCGTACATGTGAACCTCATCGATTTTGATTGGGAATGACTTTTTCGCCGGCCACGGGCCGAAATCGCGAAAACCTCCAATTATACATACACTTACCGCCGAGGTCAAAGCGCAAATGACGTCCGGCCCGGCCTCAGCCGTTCCGGCCGCACCCAGGGGACGCCCCGTTTTGGCGATTTGTCATCGTATAATTCTGCGGTTAATGCTATTCGATCAGGCCCATCTTGATTTCCGCACCTGCCGTTGCTCCCAGTAATCCGCTCACCGAATCGATTGCCGCCGACATGCAGGCGGTCGACAGGGTCATCCGACAGAAGCTGCATTCCGAAGTCGCCCTGGTCAACCAGATTGCCGATTACATCATCAGCGCCGGCGGCAAGCGCATCCGTCCGGTGCTGGTTCTGCTGATGGCCAACGCGCACGGCTATCGCGGCGCCCACCATCACCAACTGGCCGCCGTGATCGAATTCATCCATACCGCGACGCTGCTGCACGACGACGTGGTGGATGAGTCCTCACTTCGCCGCGGACGTAAGACGGCCAATGCGCTGTTCGGCAACGCCGCCTCGGTGCTGGTGGGCGATTTTCTGTATTCGCGCGCCTTCCAGATGATGGTCGCGGTCGGCGACATCCGCATCATGCAGATTTTGGCGGATGCGACCAACGTGATCGCCGAGGGCGAGGTCCTGCAGTTGCTGAACATGCACGATCCGGACGTCACCGAAGAACGCTACACGCAGGTGATCCGTTCCAAGACCGCCAAGCTGTTCGAAGCCGCCGCGCAACTGGGCGCACTGGTCGCCGGCGCCACGGACGACGACATCGAAGCCGCCGCGGAATACGGACGCTCGCTGGGCACCGCGTTCCAGCTGATCGACGACGTGCTGGACTATTCGGGCCAGCAGGAGGACATCGGCAAGAACGTCGGCGACGATTTGCGCGAAGGCAAGGCCACGCTGCCGCTGATCTATCTGATGGAGCATGGCAGCGCCGAGCAGCGCGCGCTGGTCCGCAATTGCATCGAGAACGGGGACGAGGAACATTTCGAGGCCGTGCTGGATGCGGTCACGCGCTCTGGCGCCCTCGCCTACACCACGCGGCGGGCGGAAGAAGCCGCGGCCCGCGCCATGGCCGCGCTGGCCGGATTGCCCGACAGCGCATTCCGCACGGCGCTGCGCAGGCTGGCGGAATTCGCGGTACATCGCAATCATTGAGACCGCCTGCGGCGAATGTTGCGCACCCCTCCAGAAAAAGTAACAATCGCTGCTGCTTGCTTTACAAAATAGATGCCGGGAGGCATTATCTAACGCACCCCTCGATGTTCCGATCGATTTTTCCGGTGTCAATCCCATGGCGGCAGTGCTCCCCAGTTCGGCGTCAAACAATGCGATGTCTGGCCTCGCACGCGCCTTGCTGCAAGCCGGCAAGCTGACGCCGCAGCAGGCCGATACGCTGTCGCGCCAAGCGGCCGCTGACAAGATGCCCTTCATCGACGCGTTGCTGGCCACCGACGTCATCGACGCCGGCGCGCTGGCCACGTTCTGTTCCGAAACCTTTGGCTACCCGATGCTGGACATCGGCGCCTTCAACACCGCGCTGCTGCCGGAAAAACTGCTCGACGTCAAACTGATGCAGGGGCAGCGGGTGGTCGCACTGGCCAAGCGCGGCAACAAGATTTCCATCGCCATTTCCGACCCCACCAATTCGCAGGGGCTGGACCAGATCAAGTTCCAGACCGAACTGAACGTCGAGCCGGTCATCGTCGACCACGCCAGCCTGCTGAAGCTGATAGACAAGCTGGGACAGAGCGCCGAACAGAACCTGAACGAACTGATCGGCGAGGAACTCGACATCGATTTCCCGGAAGACGAATTGGCCGTGACGGCGGACGGCGCCACGCTGGATATCGACGATGCGCCCGTGGTCCGCTTCCTGCAGAAGATCCTGGTCGACGCGATCAACATGGGCGCGTCCGACCTGCACTTCGAGCCGTTCGAGAAGTTCTACCGCATCCGCTTCCGCGTCGACGGCGTGCTGCGCGAGATCGCGCAGCCGCCGCTGGCGATCAAGGAAAAGCTGGCCTCGCGCATCAAGGTCATCTCCAAGCTCGACATCTCCGAGAAGCGCGTGCCGCAGGACGGCCGCATGAAGCTGGTGATGTCCAAGACGCGCTCGATCGACTTCCGCGTCAGCACACTGCCGACGCTGTTCGGCGAAAAGATCGTCATGCGTATCTTGGATGGTTCGCAAGCACAGATGGGCATCGACGCGCTCGGCTACGATCCGGACCAGAGGCAGCTGCTGCTGGACGCCATCCAGCGCCCGTACGGCATGGTGCTGGTCACCGGCCCGACCGGTTCCGGCAAGACCGTTTCGCTGTACACCTGCCTGAACATCCTGAACAAGCCGGGCATCAACATCTCCACCGCCGAGGATCCGGCCGAGATCAACCTGCCCGGCGTCAACCAGGTCAACGTCAACGACCGCGCTGGCCTGACCTTCCCGGTCGCGCTGAAAGCCTTCCTGCGGCAGGATCCGGACATCATCATGGTCGGCGAGATCCGCGACCTGGAAACCGCCGACATCGCGATCAAGGCCGCGCAGACCGGCCACATGGTGTTCTCGACGCTGCATACCAACGACGCGCCGGCCACACTGACGCGCCTGATGAACATGGGCGTGGCGCCGTTCAACATCGCCTCTTCCGTCATCCTGATCACCGCGCAGCGCCTGGCGCGCCGGCTGTGTTCCTGTAAGCAGAGCACCGTGATCCCCGACGAGGCGCTGCTGGAAGCCGGCTTCAAGGAAGAAGACCTGGACGGCACCTGGCTGCCGTACAAGGCGGTCGGCTGCGAACGCTGCAACGGCACCGGCTACAAGGGCCGCGTCGGCATCTACCAGATCATGCCGATCAGCGAAGAAATCGAGCGCATCATCCTCAATCACGGCACCGCGCTGGAAATCGAAACGCAGGCGAAGAAAGACGGCGTGCGCACCCTGCGCGAATCGGGCCTGATCAAGGTCAAGCAGGGCATGACCAGCCTGGAAGAAGTTCTCGGCTGCACGAACATATAACAAGAGGCTCGCATGGCAACATCGGTACGCAAGGCGGGAGGCGCCGGACTGGCCAAGGAGGCCATCTTCGCCTGGGAGGGCCGGGACAAGACCGGCAAGATCGTGCGGGGCGAACTGCGCGCCAACGGCGAGGCCGTGGTCAACGCGACGCTGCGCCGGCAGGGCGTGCTGGTGACCAAGGTCAAGAAGAAGGCCTACCGCAGCGGCAAGAAGGTCAAGGACAAGGACATCACGCTGTTCACGCGCCAGCTGGCCACCATGATGAAGGCCGGCGTGCCGCTGCTGCAGGCCTTCGACATCGTCGCCAAGGGCAACGACAATCCGTCCGTCTCCAAGCTGATCCAGGAAATCCGCGCCGACGTCGAAACCGGTACCAGCCTCAACCAGGCCTTCCGCAAGTTTCCGCTGTACTTCGACCCGCTGTTCTGCAACCTGGTCGGCGCCGGCGAACAGGCCGGCATCCTGGAAGACCTGCTGACGCGGCTGGCGATATACAAGGAAAAGACGCTGGCGATCAAGTCCAAGATCCGCTCGGCGATGTTCTATCCGCTGTCCATCCTCGCCGTCGCCTTCGTCGTGACCTCGGTCATCATGATCTGGGTGGTGCCGGCCTTCAAGCAGGTGTTCACCAGCTTCGGCGCCGACCTTCCCGCGCCCACGCTGATGGTCATCGCGATCTCCAATTTCTTCGTCAAGTACTGGTACATCATCTTCGGCGGCCTGTTTGCCGCCCTCTATCTGTTCTTCCAGTCCTGGAAGCGTTCGCTCAAGATGCAGCGCACGATGGACCGCCTGCTGCTGAAGCTGCCGATTTTCGGCGCCGTCATCCGCAAGGCCACCATCGCGCGCTGGACCCGCACGCTGGCCACCATGTTCGCCGCCGGCGTGCCGCTGGTGGAGTCGCTGGATTCGGTCGCCGGCGCCGCCGGCAACACCGTCTACATGGATGCGACCCGCAAGATCCAGACCGAGGTGGCGACCGGCACCAGCCTGACGGTGGCGATGCAGAATGCTGAAGTGTTCCCCAACATGGTGACGCAGATGGTGTCGATCGGCGAGGAATCCGGTTCGCTGGACAGCATGCTGGGCAAGGTGGCGGATTTCTTCGAGGCGGAGGTCGACGAGGCCGTCTCATCGCTGTCCAGCCTGATGGAACCGTTGATCATGGTCATCCTCGGCGTGCTGATCGGCGGCCTGGTCATCGCGATGTATTTGCCGATCTTCAAACTGGGTTCCGTGGTCTGATGATGGATCTTCTTTGGTCGGCGCCGCCGGGCAGCGTCCTCCCCGCGGTGGTCGCCGGCATACTCGGCCTGCTGGTCGGCAGTTTTCTCAACGTCGTCATCCACCGCCTGCCACGGATGATGCAGCGCGAATTCGACAACTACGTCGCGCAGGAAAGCGGCCAGCCGCTGCCGCACCAGGACCGCTACGACCTGATCATGCCGCGTTCGGCCTGTCCGCAGTGCGGCCACGGCATCACCGCGCTGGAAAACATTCCCGTGCTTAGTTATGCGGTACTGGGCGGCAAGTGCAGTGCCTGCAAGGCGCCTATCTCGATACGTTATCCGCTGGTGGAACTGCTCACCGGGCTGCTGTCGGCCTTCCTGGTCTGGCATTTCGGCAGCGGACCGGCCGGCCTGGCGACGCTGGCCTTCGCCTGGCTGCTGATCGCGATGACCTTCATCGACGCCGATACGCAGCAGCTGCCGGACGACTTGACGCTGCCGATGCTGTGGCTGGGGCTGCTGATCAATCTGCACGGTACCTTCGTGCCGCTGCAGGAAGCCGTGGTGGGCGCCGCCGCCGGCTATCTGTGCCTATGGGCCATCTACTGGCTGTTCAAGCTGGTCACCGGCAAGGAAGGCATGGGCTACGGCGACTTCAAGCTGCTGGCCGCGCTCGGCGCGTGGCTGGGCTGGAAAGCGCTGCCGGCGATCATCCTGTTCTCTTCGCTGGCGGGCGCGGTCATCGGCATCGGCCTGATCCTGCTGGCCCGGCGCGGACGCGACATCCCGATTCCGTTCGGGCCCTACCTGGCCATCGCCGGCCTGCTCGCCCTGCTCTACGGCAGGCCGCTGGCGCAGATGTACCTCGGCTTCTATTACTGAGCCATGCAGGAGCGGCGCCGGGACAGATTCTCCGTCGGCTTGACCGGCGGCATAGGCAGCGGGAAAAGCACGGTTGCCGATCTTTTCGCCGCGCACGGCGTTCCCGTCATCGACACCGACCAGATCGCGCACGGCCTGACCCTGTCCGGCGGTGGCGCCATGGAACAGATCCGCCGCGCCTTCGGCCCGCAATTCCTTACCCCGGAAGGCGCGATGGACCGGCGCCGGATGCGCGAAGCGGTCTTCGTCGATCCGGCGGCGAAGGCGCGGCTCGAGGCGATTCTGCATCCGCTGATCCGGACGGAAACCGAACGTGCCGGCGCCGCGGCGGACGGCCCCTACCTGCTGTTCGTCGTCCCCCTGCTGGTGGAATCGCCGGTATGGAAAACGCGCGTCTCGCGTGTGCTGGTGGTCGACTGCCCGGAAGAAATCCAGATCCAGCGCGTCATGCGGCGCAACGGCTTCAGCGAACAGCAGGTGCGCGCCATCATGGCGACGCAGGCGCCGCGCGCCGTCCGCCTTGCGGCGGCCGATGACGTGATCGAGAACGATGACAGCGCCGATACCGGCCTGCCGGAACAGGTCGACACGCTGCACCGGCGCTATCTCGCGCTGGCGCCGGCCGGCTGAACATTCTCCACCGTCCGGTGTCTATCGCTCCTCCGTCCGCCCTCCCTCCCGGCAGGCGGCGCGGACAGAATCGTTGCCCCATTTGTATTTTGTGGGCGCTTCGTTCAGAATCACACAATTACTCGCCCTGCCCGCTTCAACCTTGAAGGGATGCCACTTTGATCGTCTACGAATACCCTTTCAACGAGCGTATTCGCACGCTGCTGCGGCTGGAGGACCTGTACGAGAAGTTCGCATTCTTCGTGAGCCAGGATCATCCGCAATGCCATCACGTCGCCCTCGCCACCATCTTCGAGATGCTGGAAGTCGCCGGCCGCGCGGATCTCAAATCCGACCTGCTGCAGGAGATGGAGCGGCAAAAACAGACCCTGCTCGGCTTCAAGGCGAATCCCAACGTCGAGGCGGAGATGCTGGACGCGATCCTGCTCGACCTCGATCGCATCAGCGGCGAACTGGTCGCCTCGCAAGGCAAGACCGGCCAGCACATCCGCGAGAACGAATGGCTGATGAGCATCCGCGGCCGCACCATCATTCCCGGCGGCGCCTGCGAATTCGATCTGCCTTCGTACTATGCCTGGCTGCATGATTCGCCGGAACGGCGGCTGGCCGACATCCGCAAGTGGTTCGCGCCGCTCGGTCCGCTGTTCGACGCCATCGGCATGGTGCTGCGCCTGCTGCGCGAATCGGGGCGCTCGGTCAAGATCATCGCGCAGGCCGGCAGCTACCAGCAGATGCTGCAGGGCAAGTCCTACCAGATGCTGCGCCTGAACATCGACGAGACGCTGGGCGCGATCCCGGAAATCTCCGCCAACAAGTACATGCTGTGGATACGCTTCACGTCGCAGGACGGCGACATGAAGCCGAAGGCGCTGGAAGGCGACGTGCCGTTCGAACTCAGCCTGTGCAGCTTCTGAGGAAACCCGCGATGGTTGCCGTCGTCGAATGCCCTACCTGCGGCGCCAAGGTCGAATGGAAGGAAGAGAACAAGTACCGGCCGTTCTGCTCGCTGCGCTGCAAGCAGATCGATCTCGGCGCATGGGCCGAGGAAAAGTACATGATCCCGGTCGCCAATCCGCTCGACGACACCGATGACGACACCCCGTCGGCGCCGGGACAGGGACAAGGGCAATAAGCGCGACGACACAGCGCCGCTTGCGGAGGACTGCCGTCAGGACGCCGGATAACGCAATTCGTCCAGCCATTTGATCAACGGTACGGTAGCGGGCAGCAGCGGTTCGACCGCCACGCATCCCTGCCAGGCGAAAGCCTGGTTCTCCAGGCTCCGCGGCTCGCCGCGCCATTCCCGGCTGATGTAGAAATGCAGGCGCACGTGCGCGTGCGGATACACGTGTTCGACGCCGCACCACGGCTCGGCCGACAGCACCTGCACGCCCAGCTCCTCGACGAACTCCCGCTTCAGCGCATCGAGGATGGCCTCGCCCGGCTCGACCTTGCCGCCGGGGAATTCCCAGTAGCCCGCATAGGGCTTGCCTGCCGGCCGCTGGCCGAGCAGCACGTCGCCGTTCGGCTTCATCAGCACGCCGACGGCGACGTCGATAGGCGCTTGGGCTTCGGACATCGGCGGCCTTTCCTTACTTGCCCATTCTGCCGGCATGATCCTTGGCAAACTGCCAGGCCACGCGGCCGGAGCGCGAACCGCGCTGCAGGGCCCAGCGCAGCGCTTCCGGCTTGGCTTCCTCGATCTCCGCCTCGCCGCAGCCGAAATAGCGCAGCCAGTGCGCGACGATGTCGAGATAGTCGTCCTGCTTGAATGGATAGAAGGTCACCCACAGGCCGAAGCGTTCGGACAGCGAAATCTTTTCCTCCACCGTCTCGCCCGGATGCAGGTCGCCGTCGTCGCCATGCCTGTAGCCGGCATTGTCGGACATGCGTTCCGGCAGCAGATGGCGGCGATTGGACGTCGCGTAGATCAGCACGTTGTCCGACTGCGCCGAAATGCTGCCGTCCAGCGCCACCTTCAGCGCCTTGTAGCCGCCCTCGCCCTCCTCGAACGACAGATCGTCGCAAAAGATGATGAAGCGCTCGGGCCGGCCCGCCACCAAGTCGACGATGTCGGCCAGGTCGCCCAGGTCTTCCTTGTCGACTTCGATCAGCCGCAGGCCGCGGTCGGCGAACTGGTTCAGGCAAGCCTTGATCAGCGAGGACTTGCCGGTGCCGCGCGCGCCGGTCAGCAGCACGTTGTTGGCCGGCTTGCCTTCGACGAACTGGCGCGTGTTCTGTTCGATCTGCTCCTTCTGCGGACCGATGTTGTGCAGATCGTCGAGCGCGATGGTCGATCGGTGCGCGACCGGCTGCAGGTAACCGCGGCCATTGGACTTGCGCCAGCGCAAGGCGACGGCGGCGTTCCAGTCGGGGACGGGAACGGCGGGCGGAAGCATCGCCTCCAGGCGGCCGAGCAGGGCTTCGGCGCGCGTGAGAAATTGTTCGAGCTGTGTCATGGCAAAAGAGAAAACGATAAGGGCCGCGCCGTTGCGCGCGGCGCCGGGAAAATCAGGAACGGTAGTCGGCGTTGATCGACACGTACTCGTGCGACAAATCGCAGGTCCACACCGTCGCTGCCGCGTCGCCGCGCGCAAGCGTCACGCGCACCGTGATTTCGCTTTGCTTCATCACGCGCTGGCCATCCGCCTCCTGGTAGTCCGGATGGCGGCCGCCGTTCTTCGCGACCCAGACGTCGTCCAGGTAGAGCTGCAGCCGGCCGACGTCGAGATCGTCGACGCCCGCATAGCCGATGGCGGCCAGGATGCGGCCGAGGTTGGGATCGGAAGCGAAGAAGGCGGTCTTCACCAGCGGCGAATGGGCGATCGAATAGGCGATCCTGCGGCATTCGTCGACGTCCCTGCCCTCTTCCACGGTGACGGTGATGAACTTGGTCGCGCCCTCGCCGTCGCGCACGATCATCTGCGCCAGCTGCTGCGACAGGTCCAGCACGGCGGCGGCCAGCGCATCGTATTCCGGCGTGCCGATCGCATCCACGCGCAGGCCGGACGCGCCCGTCGCGATCAGCATGAAGGAATCGTTGGTCGAGGTGTCGCCGTCGATCGTGATGCAATTGAACGAGCGGTCGGCGACGTGCTTGAGCAGGTGGTCGAGCACCGGTTGCGCGACGGCGGCGTCGGTCGCCACGAAGCCGAGCATGGTCGCCATGTTGGGCTTGATCATGCCGGCGCCCTTGCTGATGCCGGTCAGCGTCACCGCATGCCCGCCGATGTTCGCCTGGCGCGACGCCGCCTTCGGCTGCGTGTCGGTGGTCATGATCGACAGCGCCGCGTTGTACCAGTTGTCCGCCTGCAGGTTGGCGATGGCCTGCGGCAGGCCGGCCTCGATGCGGTCGACCGGCAGCGGTTCGAGAATCACGCCGGTGGAAAACGGCAGGATCTGCGACGGCGCGCAGCCGAGCAGCGCCGCCAGTGCGGCGCAGGTGGCATGGGCGTTCGCCAGGCCCGCCTCGCCGGTGCCGGCGTTCGCGTTGCCGGTATTGACGACCAGCGCGCGGATCGGCTGCGCCGGCGTGCGTGCGGCCAGATGGGCCTGGCACACCTGCACCGGCGCGGCGCAGAAGCGGTTCTTCGTGAACACGCCCGAGACGGTCGCCGTGTCCGCCAGCCGCATCACCAGCAGATCCTTGCGGCCGGCCTTGCGGATGCCGGCCTCCGCGTGGCCGAGCTCGATGCCGGCGACGGCCTTCAGGTCGGAGGGGACGGGAAGCGGAGAATTGACTGCCATGATGATGCTTTCGGAGGAAAAATCGAAACGGCTATTGTAATCATTTTGCGCAAGCCGGGACGGCTCCCTTCCCCGTCGCCGCGCCGACGTCACGGCAACAGGTTCTTCGCCACCACCAGCCAGGGCCGCACCGCGATCGGCATGGCGACGCCGCGCGCATCGACGGGTATCAGCGATTCGGACACCGAGTTGTAAACATTGCCACCGATGACCGCGGCCCATCCCTGCTGCGGATGCACGTCCACCACCAAGTCGCAGTGCCCGGGCAGGCCAGGCCGGATGTCGTCCAGCGTGGATGCCGCGTTGTCGCCGCGCGGCGCGCACAGCAGGTCGCCGGGCGCGATCGGCGCCGTCGCGGCCGGGCGCAGCACGAAGGCCGGCGCCGGCTGCGTCTCGCGCTGCCGCAGGAAGCTCAGGTAGGTGAAATGCACGTCGGACGGCGCGAATTGATCAGGCGGGACGTTCGCGGCCACCATCAGGTAGGAGATGAAGGCCGCCGACCATGCCTGGCCGCAGTCGGCGCCGGTCCACGGCCGCCCGACCGCGCGCCAGTACAGCGCGATCCGCTGCACTGCCGCTCCCTCGTCTTCCAGCAGGCCGAGGCGCGGCGCGCTCAACACCGGCTGGCGCATGTCGATCTGCTGTTCGCCGAAGAAGCGCCATTCGTTCTGCGCGATGTCGATCAGCGTGGCGCGCGTGGGCGGCGCGTCGCTCAACGGCATGACGGGCGCGATGGCTTGATGACGGCCGACACCGGCGCTCGTGCAGGCCTGCAGCAGTACGATCGTCAGCATCGCGCCAACGCAGCGCAGCGGTCGCGGAACGGTGGGAGAAAAACGGCGGACAGGCATCATCGCTCCTCCGGGAAAGGACGGCGGCCGCATGCCGCGCCCAATGAAAACGCCGGATATGTCCTCGCATATCCGGCGTCGTTATCTTCCTGGCTCCATCGCGTCGCGCCGCTGCCTGCTCCGCTGCGGCGCGCGAATCAGGAAAGCCTGCCGTGGCACTGCTTGTATTTCTTGCCGCTGCCGCAAGGACAGGGATCGTTGCGGCCGACCTTGGGCACGGTGTTGACGCGCGGCTGCGGCGGCGCAGCGGCTTCCCGTGCGGCGGTCGGCGCCAGCAGGTCTTCCGGTGCCGCGTTCGCGTCGAAATCGGCGTGCTGGTAATGCACGTTCTCCAAGTGCGCCTGCGCCAGCTGCGCTTCGGCGGCGTCGATCTCCTCGCGCGACTGCACGCGCACGGTCATCACGATGCGCACCACTTCGTCCTTGATCAGGTTCAGCATCTGGCCGAACAGTTCGAAGGCTTCGCGCTTGTATTCCTGCTTCGGGTTCTGCTGCGCGTAACCGCGCAGGTGGATGCCCTGGCGCAGGTGGTCGAGGGCGGCCAGGTGTTCGCGCCAGTGCGAGTCGATCGCCTGCAGCATCACGCTGCGCTCGAAGCCTGCGAACGATTCGCGGCCGACCACCGCGACCTTGGCGTCGTATGCGGCGTCGACGGCGGCAAGCAGTTGCTCGAGCAGTTCGTCGTCGCTCAGGTTCTCGTCCGCCGCCAGCAGTTTCGCGGCCGAGAAGTCGAGCTGCCATTCGTCGCGCAGCGCCGCATCCAGCGCCGGCAGATCCCACTGTTCTTCCAGCGACTGTTCCGGCACGTAGAGGCGGAAGAGGTCGGTGAACACGCCCTGGCGCAGTGAGGCGATCAGGTCGGAGACGTCGCGCCGCTCCAGCAGTTCGTTGCGCTGCTGGTAGATCACCTTGCGCTGGTCGTTGGCGACGTCGTCGTATTCAAGCAGCTGCTTGCGGATGTCGAAGTTGCGGGCTTCGACCTTGCGCTGCGCCGACTCGATCGAGCGCGAGACGATGCCGGCCTCGATCGGTTCGCCTTCCGGCATCTTCAGGCGATCCATGATCGCGCGCACGCGGTCGCCGGCGAAGATGCGCAGCAACGGGTCGTCCAGCGACAGGTAGAAGCGCGAGGAGCCCGGATCGCCCTGGCGGCCGGAACGGCCGCGCAACTGGTTGTCGACGCGCCGCGATTCATGACGCTCGGTGCCGATGATGTGCAGCCCGCCGGCGGCCACCACCTTGTCGTGCAGCGATTGCCATTCGTCGCGCAGCTGCTGCGCCTGCGCCGCCTGCTCGGCCTCGCTCAGCTGCGGATTGTCTTCCAGCAGCTGGATCTGCTTGTCGACGTTGCCGCCCAGGACGATGTCGGTGCCGCGGCCGGCCATGTTGGTGGCAATCGTGATCGTGTGCGGACGGCCCGCCTGCGCGATGATTTCCGCCTCGCGCGCGTGCTGCTTGGCATTCAGCACGTTGTGCGGCAGTTTGGCCTTGGTCAGGATGCCGGACAGCAGCTCGGAATTCTCGATCGAGGTGGTGCCGACCAATACCGGCTGGCCGCGCTCGTGGCAATCCTTGATGTCGTTCAGCATCGCGCCGTATTTTTCCTGCGCGGTCTTGTAGACCTGGTCCTGCCTGTCCTTGCGCTGGCTCGGACGGTTCGACGGAATGACGACGGTTTCGAGCTTGTAGATTTCCTGGAATTCGTAGGCTTCGGTATCCGCCGTGCCGGTCATGCCGGCCAGCTTGGTGTACATGCGAAAGTAGTTCTGGAACGTGATCGAGGCCAGCGTCTGGTTCTCGTTCTGGATCTTCACGTGTTCCTTCGCCTCGACCGCCTGGTGCAGGCCGTCGGACCAGCGGCGGCCGCTCATCAGGCGTCCGGTGAATTCGTCGACGATGATGACTTCGCCGTTCTGCACCACGTAGTGCTGGTCCTTGTGGTACAGCACGTGCGCGCGCAGCGCGGCGTACAGGTGGTGGATCAGCGAGATGTTGGCGGCGTCGTACAGCGACGCGCCTTCCGGCAGCAGGCCCATGCTGGTCAGGATCTGCTCGGCCTTTTCGTGGCCGGCCTCGGTCAGCAGCACCTGGTGCGCCTTCTCGTCCTTGGTGTAGTCGCCGGGCACCTCGATCTTGCCCTTGCCGTCCGGCGTTTCCTCGCCGATCTGCAATGTCAGCAGCGGCGGCACTTCGTTGATCTTGTAGTACAGGTCGGTATGGTTCTCGGCCTGGCCGGAGATGATCAGCGGCGTGCGCGCCTCGTCGATCAGGATGGAGTCAACCTCGTCGACGATGCCGAAATACAGTTCGCGCTGCACGCGGTCAGCCGCGTCGTAGACCATGTTGTCGCGCAGGTAGTCGAAGCCGAATTCGTTGTTGGTGCCGTAAGTGATGTCGGCGTTGTAGGCGACCTGCTTCTCGTCGTGGTCCATGCTGGACAGATTGCAGCCGGTGGTCAGGCCCAGCCAGCCATACAGCACGCCCATGGTCTCGGCGTCGCGCTGCGCCAGGTAATCGTTGACCGTCACGATGTGCACGCCCTTGCCGGCCAGCGCATTCAGATAGGCGGCCAGCGTGGCCATCAGCGTCTTGCCCTCGCCGGTCGCCATCTCGGCGATCTTGCCGTAGTGCAGAACCATCGCGCCGATCAGCTGCACATCGAAATGGCGCATCTTCAATACGCGCTTGCTGGCTTCGCGGCAGACGGCAAAGGCTTCCGGCAGCAGATCGTCCAGCGTTTCGCCCTTCTGGAAGCGGGCCTTGAATTCCGGCGTCTTGGCTTGCAGCGCCTCGTCCGAGAGCTTCTCCATCGCCGGCTCGAGCGTGTTGATCTCACGAACCGTCTTCTGATACTGCTTGAGCAAACGCTGGTTGCGACTGCCGAAAATCTTGGTCAGGAATGACATGCTTGGATTTCTAGAAAAGGCGTTCCCGCGGCCGGGACACGAGGTTGAAGCGCGAAAACCGCCCGGGAAACGGCCGGACCCGGGTCAAATTTTGGATTCTAACACGCGCTTACAGCCATATCGGGACGGCCAAGCCGTAAACAATGGGGAATGCAGGCGCTTTCGTCCACCGCCCGCCGACCCGGCAGGCGACGCCGGGGGTGGTCACTTTCCTAGCAGCGCGGTCAGGCTGTCGTGGTCCGCGCCGGCAGCGAGGAAACGGCTCGGATCCTCCGCCACGCCCTTGTACCGCACCTCGAAATGCACATGGGGACCGGTGGAGCGGCCGGTCGAGCCGACGTCCGCGATGTGCTGCCCGCGCCGCACGATGTCGCCGACGTGCACCAGGATGCGCGAGGTATGGGCATAGCGCGTGGCGAGGTTGTTGCCATGATCGATTTCCACCATGTTGCCGTACTGCGGAAAATGCTGCGCGATGGTCACCACGCCGCCGGCCGCGGCGTACACCGGCGTGCCGATGGGCGCGGCGAAGTCCAGGCCCTCATGCAGCGCGAGACGCCCGGTGAAGGGATCGACGCGGTAGCCGAAGCCGGAAGACCGGTAGCCGGTATGAACCGGCATGCTGGTCGGCAGCATGCGCGCCTTCACCTTGTCCGTCATCAGCGCCGATTCCACCGCGTTCATGTAGTCCGAACGATGATCGAGATCGTCCGACATGGCGTCCAGCAGCTTCTGCAGTTCCGACATGCTGAGCGGACGGCTGCTGTTGTCGTCCATGCTGGGCGCCAGGCCGCCCTGCCCCGGCGCCTCGTGGAAGTTGAATCCGCTCGGCTTGAAGCCGGCCAGCCCCTGTACCCGTTCGCCGAGCGCGTCCAGCCGCATCATCCGGGCTTCCATCTCGCCCAGCTTGCGCGCCATCAGCGCCAGGTTTTCCTGCACGAACTGCTCCTTGCCCTGGTGGTCGACGGATGCGGTGGATGCCACCATGCGCTGCAGCGGCGCCGGCAGGTCGGCGGCATGGCGAAAGAGCAGATAGGAAAGCAGCGAAGAAACGCCGGCGACCGAAACCAGGAAGAGAAAAAACGCCAGCAGCAGATGCCGGCGCGTCAGCGTGATCGATCTGGCATGCGTGAAACGAGGGTGCATCAAAATGATCTGCATCACGACTCCCTGTTCTGCCGCTGCGCCGCAGCGACCTGTGATAAGGTTTCATGACGATGCGACCATCCTCATTCATCCCTTTCCGTCCACCTTCGGCATCGCCCCGCGCCACCCAGGGGGCCGCCGATTTCCTGCGCGCGCACGACAGGATCGCGCCGCTGCTTTCCGCCGTCGCGCGACTGGCGGCGCTGCAGGAAGATTGCAGCCGCGCGCTGCCGGCCATGTTCGCCCAGTGCACCGTGCTGCAGCTCGACGCGGAAGGACAGATGACCGTGGCAGTGCCGAATGCGGCCTTGGCCGCGCGCCTGAAACAGCAACTGCCCAAGCTCCAGGCAGCCATGCTGCAGCAAGGCTGGCAGGTTAAAACAATACGATTGAAAGTGCAAATCGGCAAGATTGCCGAGAAGCCCGCCGTCCGCGGCCGGCAGGACCTGCCGGCGCATGCGCTGTCGGCCTTCGCCGCACTGCGCACGGTCCTCGACGACTCGCCGCGCAACCAGGCGCTGAAGGACGCGGTCGACTCCCTGCTGCGGCGGCGTGCCGGGCGCTGAACCGATGCCGGTCGTAGCCGTTCATCCAGGCGCAATGTCCGGCGCATCGGGCCGGACAGCGGGGCTCAGTTGAGCGCCCACTCCAGTCCCGCCTGGCGCGCGTAATCGGCCGGCGCGGATTCGATCCTTTCGAAGCTCACCACGTCGTACGCTTCCGGCTGATCGAGCAAGGCGCGCACCAGCAGGTTGTTCAGCATGTGGCCGGACTTGTGGGCGTTGTAGCTGGCCAGCAGCGGGTGGCCGATCAGATAGAGATCGCCGATGGCGTCCAGGATCTTGTGGCGCACGAATTCGTTCTCGTAGCGCAGGCCGTCTGTATTCAGGATGCGGTATTCGTCCATCACGATCGCGTTTTCCAGCGACCCGCCGCGGATCAGACCGAGGCCGCGCAGCGTTTCCATGTCCTGCATGAAGCCGAAGGTGCGCGCGCGCGCGACGTCCTTCACGTAGGACTCCATGCTGAAGTCGATCTCGGCTGTCTGGCCGGTGCCGTCCACCGCCGGATGGTTGAATTCGATGAAGAACTTGAGCTTGAAGCCTTCGTAAGGCTCCAGGCGCGCCCAGATTTCGCGGTCGCCGCTGCCCTGGCGCACCTCGACCGGCTTCTTGACGCGGATGAATTTCTTCGCGGCGTTCTGCTCCTCCAGGCCGGCCTGCTGCATCAGGAACACGAACGACGAAGCGGAACCGTCCATGATCGGCACCTCTTCCGCGGTCAGGTCGACATACATGTTGTCGATGCCGAGGCCGGCGCAGGCGGACATCAGATGTTCGACGGTGGAGACCTTCGCGCCATCCCTGTGCAGCGTGGAAGCCATGCGCGTGTCGCCGACGTCCGTCGCCCTGGCGGGAAGATCGACGATGGGATCGAGATCGACGCGGCGAAACACGATGCCAGTGTCGACGGGGGCGGGGCGCAGCGTGATGTCGACCTTGGTGCCGGAGTGCAGACCGACGCCGGTGGACTTGACGACCTGCCTGATGGTGCGTTGTTTGAGCATGAACGATTATAGCGTCCGGATGGGGGACGGGATTGGACCAAGCCAGCACCTTGCCACGAAAGCAACAGCTCCCGGCCTTCTTTTTGTAACGATCTGTTTCGCTGCGCCGTTGACCCGCATCGCAAAAAAAGACGGCACCGCATTGGGTGCCGTCTTTGCCTTGCCAGCAGGCCCAGGGAAGATCAGAGCTGCTCGAGCATCTTTTCGGCGGTCGAGGATTCCAGGTGACCGCTGTCCTCCACGTTCAGCGCCTTGACCACGCCGTCTTCGACCAGCATCGCATAGCGCTGCGAGCGCACGCCCAGGCCGGCCTTGGTCAGGTCGAACTCCAGGCCCAGCGCCTTGGTGAACAGGCCGCTGCCGTCGGCGATGAAGCGCACCTTGCCGTTGGCCTTCTGGTCGCGCGCCCATGCGCCCATCACGAACGGATCGTTGACGGCGACGCACCAGATTTCGTCCACGCCCTTGGCCTTGAACTGGTCGGCCAGCTTGATGTAGCCCGGGGCGTGCTGTTCCGAGCAGGTCGGCGTGAAGGCGCCCGGCACGGCGAAGATCACGATCTTCTTGCCCTTGGTCTGCTCGTGCACCATGACCTTGTTCGGGCCGACCGAGCAGCCCTCGGTGGCCACGTCGACATATTCTGCGAGCCGTGCATCCGGCAGTTGATCACCCACTTTGATCGTCATTTGAAAGTCCTCGATTAATGCGTTAACGGATACGGCGGAGCCGGTCGGAAAAACGCCGCGCACGTTGGCGCGGCGTGAAGTCCGAAGTATGCCTCGTTCCGTCTTTTTTTGCAGCCCTGACAAGATGCCGGCATTGCCCGCCGGCACCTCGTCGAACCGCATCAGTCGGCCTGCTTGCGCAGGAAGGCCGGGATGTCGTAGGTTTCCATGCCGTTCTTCTCCAGCGCGCGCACCGTGTCCGAGGCCGATTCGCGGCGCCACACTGCCGGCGCCTTCAGTCCTTCGAACGCGGCCGGCTGGGCCGCACCGTGGCCGCCCGTCCCCGCCATCATCGGCTCGTTGTGCGTGCCGGTGCGCAGCATCGGGGTCTGCACCAGCTGCACGCCCTTGCGCGCGCGGCCAAGGCCGGTCGCGACGACGGTCACGCGGATGTCGTCGCCCATCTCGTCGTCGTACGCGATGCCCTGCGCAATCGACGCGTCCGGCGCGGCGAACGCGCGCACGGTGGCCATGACTTCCTTGATCTCCTTGCCCTTCAGGCCGCGGCTGGCGGTCACGTTGACCAGCACGCCGCGTGCGCCGGACAGGTCGATGCCGTCCAGCAGCGGCGAAGCCACCGCCTGCTCGGCCGCGATGCGGGCGCGGTCGACGCCGCTGGCGGTCGCGGTACCCATCATCGCCTTGCCCTGCTCGCCCATGATGGTCTTGACGTCGTTGAAGTCGACGTTGATGTGGCCCGGCACGTTGATGATTTCGGCGATGCCGGCAACCGCGTTGTTCAGCACGTCGTCGGCATGCTGCAGCCACTCGATCATCGAGTCGTCTTCGTAGATCTCTTCCAGCTTCTCGTTCAGGATGATGATCAGCGAATCGACGTGCTCGGACAGCGCCTCCAGGCCTTCCTCGGCGATGTCCATGCATTTCTTGCCTTCGTACGAGAACGGCTTGGACACCACGGCCACCGTCAGCGCGCCCTGCTCCTTGGCGACCTGCGCGACGATGGGCGCCGCGCCGGTGCCGGTGCCGCCGCCCATGCCGGCCGCGATGAAGACCATGTGGGCACCGCGCAGCGCATCCTCGATGCGCGCGCGCGACTCTTCCGCCAGCTGGCGGCCGATGGCCGGCTTCATGCCGGCGCCGAGGCCGGTGTCGCCGATCTGGATGATGTTGTGCGCCTTCGACTGTTGCAGCGCCTGCGCGTCCGTGTTGGCGGCGATGAATTCCACGCCGGACACGCCCTTGTTGATCATGTGCTGGACGGCGTTGCCGCCGGCGCCGCCGACGCCGACCACCTTGATCACCGTGCCTTGGGAGGCGTTTTCGAGCATATCGATTTCCATGATAGTTCCTTCATATAAAGTGCAGTTCCCAGTTGCTAGACATCACGCGGTGTCTTGCCTAGCAACTGCCAACTGCGGGTTGAGACAAAAATCAAATCAAAACAATCAAAACAACTGCGTGCCTTGCGATTAAAAATTACCGAGAAACCATTCCTTCATGCGACGCACCAGCGCCGTCGCCGAACCGTCCTGGCGCGTGACAAGATGGCCGCGCAGGTATTGCTTCTTCGCTTCCAGCAGCAGGCCCAGCACGGTCGCGTAGCGCGGGCTGCGCACCACGTCGGCCAACTGGCCGCTGTACTCCGGCGTGCCGAGGCGCGCCGGTTTGAGGAAGATGTCTTCCGCCAGTTCCGCCATGCCGGGCATCAGCGCGGTGCCGCCGGTCAGCACGATGCCGGACGACAGCACTTCTTCGTAGCCCGATTCGCGCACCACCTGGTGCACCAGCGAAAACAGTTCTTCCACGCGCGGTTCGATCACTGCTGCGAGAGACTGGCGCGACAGCGTGCGGGTTCCGCGATCGCCGAGTCCGGGCACTTCGAGCGTCTCGGCCGGATCGGCGAGCACCTGCTTGGCCATGCCGAAGCGCAGCTTCATCTCTTCCGCCTCGGCGGTCGGCGTGCGCACCGCCATCGCAATGTCGTTGGTGATCTGGTCGCCGGCGATCGGGATCACCGCGGTATGGCGGATCGCGCCTTCGGTGAAGATCGCGATGTCGGTCGTGCCGCCGCCGATGTCGATCAGCACCACGCCCAGCTCTTTTTCGTCAGGCGTCAGCACCGCGTCGGCCGACGCCATCGGCTGCAGGATCAGGTCCGACACTTCCAGTCCGCAGCGGCGCACGCACTTGACGATGTTCTGCACCGCGGACACGGCGCCAGTGACGATGTGCACCTTGACTTCGAGCCGGATGCCGCTCATGCCGATCGGTTCGCGCACGTCCTCTTGGCTGTCGACGATGAATTCCTGCGGCACCGTGTGCAGCAGCTGCTGGTCGGTCGGGATGTTGACCGCCTTCGCGGTTTCGATCACGCGCGCGACGTCGGCCGCCGTCACTTCCTTGTCCTTGATCGCCACCATGCCGCTGGAATTGAAGCTGCGTATGTGGCTGCCCGCGATGCCGGTATAGACGTTGCGGATCTTGCAGTCGGCCATCAGCTCGGCCTCCTCCAGCGCGCGCTGGATCGATTCGACGGTGGCCTCAATGTTGACCACGACCCCCTTCTTCAATCCCTTCGATTCGTGCTGGCCGAGTCCGATCACTTCGTGCCGCCCGTCCGGCAGCACTTCCGCCACTACGGCGACCACCTTGGAGGTGCCGATGTCGAGTCCGACGATCAGGTTTTTCGCGTCTTTGGTCATGTCGTTCCGCTCGCCTTTTTTGTGCCCGCCGTGCCGAACGTCAAGCCCTGTGCCGTCAGGGCCACGCCGTTCGGATAGCGCATATCGATGTTTTCAATCCTGTTCTGCAGCTGCGCCGCCAGCTGCGGATAGACGCCGACCAGCCGGTCCACGCGATCCTTCAGCGTCGTGCTGCTGTTCTCCCTGCCCAGCTCCACCGTCACGCCGTTGCTCAGCGTGACGGTCCACGCGTAGCGGCTGGACAGATCCAGCTTCGCGACCGTCAGCTTCAGCGGCGCCAGCCATGC